>Ga0207647_10002001_pt1 | contig 15592 bp, 10 predicted proteins | sample KBSCornC2_FD_184295 | JGI IMG/M metagenome (GOLD analysis project Ga0207647, IMG submission 184295) | Corn rhizosphere microbial communities from Kellogg Biological Station, Michigan, USA - C2 (SPAdes) (version 2) | ecosystem: Host-associated > Plants > Roots > Rhizosphere ...
CAACTCTGCCACTCTTTCCACTCGGCTGCATGGTCGCGTTTGTACCACTGCCGCACCGCGGCGAGCATGCCCATGGCCTCTTCTTTGCCGACTTTGTAGCCTCGCCCGTAGTTATGGTGCGGGGCGGCCTGGAACCACGCCGCCTGAATCAGAGCGGGATCGCCAAGCAGCACTCCGGCAGCTTGTGGACCGCGTATGCATTTGCCTCCTGAATATCCCACCAGTGACGCGCCGGCCTGTATGTGAATATTTGGGTTTAAGGGCTCCTCTGCCGCGGCATCAACAAATACCGGCGTGCCCTTCGCCTTGGCGATACGACAGATATTCGCGATGGATAAGGGCCCCTTTGCCGCCTCCGGGCTGGACATGACGTAGATCATGGCAACCTGCGCGATCAGCGAGTGCTCCAGTTGCTCGGCTGTTTCTACCTCAATCACCTCTGCGCCTGTCGTGCGCACGCCGAAGTCGTAGGGATTGCGAGAGTGCTTCGGAATGATGACCTTGGTCTTCTCTCGGACATACGGCAGCGCCTGACACTTTTCGATATCTGCGCCGGCCGTACATGCCAGCGTGGCGAGAGCGATGGCGGCTTCGCAGCCGGTCGTCACCATGGCACTGGGGGCTCCCATCAGCGACGCGATCTCTTTTCCTACGGCGGCCATCAACTCGTCCAATTGCACGTAATAGAACGAAGCTTCGTACATGGCGCGCTTCACCTCTGGCAGGGAGCGCGAGCCAGTGATGATGGTGTAAGTGCCGCGCGCATTCAGGATGGGGCGCACGCCAATCTCAGTGAACAGGTTCTGCTTTTCCAAACCATTCAACTGCGGAAAACCCGCCGGAGCCTTAATGCCCTCCGCGCTCTCCTGGGAGAGGGGCAGAGCAGATAAAGGCAGCGCTGTGGTGGTCAGGCCGAGGGCTGAGAAAGCGCCGGAGGCCTGCAGCATTCGACGGCGAGAGATCTGCGTAGTGCGGTCCAACGGCTGCATGCATCTCCTTAAAACCTGGCTGAGATAAAAACGCTGGTCCACTTCGGGCTGGCCCGAAGCAGACCGTTGAAGAAGTGTCAGATATAAGCAATCACATCGATTTCGACGAGCGAATTACCCGGAACTCCACCCATGGGCGCCACTGTCGTGCGCACAGGCGGCATATCTCCGAAGCGGCCTTTGTAGGCCTCGTTCAGGCCGTCGTAATCCTTGATGTCATTGAGATACACGTTGACCTTCAGCACCTTATCCATGGACGATCCGGCAGATTTCAGGTTCTCTTCAATCTCGTCCAGCACGTGCTTGGTCGCCTCTTGGATGTTGCCCGGTTTGTGATAGCCAACACCTGCGAGAAAGAGCAGGTTGCCATAGGAGATTGCGGCATTGAACAGAGGCGCCCCCTCGCCTGGCTTCCGTTTTGTTCCGTATCCGTAGTTCTTCTTTTGGGGTGTTCCTGCCTTTTGTGCAACAGCGTCGCCGGCTGCCAGAGTTGCAGCGCCGGCTGCAAGCGCCGCGCCCTTCAGCATGGACCGTCGTGATTGCTTCTCCATCGTGTCTCTCCTCACTTTCGTGTTGGCTATGGTTGCAGTTCTATCCGCGCTTTCGGGCAAGTACCGAGCGCAGCCTGGATGCTACTATGCGTTCCTCTCCATCCTCGAGCATCCACGTAGAGAGGATGATGGAGTTTGGCGTTCCCATCAAACCTCTACCGTCGGTTCCGGTCGCCGGATTTAATTCGATAGACGGCGTGCTGTTGCGCAGCTCTTCCGCCACTTCGAGCGGCGTGATACCGAGCTGTTTTGGATCGATGTCGATGATGAGATGCGGCACGTGGTTGGCAATCGGTGGTGTAACGACGCGGGTCTGTACTGATGGAATGGTTTCGACCGCGCGTTGGATAACGGCAGTGCGACGGAGAAACTCCCTCTCCATGCCCTCATTGCTTTGCTCCAGCAGCCAATCGACCGCTGCCACCATGCCCACGATCTGCTCCTTCGCCACTTTCATCCCTCGCCCGACCGCATCGCTGTTCGGATTGTCATTCAGCGCGGCGAGTTCGATGAGATCTTTGCGGCCCAAAAGCAGCCCTGCATTCTGCGGGCCGCGAATCCCTTTGCCGCCGGAAAAACATACGAGGTCGAACCCCATCCCTGTGTATTTCCAGAGGTTCTCAATTGGCGGGACATCTGCCGCGGCGTCCAGGTGACACGGCACTCCATGCTCATGCGCAATGGCGATCCAATCCTCGCGTCCGATCTCGCCGCTCTCCGCCGCATTAAAGAAATTCGTCATCACCGTGCGCTCGCTAACGGCCGCGCGGTAATCGTCGACAGTGACGACCTCCCTGATCACGACATTGCAGAGCTGCATGGCGTGATCGTATTCATAGCGATGCGCCTTCTGCACGATCACTTCGTTTTTGTGACCTGCGACACCGCCGGGAATGGCTTCCGGCGGGAGGCCGTTGGCCTTCGCGACGCAGGCGGCCGTCGCCAATGTGAGAGCAGCGGAGGCCCCGGAACTGATCAGCGCCGCCTCGCAACGAAGTTTGCGCGCCACATATTCGCCCGAAGCCTTTTGCAGATCCTTCAGGCGTACCGGATGGCGTGAAGCCTGATCTACCGCCTTGCGGACGGAAGTCGGCATCACAGCCGCCGTCAGGAATGTGTAGGTGCCGGCTGCGTTGATTATCGGCTGTACGCCCAATTTCGCGTAATAGTCCTCGCCTGCCAGTGGCTCGGTCGCGGCGTATGAGCGGAATGGCATTGCGGCGGCCAAAGCGGCAACGGGCCCGCAGCTAAGAAGCCTGCGGCGCGATAACGCAAATCGTTTTCCACTGGCCATTGGCGTGCTCCTTCGTTGCTGTGACAGCGGCAAGCGGGCCACTGCCGCTCCCTAACTTAAGAAATTCAGATTCTCCCGAATTTCTGAACAGCCTCAACAATCGAACGATATTTCTCGATAAATGGATACATGGAATGCTCGGAGTTATCGAGAGCCTGGGCCTTGATCAGAATCTCCGCGGCCTGGGTTTTCGGCACCACTACAACTCCATCCTGGTCAGCGACGATAATATCTCCGGGGTTGACCTCGACACCGTCACACTCGATCGGAATATTCGCCCCTGCAAAGCGATAGTGTCCGACAGAGGTTGAGGGCACCGGTCCAAGTGCGTAGACGGGAAACTGGATCCGTTTCAGCTGCGGAATATCCCGTACGCCACCATCCACAACCGCACCAGCGTAGCCCCGAGCCGCCATGGCCGTCCCCATCAGTCCACCCATCCCGGCAATGTCGCTCCCATCCTGCACTGTCATAACGTAAACGGAACCTTCGCCGCCCTCGTCGATCGCTTTGAGCATCCCCGTTAGCGCGCCCGCGTCGTGGTTCTCTTCGCGCTTGAGCAATACGGTAACGGCGGTGCCGGCAAACTTTGTCGGAAAGATCGCCTGCATGCGATGCGACATATATCGCTTTTCATGCAGTAACTGCTCGATTGCATCGGAGACTGACGCTGCCTCCACGTGACGATATGCATCGACCATCTGCTGCGGATGCGCAGCGTAATCGGCAGCCGTCATCGGATTGTCCGCCCAACCGGCAAGGCCGGCACCGCCGGTTACGACTACACCACAAAGAGTGAGGAGAAGCCGCATACTCCTTTTGGTCGTCACGTGTGTCCTCGCGATGCCTAAGGCGCTCATTGCGAAAAGCTTAAGCCGTAAAGGCAATTCGTGCACGCAGAATTGCGGTTGTCATGCTGCTTTGTTCAAAATGTGATTTGTCGGCGGGATAACGACCAAGGCACTGTCATCAATGTCACCAGGAATGAAAGTGTGCTCATTGCAAAGCACGGAGTCGAAGTTGTCATCGGGCAGAAAGCGTGATTTGGCGTAGGACATGCGACCTAGACTGTCGGCGTGGAGGGAAGTCGTGCAATTCGGCTTTCACTCCAGATGAACGAGTCCGCGTTGCAGCGCAAAGATCGTTGCCTGGGTCCGGTCGCGGGCGCCCATCTTTTCCAGGACAGCGCTCACATGGATGCGCACTGTTTTTTCGGAGATGTGCAGATGTTCCGCGATCTCCCTGTTGGAGCGTCCTTGTGTGATGCAGGTCAAAACCTCTGTCTCACGCGGCGTAAGGTCGGTAACTGAAGTACGTTCTGCCAACCTGTCCAGTGCTGTACGGGGAAGATATCGAAGATCCCGATGGACGGTTGTGATTGCATCGATCAGTTCCTGGCCGCTTGCGTCCTTGGTCAGATAGCCCGCTGCTCCGCTGCGCACCGCGCGATATACATCCTCGCTTCCCTGATAATTCGACAACACGACAACGCGCGCATCGGCAAACTCGCGGCGTACACGTGTCAATACTTCGAAACCGCTCGTGCCCGGCAGGCGCAGGTCCAGCAGCATGACATCAGGACGTAGTGCTCGATACATTGCGAACCCCTGCTCGCCATCGGCTGCTTCTCCGATGACGCGGATCTGCGGATGGCCGGCCAGCACGGAGCGCAGAGCGATGCGCGCCAGAAAATGGTCCTCAACCAGGAGGACGGTAATGCTGTCTACAGGCCGATCCATTGCACTACCTCTTCTTCCTTGACGCTTCGCTTGGAATTGCGGGTCAGATAGATTGCATCGAAGGGCACGGTCGCCTCTACTTCGGTACCGGAGCTATCGCTATGCAGGCGGAGTGAGCCTCCCACCTTCCGCACGCGCTCTTGCATCACCGCGATGCCGAAATGGCCTGTTCGCGCCGCGGCCTCGTCCACATGGAATCCGCGGCCGTCGTCGCGGATCGAAAGGCGGAGCGCAGCCTCTTCGTAGATCAGCCGGATAAGGATTGATTCGGCGAGGGCGTGTCGCAGTGCATTGCGCACGGCCTCCTGCCCGATCCGCGCCAGATGATGTACCGAGCCTGGAGGCAGTGAGACTTCATCGCCTTCCATCTCAAAATGAAGAGCGCATTGTTCTCCGTGGTGGTTCTCCTCCAGCATGCGCCTTAACGCTTTTGACAGAGAGCTCGTGACTTCCTCAGTCTCGCGGAGATCGTAGATGATCCTTCGCGCCTCCGCCTGGCAAAGCAAGACCATGCTGCGGGCCAGTTCGCACGATTTTGCTGCAGGACTCTGCGCTTCTTCGCTATCGCGAAACAGATTCATCGTTGCTTCCAGTTGCCATGAAATTGCAGAGAAGCCGGCCATCAAGGTGTCGTGGCACTCCTGTGCTATGCGGTTCCGCTCGTCCAGCACAATGCCCATGCTTCCTTTCACGTGCTGCATACGCTGCAACAGACGTAGACGGAGGACAAGCCCGAACAGGACGGCAAGAAGCAGGCCCGCCGACATCCGAACCCACCAGGCCCGCAACAATCCCAACTCAGGCAATGCGGAGGCCTGCATCACTGATCCCGAATACGCCGATGCGGCCCTCAGGGCACCAAGGTCTGAGAGAAGAAACCAATGCATCTCAAGCTGCTGCACGCGAGGGTGAGTGGCCAAACCAATCTCATGCTTCTCGGCTACTGCACGGCTATCGCAGAGACCACACAAGAGGAGCAGAGCCGGAAATAGAAAGAGGCCTGAACGCCACCGTCGCAGCAGAACCATATGGTCAAACACCGTCACCGGAGCTGGGTTCAAGCTGCAGCGGCTGTTCCGGGTGGACAAACAGCCAGCACACTGCTGCGCCAACTGCAAAGAATGCTGCCAAACCGAAGGACGTGGTCCAGCCTGCTCGCTGGGCAATCCACGGCGTGAGCGAAGCCGTGACAGCGCCGCCAATTTGCCCGCCCATGTTGACGATGCTGGAGAACAGACCGGACGATCGTCCTGCGAGGTCCACCGAAACCGACCAGAAGGAACTCTGCGAGAGGTAAAGCGCGCCGGCCCCTGCTGCGAGAATGATCACGGCCGTTCGGGCGTTGTGTGCTTGAGAGCCGAGCACCAGAAAGAGCGCCGTCGCTGCCAGGGCGACTGCAGCCAGTCCGCACCGGCCGGCGCGAAGTCCCCAACGGATCGCGATCCGATCGCTCAGCATCCCGCCCACCAGGCAGCAGATTGTCATGGAAATCAAAGGCAGCATCGTAAACATGGCGCTCGTCTTCATGTTCACGCCGCGTGCCTGTGCCATGTAGATAAAAAACCAGCTGAAGAATATCCAGGCAATGTACCCGAAACTGAAGTAGCCCAGCATGAGAGCGAGCAGATCGCGCCTCTGAAAGAGCTTGAGTCCGGATATGCGTTTTCTCGATGGCAAGCCCTCCGCCTTTGTCGCAGTCTGAACGCGGCGTAGCTGGCCGACGGGCACATTTCGGCTCTCAGCCAGCTCTTCATCCCGGACCGCTGGATGCTCTTCCGGCAGATCGCGTGCCATGAACCACCATGCGATGCCGACCGCGACGCCGAGGACTGCGCTGAACCAGAAGGCTGCCCTCCAGCCATGGTGCACGATCAGCCAGCTCAGCAGCGGCGGTGTCAGTCCGCTGCCTGCTCCTACCCCGGCAAAGATCAATCCGTTGACGAAGCCGCGCTCTCGGGACGGCACCCACTGGGCTACCCACTGATTCGCCGCCGGATACACGATCGCCTCGCCGGCTCCCAGCAGGAAGCGAACCCCCAGGAGCCAGGCCACGGCGTAAGCCATCGTCGACGGCAGTGCGGCCGTACAGGCCGTCGTCACGCCCCACCAGATCGCACCCAGTGTCAGCGAGCGCCGCGGGCCCCACCGCATTGCCAGCCACCCGGCTGGTACCTGAAAGATGGCATACCCAACGAGGAATGCGCTGAAGACGACACCGAGCTTCTGGTTCCCGAGGCCATACTCCCGGCTCATTTGGATCCCGGCGATGGAAATGTTCGTGCGATCCAGAAATGCGACGGCGCTAAGCACGAAGAGCCAGAAGGCCAGCAGGTAGCGAACCCGAAACCACGACGGTCCGCGAGGATTCAAAGCTGTCTCTTGTTGTCTGAGCGCCCGCAGGGCTGCATCGCTCACTTCAAAGCTCCGTCAACGAGTGTTCTCACATGCTAGGAGCAAGCTCAGTTTCGCGCCAGACCTACGCTGCTCTAGGGCAAATAGCCTATAAAAAATGCGGATAAACTGCAGATGCCCGGTGATGTCGCCGGTTCTAGAACTGTGTCAGCCTTTAATCTGTGCACGTTGCAGAATCGAAAAATCATCAAGGACCCTATCATGCCATTGGTTATCCGGCGCTCGCTCCGGATTGCATCGCTCGCATTCGCAAGCATACTCTGCACGGGCGTTGCTTCTGCGCAGACTGCCCCCGCCCAGCCTCCGCAGTTTCCTCCGCCTCCGAGATTTCCTCAGCTTCCCCCGCTCTTGTCGCTTCCCAGGAGCCAGCACAAATACGATCTTGTGCTCTCCGGCGGCCATGTGCTCGACCCCAAAAATCATCTTGATGGCGTCATGGACATAGCCATCAAGGACGGCAAGATTGTTGATGTTGCACCGCACATTGAGTCGCCAGATACCATCAAGACCATCTCCCTGCGCGGGTTCTATCTCACACCCGGTCTTATCGATATGCACGTGCACGCCTATGCCGGAACAGGAGAGAAAGGCTCCTACGCTGGAGACAACAGCGTCTATCCCGACGGATTCACCTTTCGCAACGGCGTGACTACGGTTGTGGATGCAGGCAGTTCCGGATGGCGGAATTTCGAGGATTTCAAGCAACGAATCATCGACCGTTCAGACACCCGAGTGCTGGCTTTTCTGAACATCGTCGGTTCGGGCATGCGCGGCCAGCTTTACGAAAACAACAACGACGACATGGATGGACGTGCCACCGCCGCCATGCTCGAGAAATATCCCAATGTGCTGGTGGGCATCAAAAGCGCGCACTATTCAGGACGTGGCTGGAAGCCGTTTGAACAGGCTGTGGTAGCGGGAAATCTTGCCAATCGTCCAGTCATGATCGACTTCGGCACAAACGGCACGGAGCGCCCTCTGCTTACATTGATGTCTCAAATCTTGCGGCCCGGCGATATCTACACTCATATGTACTCCGGGTTGCGCGGTGAGCAGGACCTGCAGACCCTCGGACCTAGCGAGGCAATGCTCGTCGGACGCAAACGGGGTATCTACTTCGATGTGGGCCACGGCGGCGGCAGCTTCAACTGGGGGGTCGCAGTGCCGCTTATGAAGGACGGCTTTCAGCCGGATTCCATCTCGACGGATCTGCATATTACCAGCATGAATGCAGGCATGAAGGACCTGCTGAACGTCGCCGACAAGATGCTGGCGCTCGGACAGACCGTGCCGCAGGTTTTCGAAGAGATGACGGCCGCTCCGGCTCACGAGATTCGTCACGAGGAGCTTGGCAACCTCTCCGTCGGTGCAGTTGCCGATCTCGCTGCTTTCAGCGTCGAACGTGGAAAATTCGGCTTTGTAGATATGAACAATGAGCGCAAGATTGGCGATCGTGCCCTGGTATGCCAATTGACTGTCCGTGCAGGAAAGGTAGTCTATGACCTCGAAGGGATCAGTTCGGATAGATGGGACAGCCATCCGACGAGCGATTACAGAATCGCAGGCCATTGGACGACTTTGACGACGCGCGACGACAACAAGAGGGAGCCGCCTGCCAATCCTGTTCTAGCCCCCTGAAGTAGCAGTGATGTGAATGGCGGTGATGTCGCCGCTGCTGTGGAATCGACTGGCGAGGGTTGGCGCGCTGCAAGCCTTCCGCGTACTGGGATGAGGGAGCTATGGATGTCTCCGTAACTCGGCAGGACCCGCGGTATCAGGCGCTGCTGCGAGGTCACAACCTGCGGTTTCCTGAAAACGTGTCGATGGGCCCTGCGCGGATCATTGTCTGCACCACGCCGGCCGATGTTCATCGAGCCCTGCAGACTGCCGTTCATGATGGAATACGCCCTACCGTGCGGTCCGGCGGCCACTGCTATGAAAACTTCTCGGCGAACAATCCTGGTGGTGTCCTGCTCGATCTGTCGCAACTGAACACCGTGGATCTTGATCCGCGGACCGGCGAATACTGCGTTGCGCCGGGTGCCGTGCTCGGGGATGTCTATCAGTCTCTTTACAAGCGATACGGACTCACGTTGCCCGCCGGTAGTTGCTATTCCGTAGGCGCGGGCGGCCATATCTCTGGTGGAGGCTATGGCTTGCTCTCACGTCTGCAGGGACTCTCCTCAGACTGGTTAGAGGCCATCGATATCTTGACCGTGGACGCGTCGGGCAAGGTCATAGAACGTCGCGTTGATCGAAAGAACGATCCGGATTTATTTCGTGCCTGCTGTGGAGCGGGAGGCGGCGGTTTTGGCATCATCACGTCCTTCCGCTTCAAAGATCTGCCGGTCGCTCCACGCGAAGTGGTCGAGGTTGGTCTGCGCTTTCCGTGGGAGACCATGAGCGAGCAGCAATTCATTGCGCTCCTGACGACCTACGGAGACTACTGGGCTACGCGTGGATGTGATCCGGATACATGGGGTCTCTTTGCCCTCCTCGGCGTCGGGCCCAGACGCGACGGGGGTTGGCTCGGTATGCACATGCAATTCTGTCAGCCAGATGGAAAAGTGGACGATGTCTCCGTTCTGCGCGAATTCATGGCGAAGTTTGACAGATTCAATCCCGAACTCATCTCGTCGCCGCGTATGGAGTTTGCAAACGCAACTACAAAGCCGGCGACGCGGCAGCCCGCATCAGCCGCTTATAAACCCAAACGCATTCCATGGCTGGAAACAGCAATCGCCGATCGCGGCGGTAACGGAGCACGCGCCAAGTACAAATCCGCTTACATGAAGCGCAGCTTCGTTCCTGCTGAGGCCCGGGCGATCTACCGCTTTTATTCGGGCAACAGCATCACCGCCCGATCCTCTGTCATCTCTATCGATTCGTACGGCGGAGCCGTCAATCGCCCGCAGCTTGCGGCGGAGACGGCCATTGCGCAACGCAGTTCGACCATGAAATTGCAATGGCAGTGTTATTGGTTTGACCCTGCTGAGGATGCACAGCACCTGCGTGAACTCGATGCGTTCTACACCTCGATCTATACGGGAGAGCATGTGGACCCGCACCACCAGGGGACGCCCTGGGGTGATCGCTATGAGGGCTGCTACATGAACTATGCCGACATCGATATGCTCCGATATCCCTACTGGCCGGAGCTCTTTTACGGGCGTGACGGCTTATATGAATTCCTGCAGAAGGTAAAGCAAAGCTACGATCCGAACAATGTGTTTCACCACGCCATGAGCATCCGTCCTGCATAAACGCGGCACAGATTGGAGGGTGATATGGATTCGAAGTCCATGGAACAGCAGGACGAAAAAGTTCGGTCGGTACTGCCTTCGCTGAGCCGGCGCACCTTTCTCGCCGGAGCTGCCACCTGCGCTGCTGCTGCCCCCGCGCTTCTCCACTCTGCCGTTCACGCACCCTTTCGACAGGCTCTGTTGCATGTGGCCACACGGGTATCGCACAGCGGATATGTGCACACCTTCTTACTCGCATCCGATAGCTGCACATCGCTCGGCAGCACTCGAATCGATTCGTTCGCCGCCTTTGCAGTCCATCCCGTCCTTCCAATCCTCTATGTCGCACGCGACTGCCGCGAATGGGATGCTCTGCCTCGTGGTGTTATCGAGACTTACGTCGTCGCACGCAGTATGAGTCCGCTGCAACTTGTTGCACAGGCGCCGATGGCCCTCTCCGCAACTGGTCCGCGCTCACTCGGCGTGTCGCCGTGCGGGCGGCATTTGCTCGTTTCGGCATCTACTGGTGGAGCGTGGAATGCTTTCGCTCTTGACCCCGACGGCATTCCCGCTGTCGTTGCAATCACTCGGAAAGAGACCGGGATCATGCTGGAGTCGCATACTGTCTCGATGCCAACTCCGCACGGCTTGGTCTTTTCGCCTCATGGGCCGCACGCGCTAGGTACCGATCCGGGCACGGGGTGCATGACCCTGCTACAGCCTTCGTCTGAAACGATTGCGGTGCTGGCTCGTCATCAGACTCCGTGCGGGCTCGCTCCTACGTCTCCTGTATGGACGACGGATGGCAGATACGTCATCGTCAAAAACGCGCAGAACGCGTCACTATCCCTCTATCGAATGCCGGAAGTGTTCGAGAAAGGCAGCCAGGCGAGCTTCCACCTTGTTAGTACGGTTCCTACCTTCACACCGGTGACAACCTTGCTCGCGCATGCGCCTCTACCAGCCATTTTCACATCCCGTCGGCAGGCGAGTGGCAGCCGTTTGGAGCAATGGAAAATAGACCGCTCTCAATTGCGCGTCGTAGCGGACACGTGGGTATCCGGTCATGTGGCCACTCTGGCGCAGGACGGCGCAAGTCTCTGGGCCGTCTCTGATGATCGCCTGATCCGAATACCGATCGAAGACTTGCGCGATCCAAACCGGTTCGAAATGCCGGTTCCCATGCGCGGAACCCGGGCGCTCGTCACGCAAAGCCTGCCTGCACATCTGATCAACGCGCATTCATAAGACCCAAATAAGTTTTCAGCGAGGCAATGCCGTGACAGTCACGCCGACGATTCGGCGCGTGCGGTGAATAGGTCTAGGGCATTTGTCCTGCATAAAAACAGTCTGTAAGCCCGATGACAGATTGCATTCGTCGTTGTTCAATCCATCCTGTTCCATAGTTACAAAAGCCAGCGGCAGAGCCGCCCCTACCAAGCTCGTCTATGCAATCGCTGGTCCGAGTGCACCGGTGTATCAGGCCGACGGTTTCCGGGGAACCCGACTGGTTCTATCTAACACTGAAGGGTAGAGCGAGTATGAAACGTCGTTTCTTAATCTGTATTAGGACGCTGGCCATTGCCACAATCCTCTCCGTCGCATCGATCACATACGCACAGGTTGCCAACAATACTTCACTCGTTGGGGCAGTGGTAGATCCGAGTGGCGCTCCTATCGCAAATGCGAAAGTGACCGCGGTGAACAAAGCGACGGGAGTTAGTTATCCAGGCGTGACGAACGCAGACGGCTACTACTCCATTACATTCATCGTCCCAGGCACGTATGACATTACCGTGGAGCAATCTGGTTTTAGCCGGCTGACAAAGACGGGGCGCGTGGTAGTCATCGATCAGGCCCAGCGAACAGATTTCAGACTCGCGCTTGGGTCAACCGCAACATCGGTGACTGTCTCCGCTTCGTCTTCGCCAATTGCAACAGATGATGCCACCCTTGGCGAGACCTTCAACACCAAGGCGGTCGAGGATCTACCGCTCATCGGTCACAATGCATTGGAAGTGGCCGCGACCGCGTCGAATGTGATTATCGGGCCAACCAGTAACTACTCGGGTGTTCCTCCAGGTGAAGATTTTATTGGCGCAGGCCAGCGCGAGATTCAGAACAGCCTGAACCTGGACGGCGTCTCCATCATGAACAATCTGATCAGTCTCGCTCCTGCGCGCCCCAGTTCGGACATGATCTCCGAAGTGCAGATGCAGAGCGGCAACTACTCCGCGCAGTATGGCTCCTATCTCGGCTTGCATATCAACCTGGTAACTAAGTCAGGGACAAATGATCTGCATGGCGCTCTTTACGACTACATCCAAAACACGGCGCTGAACGCAAGTCCCTTCTTGAATCCTGTGGGCTCGCCAAAGCCGATTCAGCACTACAACCAATATGGTTTTGATCTCGGAGGCCCGGTCTTTCTTCCAAAACTCTATAACGGACGAAATAAGACCTTCTTCTTTGCCTCATATGAAAAGATCAACCAGGTTCAGGAAGCGACTCAGGGGCCCGTCTCTACGTTGACGCCGGCAATGGAAGCGGGAGATTTTTCATTTCTGACTGGCAGTCAACAGCTGTTCGATCCCTTCACCGGTCGGCCGTATCCGAACAATCAGATTCCTGCTTCCGAGTTGGCTACTCCCGCCGCGCAAATCGCTAAAAATATCGAACAGTACATCGCCCCGCCCAACCTTCCAGGCAGCACAAATAACTTGAACGTAAATTACCCGAATAACCTCTTCATCAATCAGACTCTTGACCGCGTTGATGAAAATATTGGCTCTCGCGTACGGATCTTCGTCCGCTACCATTGGCAGAACCTGAGTATTGAAGGCGGAGACCCTTTTCCCACCGACGCATCGTACGGCCCAACCGACACCAGAAACACTGCTATCGGCTACACCCACATCATTACGCCTAATCTCGTCAATGATTTTCGTATCGGCTTGAATACTGTCAGTTCGAATAACCTGAATTACTTTGCCGTGAATAACCTGGCAGATGCCGGGACGAAGCTGGGCATCCCTGGCTTCAATTCAGATTCGATATACAACAACCCCGGTATTCCTTCCATTAATTTCGATACTTACCATGAGGCCGGCAACGATGCCTCTAACTGGTATCAGGATGACCGCACTATCGACGGCTACGATCAGGTGAGTTGGACTCGTGGCAAGCACACGATTATGGCGGGCGCCGAGTTACGCAGACTTACCATCGGGAGACAGGCGACCAACGATCCCCGCGGGTCTTTCACCTTCTCTGGCGCCGCTCCGACGGCCGCAGGCTACACCAGTACAGGTTACGGAGCCGCCGATTTTGTTCTGGGTTTGGCTCAGAGCTCACAGACTCCCGTCCTTCCGGTGAAGGGATCGATAGGCGAATGGCGCGACGGCTTCTTTGTACTCGACAATTGGCAGGCACTCAGTAGGTTGACTTTGAATTATGGCCTCCGTTACGAGCTGCCGACGGTGCCGTACAGCCTGAACGGCTATGCGCGCATCTTGAATCCGGATGAGACTGCGCTGATTCCAGCCTCCAGTGCCACCGTAGCTGCGGACTTTCAGCCAACGCCAGGCTTCAAATTCAACGCTCCAAACCACAATAACTGGGCCCCGCGTCTCGGCGTGGCCTATCGCGCTACGGATAGGACAACGCTTCGTGGCGGATTCGGAATTTATTACAACGCAAACCAGCTCAACACCTACACACTGACCACGCAAAATTATCCCCTTTCGGCTTCGGTCAACTACTTCACAACGGCTGGAAACCTGCTTTCGCTTTCGAACCCCTCTCCAGGCGCGGGATCTGGTTCGCCGCAGGCAGGCATACCCGGCACTTATGTGGGGGCGGTAACTATGGGTCCCTATCTGCCCACACAGACGCTATACCAGTGGAATCTTTCATTCGGACAGGAGTTCTGGCGGGGTTCGGGCTTCGAGTTGCAGTACCTTGGTTCTCACGCCATTCATCTGGATCGAGACTTCTACGACAACCAGCCGCAACCTTCAACGAACAAAGACATCAATAGCCGCAGACCTAACCAGCTCTTCGGAACCATACGGCGTATCCAGAATGACGAATATTCCCACTACAACGGCCTTACAGCAATTCTGCGTCAACGCGCCAGCCATGGCCTGTCAGGGATGCTCAGCTACACCTGGAGTCATGACCTGGATATTACGGATAACTCGAACGGTGCTACCACCACCATGGATCAGTACGACATCGGACGCGACTATGGCGATTCAAACTGGGATATCCGTAACCGCTTTGTAGGTACCGCAACGTATGAGTTGCCGGGCATCCCCCATGCCAACGCGTTCGTGAGAGAAGTCCTGGGCGGCTGGCAGGCTAATACCATCGTTACGCTTCAGTCCGGGGAACCGTTCAACGTCACTCTCGGCTTCGACCAGGCGAATGTCGGCTTGCCTAGAGGCAATGTTCAGCGTCCCAACTGGGTGCATAAGCCAAGTTTGCATTGCAGCCTGCATGACTACATCAAAAACAATGGTTACAACAATGGCGGAGCATCCTGCATAGACGCAACCGCCTTCGCGATCCCCGATCTTGGGACTTATGGCACCTCGAGGCGAAACTCAATCCATGGTCCGGGCTTCAGCAATGTGAACTTCTCGCTCTTCAAGAGCTTTGATATCTGGGAGAACCTGAAGTTCCAGTTCCGGGCGGAAGCTGGGAATCTCTTCAACCATCCCAGCGCCGGCAATCCTAACTCAGAGATCGAACAAGGATTCGATCCGACCAATCCAGTTGCCACCAGCAACTTTGGTTCCGTGACAACAACCAGCACTTTCTACACCCCGCGTTCGATTCAGCTTGCGGGAAAGGTCGTTTTCTGATGTAAGTGTCTGTTTGAAAGCTGTGCCGCCCTGCAGTTTCCGGAGTCGCATAACATTCCAACCGCTGGTGCATCGAGATTGCGCTTTGCCCGATGAATGGACAGCCATGAACAGTAAGATTGCAGCTGGGGAAGGTGCATGGATCCGATCATCGTAAAGCCGGAAGGATGTCAGTGGGATTGCCTGAGCCTCGGGGAAGTCATGCTGCGCCTGGATCCGGGTGAAGTCCGAATTCATACCGCGCGGCAGTTCTCGGTGTGGGAGGGCGGCGGCGAATACAACGTGGCACGCGGGCTGCGGCGCTGCTTCGGGCTGCGCACTGGAATCGTTACGGCTTTGGCGGACAACCCGATTGGGCGCCTCGTGGAAGATTTCATTCTCCAGGGTGGTGTGGACACCACTCTGATTCACTGGGCGCCGTATGACGGTATCGGACGCACAGTGCGCAATGGCCTGAACTTCACCGAGCGAGGTTTCGGAGTGCGGGCCGCTGCTGG
>Ga0207647_10002002_pt1 | contig 15590 bp, 11 predicted proteins | sample KBSCornC2_FD_184295 | JGI IMG/M metagenome (GOLD analysis project Ga0207647, IMG submission 184295) | Corn rhizosphere microbial communities from Kellogg Biological Station, Michigan, USA - C2 (SPAdes) (version 2) | ecosystem: Host-associated > Plants > Roots > Rhizosphere ...
CCGAGGTGAAACTGACATGAGCATCCGGGTCTCATCGAGTAGGTGGTGGACGCACTAGGGCTCGAACCTAGGACCCGCTGATTAAGAGTTTGGGAATCCGCTCTTGGTGGTAGTTTGCGACACTTTGTTCTAGCTTATAAAACCGTTACGAATCAGACATTTAAGCCGTTGCTTTTTTGCGGTGCTTTGCCGTAGCTGTAAGCTCCTTGCTAGAAATAAGCTAAATTCTAGCGCCGGAGAAATACGATGGCGAAGATCACAAAGACGTTCGTGGACAAGGTTCAACCGCCTGCCACGGGATATGAGATCCACTGGGATGACTTTGTGAAGGGCTACGGCCTCCGCGTATCGGCGCAGGGCAAGCGAGTGTTCATCGTCATGGGAAGGGCGCTGGGCAAGTCGATCCAGTTTACCCTCGGCCCATATGGCGTGCTCAGCGAGAACGCCGCGCGCAAGAAGGCGCAGAAGGTTTTGCAGGACATGCGAGAGGGGATCGACCCGCGCCATTCCAAGCGCGCGGACGAGGCCATGAAGGTGACGCTCCAGCAGGTGTGTGACGCCTATGTCGAGCGCCCAGGCAAGCTCAAGGATAGCAGCAAGGCCGAAATGAAGCGTCACGTGGAAAAGGTTTTTGCCGCTTGGAAGGACAGGCCAATCGTCGTGATCACCGAGGATGACGTTCGCAAGCGTCACCGCGAAATGGTGGAAAAGGGGCTTGATGGTAAGCGCGGAGCGCCAGCTAGCGCCAACGCCTCGATGGTCACGCTGCGCATCCTCATAAACTTCGCAGGTCGTCAGTACCGCCGAGCAGATGGGTCGCCTCTAGTGCTCCGTAACCCTGTGGAAGTGTTGAAGGATCACTGGGCCACGCTTGGGTCGCGCACCGAGCGCTACATAGACCGCCGCAAGATCGGCGAGGTGTGGAACGCCCTGTATGCTGCCCGTGGAAATCCGAAGAACCGAGACGCACTTGCGGGTATCGACCTCACGATTTTCGCGCTGCTCACAGGATGCCGCCGCGACGAGGGTGCCACCCTCACTTGGGACCGCATCAACGTCGATGACCACGATCCGTCCAACTGCTGGTGGCACATCCACGACCGTAAACGTGGTGACCCGATTTGGCTTCCGTTGTCGTCGCAAGCCGTGGCGCTGCTAAAGGCGCGACGCGCTGTGGTTGATGCTGACATTGCGAAGGGCAAGCCTACCAGCTCGTTTGTGTTCGCGTCGTGGAGCAAGGCAGGCCACATTCGAGATGCTCGTGCACCGATGGAGTTGATAAGCTCCATTGTCGGCAAGCACCTATCGCTCCATGACCTGCGCCGGTCGTTCACAAATTACGCTATGCGGGAATGTCTGATTGAGAAGTTCCGCACTGACCTTCTGACCGGACACAAGCCTGCGCAGGAAGACATTACCGCTCGAAACTACCTCGACCTGGCGCGCCTCGACTGGTTGCAACCCGAGGTGCAGAAGATCGCGGACTGGATCGAGCAGCAAGGGGCTATCGCTGCCAGCAAGAACGTGGTGCCGCTCCGCGCGGCTGGGGCCGCGTAGCCTCGCGCACAGCCCCAAGCCGGGGTGCGTGCCGGGGTAGGGGCGGCAGGGCAGCGATCGGGGCTGTAGCCGCCCCACAGCGAGAGTCCGCTAAGTTCGGTTGGGGGCGTTCGGGGAGCCGCGGCGCGCCCACCCCTAGCTACTATTTTTTGAAGCGCCCGCCCGCCGCCGCGCCGAGTCCGACGTACTGTTTTTCGAAATACTACGAGCCGCGAGGCAGTGCATTTTCTCCAAGCGCGGCTTGCTTGCCCGTGCTATAATTAGCTTAGCAAGCAATTGCTGGTCCGCTTCCGGCTCACCTTCCGTGTGCGCCGACACCGAATCCACCGCTCACGCGGTCGCGGGTCTCCAGTCCGATTTAGCAGTCGGGCCATGAAGTGAGGCTCGATCAATGACAGAGATGACCTTCGAGCAGCTTTGCGAGCTGTTCGCCTATTTTCCAAAGCGCCGCCCGCTGGATACAAAAGAAGTCGCTGACTTGTTCGGCCTCAACGCCAACACGCTGGAGCAGTATCGCTTCCGTGGCGAGGGGCCTCGCTACTTCAGTCCGCCCGGCACGCGCCGCGTTTGGTACGCCGAAATGGACGTACTGCGCTGGCTCGCTTCCGGGGCCCGCCAAAGCACCAGCGATCAGGCTGCGGCCTAGCTCTCAACCCATCACGAAAAGCGGCAGGGAGCCACCCCTGCCGCTGGAGTATCGAAGTGAACATCAGCATTTTACGCGGCCTCGCGGAAGGTCCGCAACGCGAACGCAACTTCGCAAAACTCGCGCGCATTGAATCACCGACCGATGCGAACGGGCAAACCCGAATTGCCACCATACCCGGAGGGGCGCGTCATGGCTGACCCCATCTGGGAGCGCTGGATGCGCATCCCGGCAGAGCTTCGAGAGCGTCCGCAGTGGTGCATTGCAGGAAGCAACAAGCAACCTCTCGATGTGGATGGGCGTGCTGCAAGTCCAACCGATCATACTACTTGGACCGACTTCGATACCGCGAGCCGTGCCGCCTTCGCGCGAGGGTGTGGCATTGGGTACGTTCAGACGCCGGACGACCCTTTCGCTTGTATCGATCTGGATGTGAAAGATGATACGCCGCCTGCGGCGCTGGATCGCTATCGGTCGATTATTGAGACTTTCGATAGCTACACCGAGCATTCGCAGTCAGGCCGCGGCTTCCATGTATGGGTGAAGGGGAAAATCGGCAGGGGGAAACGGCGCGACGGCGTCGAGGTATATTCCCAAGCCCGCTTCATGATCTGCACCGGCAATGTCGTGCGGGACCAGCCCATCGCGGAGCGGCAGGCACTGCTTAGCAATATGGTGGCGCAGATGAACCCCGAGGCGCCAGAGGAGGCGGAGCTTACGGGCGACGACTGTGCGGACTTTGGCGCTGCCGCCCGAGCAGCAGAAGACGGCGGGGAACTGGGGCGGTTGTTCAACGGTGATTGGGAAGGTCGCTACGAGTCGCAGTCGGAGGCGGACTTTGCACTAGTGAAGCTGCTCCTACCGATGACGGAGTCACCGCGCGAGTGCTGGCGAACCTTCCTCCTATCGCAGCTTGGCAAGCGCGAGAAGGCAAAGCGTGCTGATTATGCTCGGCGGACACTCGCGCTGGCGAAACAGCATCTTGCAAACGATGCAGTTCATTCGGAGGTCGGGCGGGAGATGGCGGCGGGCTTGTTCTGGCAGGAATCAGCGCCTCGCAATGACCGCCATTTTCGATTGCTGCGCGATGGCGATTTGGAACGGCTGCCTCCCTTGCGATGGCTGGTGAAGCGGATCGTTCCGGACTCCGGCATCGGCGCAATTTTTGGAGACTCGGGCACCTTCAAGTCTTTTCTCGCATTCGACCTTTTGGCGCATATCTCGAACGGCAGAGAATGGTTCGACAATCGCGTGAAGGCTGCGCCCGCTGTTTATGTCCCGTTTGAAGGACAGGGTGGCATTCCAAACCGAGTAAAAGCGTGGCGCCTCGCGGAAGCCGCGCGCCGGAACCCCGACGCACTGTTCTCCGTCGTCCCTCCTGAGGATGTCCGAACGAATATCGCCGTCATTTTGGACCCGATTAATCTGCGTGAGGTGAATGACCGGGACGCCTTGGTCGCGACGTTGATCGATAATGGCTGGGCAGGCGGCGTTTTGTGTATCGACACGCTCGCGCACGCCTCGGCAGGGCTCGACGAGAACAGTAGTGCGATGGCCGAGATGATAAGCATCTTCCGCGACCTGCAACTGCGGCTCGGCGGTGTCGTCCTGTTGATCCACCACAGCGGTAAGGATGCTTCGCGCGGAATGCGCGGCTGGTCCGGTCTTCACGCAGCGATGGACTTTGTAATTGAATGCCAGCGCGACAAGGAATTGCAGTCTCACGAGGCTGCATTCGTGCTTACGAAGGTAAAGGACGGGACGAGCGGCGTCAGTACTAAGTTCGCGATGCACGTGGTCCAAATCGGGATTGACGAGGATGGAGACTACATGTCGTCGCTCGTCGTCGCTCCGCCGCAGGCAGAAGCTGGGGGTGACGCGGACAATCCGTTTAAGACCAAGGCGGACGAGGCGACGATTGCGACTGAAGATGACGCTTTCGTTGACCAGTGGATCCGCGACGAAGTGCTGTCGGGCAAGAAGCCTACAGGGCGTTGGTTGGATGCCCAGCGGGTCCATCTGGCTGGCCGCCGAAACCTCACGCAGAAGCGGCTTCGCGATGCCGTCGATCGGCTTAAGGGGGTTGGTCGCCTAGTACTTACAGAGGGGGGCCCTTCGGGCGCTAAATGGCTTCGCCCCATCGATAATACGACCGGAGGCGCAGCGTAAAACCTAGGTGCGTTGCAGGCTTCCGAGGGGCGTTACGGGTGCGTTGCGGTTCGTTGACGCATCCGGAACCCTGCCAGGAGCAGCAGCACCCTGGGGTGCGTTGCTGCGTTACCCTGTATAGGCAACGCAGCTTTTCTAACGCACGCTTGCGCCTGCTCTACACCGACGGTTGCACCCATAGTTGAGGGGCAGGTGCGTTGCGCCGCCGTCAGACGAAGGTTGCACAAACATCTACTCGCTTCCTGACCTGCTGCTTGCAGGCGTGCTGTGCCTGCTCGGGTGCGACCAACGCAGTCGGAAGTGCAAACAGCTCTTCGCCGAACCCACCAAAATCAGCCGACCTTCAAACAGGGTATTAGCAGGGTTTGAAGTCCGTATCTAACCTAGTTCCTTGTAAGTAAACAATCTTCGGCAGCTCCTCCGTGCACGCATAGATTACGTCTAGCCTATTGCTAGCCCGCACACTCCGATTTGAAACTTGCTAAGAGCCCGACTGCCCGCTTGTCATGCCATGGTTGCGAGCAACCGGTGGGCCTACCGGATGCCAAGGCTCTAGGTCTGGAATGCTGCGGGAAACACTCGCGGAAGCCGGGTTAACTGCGATCTGCGAGCAACCGAAACACTTTAACCCATTAACATCGCTAGCAGCATACCAAGTGGCGAATTGGTGTTTTTCGCGTTTGCTTCACTTGGTCTCCAGTGCGAATTTGGCGAATAGCTCTCGCAGCCAAGCTGCCTTGTAATGAAGACGCAAGTCCGGGGGGATACGACTACCCACGGATCGCAGGAGTTCTTCCAAGCTGATCATCCGATCGCGAAAGCCGTGGATATATCCGAAACGCATGCTCGCAGCGTCCGGCCCGCACAGCACCCACGCGTCCTGGCGATGGAAAGCGTGAGCCCATAGCTCTCGCTCTCCGATATCCAGGGCGGGCCCATCGAGTAGCGCGATTCCCGCGGTGATGCTCTTCGATACCGCGTGTACTGAGTGGAACGATTTACGAAGAGCTCCGGGGTCAATGATAAGCTGATCTCGTCGTCTCTGCTGGCCCGTGTAAGCCTCCGCAATGCACATCTCGACGGTCTCAACTTGCAATCCACCGACCAGAGGATTCCAACACCGGCAGCGATGCGCCTCCAGTATGACGTTCGTGTCCACTAAGATCGGACGCGCATTAAGGGGCGACATTATAACTCAAACGGGCAAGTGACCTCATGCACACAAAATAGGTCGGCCAGCTCATCGATGTTTGTGCGAGCCAGCTTGGCGGTCCGAGCAACAGAGATGTGCCCCTCAGCAATGCCTCGGGCAAGTATTTCCATGAATTTTTTGCTGTAGAGGGCGGGTGGAGCTTCGACGCGCTTGGAACGCCCATTTCGCAGCTCGTCGGCAGGAAGCGATCTCGCGACGTCCTGAGATATTTTTCCGGCGCTTGCTAAACGCCACCGAAGCGCAGTTCCAGAAACGTTCAACTCGGCAGCAGCTTCCGCGATCTGGGACGCCAGGTCAGGACTATTTTCATCATAGTCTCTTAGCACCGACGCAGGCATGAGCAGCCCGGACGCGAAGCTATCGGCCAATTGTTCGACCCTCCGGTTTGTTGGGGACGCGCCGTCAATGTGTTCCGGCGGCATGCTCTCCCAGGTCATCACATGGAACACTTCGTGCGCCAAATCGAAGTTTCGTCGATAGTCTGGTTCGCACCTGTTAATTAGGATCGCATCGACAGTGGGCAGCCGACAAGCTGCGCCCGAAATTCCCGGTAAAGCGTCGACCATAAGGACCAACGCATTGAGGCGGCTTTCAACCGCCTGCGGAAGTACCTTGGCCGGCACTGGTCCGAGTTCCCAACTTGCTGCGATGTGCTCTCCTGCAGAAGCCGCGTCTTCGAAGCTACTGGAGCGCGTGAGAGAGAGTCGCTGCCGTATAGGCGCGATATCGAAACCAGTAGCTTGGGCTAGCTCGAGCCAGGCAGCGAGCCACTCCCCGGCCTGCTGCTCAAATCTGACCAAGTCGGCGTTTGCAACACCCTCTTGGCGCCAAGAGAACCTACTCTCAGGGCTCACGACAAACGGCGTTGCGAACTCATCAATAGGGATCTCGAAAAACTCGATCGCGCGGACAAGTTCCTCGGCGCTCATCTTGCGCGAGCCAGCCTCGATCAACCCAAGAGATTGGCGATTTTCAATTCCCAGCACGCGGGCCAGTTCAGCCTGCGTAAGGCCACTAGCTTCGCGGAGTGCGCGTAGTTTCCACCCGAGCTTGAGTTGCATGTCTGTTCTCCGTGGTGCGCTATAATCAATCATTCATCAGTATGCAAGAAAATCTTGCCTTACACATAAATGTGATTCATAAAGCTGGCCGACTCGGCAGGGGGCTACTGCTGGGCCAAGGAGAAACAGGGCGTGCTTATGCCGCATTCGACAGAAGAGGAGCCTCTCGATGAGACCATCGAAGACGCGCTCGAAAGTCTCGAAGGAGACTTGCATCGTAAGGGCCGCTTAGAAGCGGACGACGTGTCGCGCGTTGTCCACAAGCGCGAGCTCAGCCTCGAGCAATTCGATGTACTTCTCCGCGAGCTGAAGCGGCGTGGCATGAGCGTATTGGAAGTGGAGGAAGCCGCGGCGTCTTCTTCACGCCCGGGTCGAAAGCCAGCCACTGCACCATCGTACCTCACAGCTGAACAAGAACAGACGCTCGCAAATTCAATCCGTTTGGCAGCCAAGCTTGAAGCCGATGGCGACGGCGAGAACCCCTTCGTTGCCGAGGGTCGCCGGGCTCGTGAGCAGTTTGTCGTTAGCAACCTGCGACTCGTCTACTGGATAGCCAACAGGTGGCGCGGCTCTCGGATGGCCTATGAGGACGTGGTTCAGGAAGGCGTCAAAGGTCTGATCAGGGCCGTTGAAATGTTTGATCCTGACCTGGGGTATAAGTTTTCAACCTACGCATATTGGTGGATCCAGCAGGCCATTCGGCGTGGCATCGATGATCTAGCCGATGAGATTCGTATCCCCGTGCACCGGCTTGATCAGATCCGACGCTACCGTAAGATGGTGCGACGGCTCCGTCATGAGAGTGCCGGTGAGCCCTCGATAAACAAACTCGCGGCGGCCCTCGATTGGACCGTCGAGAAGACCGGATTCATCGCTGATCTCGCGACCTTTCGAACCGTCGAAATAGACGCGCCGCTGACGGCGGATTCAGCATTCTCGATCAAAGACGCGCTACCTGACTTGCGTGAGCCTACTCCAGAAGAACGGTCGATGCAGAATGCGCTGCGCAATGTCTTGGAACAGATGCTGGGCGATCTGCGGCCACGTGAGCGTGACATAGTAATCCAGCGTTTTGGTCTTGAGAGTGGCGTGCCTCGAACCCTTGAGGACATTGGCCAGAGGTATGGTGTCACGCGCGAGCGCATCCGCCAGATCGAAGCGAAGGCGCTAGCGAAGCTGCGGCATCCGTCCCGGGCGCGGGCGCTGCGCACCTTTATCGAGGACTGATCAAATGCCGCTGATCGCAGATAAGTATGATGCCGCAGCACGCTTCGTGGAATGGCTTGCTGACACCACCATCGCCAGGGCACGCGGAGAAGGAATCGATATCATCGAGGGCAAGCCAGCCGACAGGTTTTGGCTTGGTCGAGTGGCGCCCACGGCGCTGGCTGCGGCTTCGGGCGCCGACGAGCGCTGGGAAAGGCTCGAGCCCTGCGCGATTGGTTTTCGGCTGAAGCTTGATGGTGACGGACCTTGGACTGCTTCGGCGGAGGTCAATCTGCGCGTCTGGCGGCGAGAAAAGACCGGCGGGAACTGGCGGAAACTTGAGCCAATATCCGTAATGATTGACTTGAGCATACCCGCCGAGCCGCTGACGCTTTCTCACGGCGCGAAGCAGCTTGAGGTACGACTCGAAGGCGTGACGGGTCGGCCCGACATTTCCGCGGAAGTGGTTACTGAGCTGTCGTTGAATGGCGGCGAGCCCGAACTGACAATCAGCTTGGTGAACACGTCGGTTGTTTCCGACAAGAGTGACGTCGATCCGCGCTTTTACGAGGCAAGTTTGTCTGTCACCGGGCTGGCAACCCGACCCTTCATGTTGGACAGTCTTGAAGAGACTTATCGCTACGACAGGTCTGTTCCGGGCTATGGTTTGTTTTGTGGCGTTCGAAAGGACGACAACCGTTTCACAACGGTCGATGCCCCGTTCGCTGACAAGCGACGACCGATCTATTGGGGTGCAGAGGGTGATCCCCCTGATTTAAGTTTCGAAGCGCTGTCGAATAGTCCTGTTCCGATCGCTAAGTCAGTGGCTCAGTCACTGCGGTCATGGGGCCAGCAGCACTGGAGCAAAGAGGTGCTAAGCTCCCGCCGCTCGGCCGAGAATTGGGCTCCCGAAATGTGGGCTCTGTCCGAACTGGATGCCAAGAAATTCTGGGAGGAGGTAGCGCGGGTCGACAGGGGCGTGCAGCTGCTCGAATCCGAGCCTTCGTTGCAAAGAGCATTCAAGCTGATGAACGCTGCTATGCACCTCGTGGGTAAGCGGAAAGGCTACCAAGAATGGCGTCCTTTCCAGTTCGGATTTCTTTTAGCCAACCTGGCTTCGCTAGTCGATGCGAAGGACGCAGACATCGTCGACATCGTCTGGTTCGCCACAGGCGGCGGCAAGACAGAAACGTATCTCGGGCTGCTCATAACGGCAGCTTTCCTTGACCGATTGAACGGGAAGCTCACCGGGATAACAGCGTGGAGCCGTTTTCCACTTCGCATGCTCTCCTTGCAGCAAATGCAGCGCTTCGCGGACGCAATGGCGGCCGCAGAGCTCATTCGGAGACACGAGGGCCTTGCTGGTGATCCTTTCGGTGTGGGATTTCTGGTCGGGAACGATGCGGCGCCCAACAAAATCCGCCGCAAAGAGCAGGACAAAAATAGCAAGCACGATCCGGACGACCCGACGATGCCGGGCCGGTTCAGGCTGCTTCAGCAATGCCCGTTCTGCGGTTCGGAGGACGTGCGCGTCAAATTCAATACAGGCGACTGGCGGCTAGAACATCGCTGCTGCAACGGCGCTTGCGATTGGCCCGAACGAGCGCTGCCATTCTACGTTGTCGACGAGGAGGTCTTCCGCTTCCTCCCAACTGTGCTTGTCGGCACATTGGACAAGGCTGCCTCAGTCGGCATGCAACAGGCAATGCGAGGCTTAGTGGGTCCGCCGAATGGAGTGTGCTCACAGCCCGGTCATGGATTCACATACAATCGGTCGGGAGCAATGCCGACTGGTTGCTTGGTTCCCGACTGCACAGGGCAGCCTACACAAGTTGCGGGCGACCTAAAGCAACTTCCCCCGACCTATCGCCTTCAAGACGAGTTGCACTTGCTCCGCGACAGTCTAGGTGCCGTTGACGCGCATTATGAGGCTGCTCTGGACGGCCTGCAGGAGGAGCTGGTTGGGCGGAAGCCGAAGATCCTTGCATCTTCCGCCACCTTGTCGGGCTACGAGAAGCAGGCGAGGGTGCTATACAGACGAGAGGCACGCGTCTTTCCCCAGCCGCCCCCGTCACCCTCGACTGGCTTCTGGTCGAAGTCCGGGCCTGACCTCATGCGTAGGTTTGTGGCCATTGCGCCGCGCGGGGCAACGATTGAATTCGCTGTCGACCGTCTAATCAACGAGCTTCAATGCGCAGTTCGTCAGCTCGTCACCGACCCTGCAGGGCTCTGTAAGGATCTCGGAATCGACGTCGCGCTCGCGCCGTTCCTTCTGTCGTACTACGGTACGGATGTCGTGTTCGGTAACACCCTTCGTGACCTGGACGCAGTCGCCCGGTCATCGAACACTCAGCTGGTTGACATTCCTGGTCCTGTAAACTCGGCCTCTCTGACGGGGAGGACTGCGTTCGAAGAGGTGGGAGGTATCCTCCGGAAGCTTCAGGTGACCGATGAGAAGACACCCTTCGACGAGCGCATTCACGTAGTCACAGCGTCATCGATGATGAGTCACGGCGTGGACGTCGATCGACTGAACGTGATGATCGTGTTGGGCATGCCGCTCACGACGGCGGAGTTCATTCAAGCAACAGCGCGCGTCGGGCGTCGATACCCCGCGATCGTCTTTGTGGTGCACAAGATGGGACGAGAGCGCGACGCTGGAGTTTTTCGATCCTTCGAAAAGTTCGTCGAGCAAGGCGATCGGTTCGTCGAACCCATCCCCATTACGGGACGAAGCCGGCGTGTGCTTGAGCGCACAATTCCGGGTTTGGCTATGAGCCGCCTGCTTCATGTCCACGCCCCTTCGGTCGACCGCCTAACGACCGCCACTCACGCGAGGCAAATGATCTCGTCAGGCGCTCTCGTCGCGCAGGAAGAAGCAGAAGCAATCGCTAGGTACCTCGCGTTCGACCCGGTTCGGGAGGAAGACCATATCGATGACATCAACGAGGCGATTGATAGGTACTTTGACCGCGTCAATCTCCCGACGACGAAGCAGCATGAGTGGATAGGGAGCATATGGGCCCAGCGACCCATGACATCTCTTCGAGATGTTGAAGAGCAAGTCCCAGTGCAGTTGAAGCGCGACCAATGAAAAAGCCAGCACACACAGAGGCCGACCCCGAAGTCCGGCGTAGCGCATCCCAGATCATGTTCGGACACCTGCCGGAACAGACGGTCGACATCAATCGCGGCGTTTGGCGCGTTGATCGTTGGCGTGACACAAGACGTGAGCGGGGGGTCGATTTTGGCGCGCTCAAGCGGGAGGTAATTGTCCAAGCTAAACCTTGGTCTGATCGGCATCGAGACGGTGGCTTCGCGTCGATGCTTGCGAACGGCAAGCGCGTGCTTGAGGTTCAGTCTCTAGCCCGCGATCGGGGCATCGTCGTAGAGCCGTTTCCGAAGCTGTGGCTTTGTCCGAAGTGCAAGAAAGTTCATCGGAGCGCCGCGGGACATTGCTCCTGCAACGCCGAGGGAATGCGTAACCAGATTCACTTCGTCTGCTATTGCAGAGAGTGCGGCAGCTTGGAGGAGCCGCCCGTAAGCCGTTGCCCAACCCACAACGAAACGCGAATTTCGTTTCCAGGCACGATGTCAGCGGACCGCATCATTCAAGACTGCCCGACATGTAAACGAGAGCTTCGCAAGGGGTTTGCAGGAAAGCGATGCCCGGTTTGCGCATCGACAATGGAAGCACAAGTCCACAGGGCAGCGTCGGTCTACACGCCTCGCAGTGTTGTCGTCGTGAATCCCCCTTCAGAAGCTTCGCGTGAGCGTATTGCGAATGCCGGTGGTCCGCCTCGCGCTCTTCAATGGGTGCTTGAGGGAATGCAAGCTAGTTGGATTGATAAGTGCGCACCTGGTCCAGATGCGATGAGGCAAACACTTCTAGGCCAGGGGCTAAAACCAGAGCTCGTTGAATCCATCATTGCGCAAGCCATTGAAGCGAAACAGGTCTCGCCTGACGCATCCAGCTTGATACCGCCATCGATAGTCGGTCAGGCCGAGCAGGAAGCTCATCATATTGCAGTCGCCACGGCTTCAGGCAGGAAAACACAAAAGCAACTCGTTGCGACCGCTCCGGCCGGACTGAAGCCAATCTACGAGCAGCAGTACCCCGCCGCTTTCACGTCAGCGGGCATCGACACGGTGGAATATCTAGATCGATTCCCCGTTCTCACGGGCCAGTTTGGATACACACGAGGGCCGAGCAACGATCCAGCTAAGAGCATACTCGTGCCGTTCCGAAACCGATCTGGTGACTTCGTGGTCTATGGGGAAGTCGCCGAGACTGAGGCTTTGTTCATCCGTCTGGATGCCGTGCAGGTCCTTGGATGGCTTGAGCGGAATGGCGTCAAGGTCGAGTTGACCAAGGACCGTGACGAAGCTCACATGCAAATCATTCAGCTGATTGGGAACGACCTGTCAGGTCACCTCCAAGAGCTCGTCACAACCTTAATCCACTCGATGGCACACCGTTTCATACGGGCCGCAGCAGTTCACACAGGGGTCGAGGGCACCTCGCTCGCAGAATTCCTGGTGCCGCTACATCTCGGCTTCTTCATCTACGCTGCTGCTCGCGGCGACTTTGTAATGGGCGGCCTGCAGGCAGTGTTCGAGGGTGAACTTCACTCACTCGTCGAAGACCTGATGGGTGGCGAGTCTAGGTGCGCACTCGATCCTGGATGTGCGTCATCAGGTGCCGCGTGCATGGCATGTCTCCACCTCGGCGAACCCTCGTGTAGGCTTTTCAATCGGATGCTGAGCAGAACTGCGCTGTTCGGTCCGCTTGGCTACCTGCACGCTTAGTTCAGGAAGGCGGGGATGACGAAGCAGTTTTGGTGGGTGAACCATAAGAAGACCGCTCGGCAAGAACTTGAGGGTGGTTACCTATGGAGTCCGCGTGCCGAGAAGAACGGCTATCGGAGCCAGTTCTATGACAACATGCGCAGGGCCCGGCCCGGCGATTTTGTCCTGTCTTTCGCAAATGCCGCCGTAGGCGCAGTGGGTATTGTGACGGGGTTCGCAGTTCCGTGCATCAAACCCGAAGAATTCGAGCGGGTGAGCACTGACTGGAGCAGGGAGGGTTGGTATCTACCTGTCAATTGGAGGGGTTTGCGAACGAGAATTCGACCGAAGAGCATTATTGGTGATTTGGCGCCCCTCCTCCCGACCAAATACTCGCCGGTGAACCCGAGCTCCGGTAACGGCAATGAGAAGGCATATTTGGCCGAGATCAGCGAGGCCGTTTTTGACCTTGTGATGACCGGACAAGGAGACATCCCGTCTAGCCTTTTGAGCAAGCCACTCAGCTCCGTCGATCCTACTGTGTTGTTAGACGACATCGCCGAACGGACGATTGAGCACGACAGCACCATCGACGAGACCGAGAAGGAGCAACTCGTCCTAGCTCGGCGAGGACAAGGCCGCTTTCGTGCTCAACTAATAGATCGATATGGTAAGTGCATAATGACCGGGGTTTTGGAGCCAGCTCTGCTGGTTGCGAGCCACATTAAGCCCTGGCGGGTTGGGAAAGACGCGGCGGAACGCCTGGACGTGAACAACGGCCTTTTGTTGTCTCCACACATTGACCTCTTATTTGACCGAGGTTTTATCACTTTTTCCGATGCAGGGGACTTGCTGGTTTCCCCTGCAATCGACCCGCAAGATATAGCGCGGTTGGGTATCACGCAGTCCGCCATCGGTACGGGTTGTCTGCCCTTCTCGGACAAAACTAAGGACTACCTTCAGTATCATCGGGACGTGGTCTTCGTTCATTAGGGTCCGCAGCTAGTCGGGCTCGTACCCGCTCTTCTATTTGCGATGCGGCGGTGTCGATCTTCTCGTGCTCCCAAATCCGCATAACAGCCCACCCGAGCCTGGTTAAGCGCTCGACCGTGTCCTGATCGCGTTGCCGATTTGCGGCGAGTTTCTCCCGCCACCAAACATCGTTCTTTTTGGGGGCGGTGCCGTGGAGGGGGCAGCCATGCCAAAAACATCCATCGATGAAGACGGCAACGCGGGCCCGTGTGAAAGCGATATCGATTGTACGGCGGGTCTGCGGCACTGGCACATGGACCCGAAACCTGAGACCTCTGAGGTGGAGGGCAGAGCGTACGGACCGCTCCATCGCATTGTCTTTGCCGGCGGTCGCGAGCATCCTTCGCCGTGTGCCGGGCGAGGCTGGCGTGAGCATTAGCTGTCGATTTCCACGTACCTCTGAAGGTCTGCGGCGAACTGCGGATCGTACCGCAGTTTGCTAGCCTGCAGCCGGGACAAGAAACCCCGTGCTGCCTTTTGGGAAAGGGGTGCTCCGGAATACTTCAGAAAAGTCGATAAATGCTGGTATTCCTGCCTTACCGGCCATTCAGACACATTCGAGCTTCCACGGCGCCCACCTACACCCCAAGCTGCTGATGGCCATCGTGCGTTCTCATCCAGGGTTGGATGCTCCTGCTCGAAAGGTGTTCGAACTGAGAGACGCGAAGCTATCCACTGCGCCATAGGCACGCAAACGGCATTTCCCACGAGCCTCCAGCGCTGGCGCTTCCCGCTTTTCTCTGTCTCCGCCGCTTTCGTCCAATTCACTAGGAAGCCTTGAAGGCGCTCGGCATCTCGAATGTCTGGGGTAATAAAGGTTCTTCGCTGGGGGAACCAAATAGCAGGTGGTGAAGCGATATGTATCGAGGATCCCCCTTTTAGCGGAGGGACCGCGCTCTCAGCCCAGCCGAGGCCAGTATTTCCCTCCGTCCAATAGAAGCCTCGAGCAGAATTCTGCCGACTAGAGAGATTTGGGTTACCTGCATCTTCTCCCAAGAGGACGCTGCGAGGGTCATGCGATTTGGACGCAATTAATAAAACTCGCCTACGTCTTTGCGGTAGTCCGAAGGCTCTGGCATCCACCGTTCTGTAAGCCCAGGCGAAACCCATAGCCTCAAGCTTCTGAATTATCGTCCTGATGGCTCGACCGCCGTCCAAACTCAGCATGAACGGCACGTTCTCTAGCACAAGCCAATCAGGCGCTGTGCTCATGGCTTCCACAAGCTTGAGCAACCTCCAGATGAGACCCGAATTAGGACCATCTATTCCGATCCGACGGCCAACTTGGCTTAAGTCCTGGCAGGGAAACCCCGCGGTCAAAACTGCGCAATTTGGTATCGAATCCAGGTCATTTATGTCGCTGTGAAGCCGCGCGTCAGGAAATCGATCCTCAAGAACTTTGCGCGCCGCGGCATCAATCTCACAGAGCAGGCCAGCCTTGAATCCTGCACGCCTAAAACCCTCCTCAAGGCCGCCGATCCCAGCGAAAAGACCAACAACCTGGCCACTTCCATGGTCGGCAGGCGAGCTCGTGCTAGGGTGATCCTCACTGTCTATTTGGCAAGGTATGCTGCCGTGGGCTCGTAGCAATTGGAGGCTCCGATTAGAATCGGCGGCACCTTAGCAAGAAAACGGCCGTGGCTCGAGCTAAATTAGAGCGGTGGGGTAGCTTGCAACGACCTAAGGCCAAGCCCTCGGAACGATCACTCTGCGTGGTCGCTGCTCCCATAAGGTGCTAGGAATGCGCTAGACAGCGGGGCGCAATGATCCAGAGCCCTAGACTGGTTGTCCTCTAAGGTGTTGAAATTGCGCTGAAAAATGGTGGACGCACTAGGGCTCGAACCTAGGACCCGCTGATTAAGAGTCAGCTGCTCTACCAACTGAGCTATGCGTCCACGCGATCGTGAAGAGCGCTAAA
>Ga0207647_10002003_pt1 | contig 15586 bp, 12 predicted proteins | sample KBSCornC2_FD_184295 | JGI IMG/M metagenome (GOLD analysis project Ga0207647, IMG submission 184295) | Corn rhizosphere microbial communities from Kellogg Biological Station, Michigan, USA - C2 (SPAdes) (version 2) | ecosystem: Host-associated > Plants > Roots > Rhizosphere ...
GACAAAGCCAATGACGCCCCTGGCGCTCCACTCTTTAATGTTCGAGCCGATCGCGTTGACCAGGATCTTTCCGTCCGCATCGAACGGCGTCGTCGTCGGGAGTAGAATTCCTCGTAAATCCATAATTCCTCATCGAGATCCTCTAATAAAACAGATCTCGAATGCCGATGGCAAAGAAGAGGTTGCCGCGGCCTTCGCCGGGGCCGCGGTTTACATTCACGGCGTAGCCGAGTGTGAAATGCGCGGTCGTCGCGAGCTCGAGACGGATCCCGCCGCCCGGTCCATAACGCGTGCCGCCGATCGATCCGCTGCGTGGCCCAATCCTCGCCACGTCAAAAACAAACACCGGACTGATCGAATAAATATTCACATCTTTAAAGAGCGTGTTGAGCGAACGACGAGTAAAAGCCATGTCGTCATTCGCTTTCTTCTCCGCCTTCGCCTGGTCGATTTGAGCAAACTGCGCAGTCAAAGCTTTTCGTGCAGACTCAACTCGAGCCGTCGCCGCTCTCAGCGCTTCGTCCTGCAGCGCGCCATTCAAATCACGCTCGCACGCCGTGTTCACTTTCAACAGATCACTATCATCAGGATCGAGCACTGAGGCGATCGAACTATATTGATCGCCCGCCGTCGGTGAGATGGCATCATTCATTCGCCTCAGTCCGAGATTGACAGCGCGAGTGCACGCCTTGAACAGATCGGCAAACTGGTTTGCGTGTGCCGCCTGCGCGTTGGCAACAACCGTCTTCAAATCCGTCAACGCCGTTTGTTCAGCCGGCAGTTGGGATTTCACGTTTTCATAATTAGGATCTTTGGATGAGTAATAGTTCTGCAGCGTGCTCGTCACGGTTGTAATCGCGCCCTCGAGTTCCGATTTGAAATCGTCGTCGGTGGTGAGCTCTTCCGGGACGAGGGTCCGGCGCCAGATACCGTACGCCGCCGTGAAGTTGTAACTGAAAAAATCTTTGCCGCCGGCTCCCTCAGTAGTTTGAAAGAACTTGCTGCCCGGAATTGCACGAATCACAGGATTGGCACGAATCTGCCAGTCGTCACTCGCAATCAGAAACTCTTCGTTGTTACCGCCAAAAAATCGCTCCGGTAAAGGAACCTTCCCCGGAATCTGGAGACGACCCGCGGTGAAATGAGATTCGAGATCCAGCAGATGATGGTTGCCGAACGAATACCAGAATTGATGTCGCGCATCGATGATGTGTTTACGCCAGTCGATGCGCGCGGCTGGTCCAACAGATCCCAACTCGAGCGCATAAGTCGCCGAAAAAATATTGCGCCGGAACCGCGAGTCGACCGCGCCGTAAAATTTCAACGTGCCGAAGCCTGCATTGAGAACGGTGTTCGGCGGCAGTATCAAAGTACCGGCTTCAGTCTGACGATTCCCGCCATCCACGGCCGCGCCAAAGCGAAAACTCAGATTCCCGCCCGCCAAAGGCTTCGACACACCTGAGAACTGAGCGATCAGATGACCGCCCTTGATGTTTCCGGCGCCCGTTGGCAGTGAATAGTGCGAGAAGTTGAGCATCCACGACGCATGCGCGAGCCAGCCTGGCGCTTCGACCTCCGAGTCGTACGCGCCTTCGAGCGCGCCGGAGACGTTGTGCATGCGCGACGAAGCCTGGCCCTGTATCACCGCGGATTTCAAAGGCAGTCCAAAGAACTTGCGCGGCCTGTACTCGAAGCGCCCGCCGCCGGAAAGAAGATTAGTGAAGTCGTAACCACCGAGCGGAGTGAAGTGAAAAGGACTTGCGTCTTTAGTCTCTACCGTGGTTTGTCCGGCAGCTGTCTGTGGAGTCTCGCGCTCTTTTACTCGCGCCTCCGGTCGTGCGCTCAACACTGGCATTATCTGCGTTGAGTAAACGCCGTAAATGAGATCGACTCCGCCATTCGTACAGTTCGCAACGCTCACGATTTCGACTCGTAGTTTGACGCGCGCGTCGCTCGTATCGGGCAGGAAGTTTTCGTTCTCGATTATGTCGAGAGCTTTTGCGGAAGCATCGGTGTAGGTAAACGGTTTGTCTTTGATGAGCGCCGTGATCTGTTCGGCGGCACGACGTTGTCTCGCTTTCACCCACGGCAGGAAAACGAATGGATCGTTGATGCGAATGCTTCTGACTTTGAGACCAGCCTGCTCGAGATCGATCCCTTTGCACGAACCCGCCGCCTGCTTTTCCTCGACGACTTTGCGGAGCGCTGCTTTTGCTTTCCGTTTTGCTTCCACGAGATCGATCAGATCGAATTCTTCCTGAACGTTTTGTGCGAGGGCTTGTAGTCGAGCATCGTTCACACACGCCAGGACCTTAGCTAAACGGTTTTCGTCATCCTCGCCGGGTATCGTGACAAGGGCGCGAATGAGTCCGTATTGAGGTTGTTCTGAAGACTGGATCGCGCTTGTCGTGCGGCGCAGCGCAATTTCGATCGGGCTTGAGCAGGATTGGCCTGCGGCAGACTTCAACTCAGTGAGTGCGGATTGGAGTGCGGGAAGCTGCGCGACGATCCGGGCGTAATGCGGATCGTGGGTGGCGTAGAAGTTCTGAAGATTGCCAAGCTCAGTGGCTTCGATTGCTCGCTCGTCCTGGGCGAAGCAGAGGTGAGCGCTGATAACGATTAGTAAAAGACAGATTTCTCCCGCGAAGACGCAACGACGCAACGTCAATCTTATATTTCTTCTTTGCACCTTGGCGGGAATCCACAGATTACACAGAAAGTTATCTGCGTAATCTGTGGATGGTTTTTTCTTTCTACTTCTTCTTGAGTGTGTTCTGTATTGTCTCTTGCGCGTCTTCCTGGTCGATTTCACCATCCTCCGCAGCCTTGGCGTCTTCGGCTGCCGGTCCGAGCGCGTGAGCACTCTGTCCGGCCGTCAGACCCTTGGCGGCTTTCTCGGCCTTCGCGTTGAGAGCCTTATCAACTTCGACATCCAACGAGACGATTGGATCGCCAAAAGGATCACTCTTCTTGGCGCGCTCGAAAAGCTGGAAGTTAATGGTCCAAACAACAATCTTTCCCGACGTCGCGTCTTTCTCGAGCCCAAAGATAACTCTTCGCAGCCCGTTTGGAGTATTCAGCTGAAAGTTAACTTTTAGTTTGATTACCGTTGCCGTATTCGTCGCCATTGGTCGCTCCTTATACTAACGAAATTAAGACTTAACCCATGTTCAACCGTTAGTGGGAGTTTTTCGAAAAACATCACTCCCTGGGCTGCCCGGTTCCGCTTTGTGTCTCGATATTTTGAGTTGCGCTCTTCTGCCGGAGCAGATTCTTGATGCCGAAGAGCGACTCTAACGCGTCCTGCCAGAATGGTGCGCCGACACTCAATAACATGACCATGATGGCCCAACCAACGAGACTGACGAGATCGTCTTTTCGCCTCTCCCACCACTCAGCTCCGGTTTGCGCATGCCAGTTGTTTGCGTTTTGCAAATCATTGGTAAATCCGGCCCAACTGCCCCACGGCTTGGTCCAAACGCCGGCACCCCAGATAAATGACTGCAGTTGTGCGGCGCCCAGCGGTTTGAAGCCAAAACTCTCGTACGTGCCCACCAGCGAATCGATGTCCTGAAGATCCTTATTTATCTCCGCCACCGTGTCGGGGGATGGCGAGGCGTTCGGACCGGGCGACGGCGACGCCGTTGGAGTTGCGGTAGCCTTCGGGTTGTTATTCTTTACAAGGTCGGCGCCCGCATCAACAAGCATCTTCCGTTGAATGTCATTCTTCGAGAGACTCTTATAAACCTGGAAGAAGTTTGCATTCAACACAATTACCACGACGATGCTGATCGCAATAGAAATCGTGCGCATGTGACGCGTGTAACGCTCGTCGAAACTCTGCGTGACCGTGTCGAACCAGAGCTCGACCTGATCGATCTTGTTGCGCAACGGCGAAATCGCGTCGACAAACTTTTGACTGAGGTCGCCGATGAGTTTTGAAACCCCCGCGAGCTCTGACGACAGCTTTTGCAGCGCCGCTACTTCACTCGTATTACCGGCAGTCGTCGCGATCTCTGTCTCTTTCGTGATTGCCTGCTGGGCCTGGTCGAGCAGACTGAGCAAACCGTGAACGTCGATCTGTCCGAGCCGCAGCAAGTCCGCAAACAAAACTTTCGGTTTCACCTGTTGGCCATCGAGAATGGATGCGACGTTGTTGAAGATCGGCGCGAGTATCGACCGAATCTCAGCAATTTTCGTACTCGCTGCGCCGCGCAACATCGGATCGTTAGTAATGTCATCGATCGCTTTGCGCAGGCCCGCGATTTGATCGCAGAGCAATTGGAACTTCGGCACGTAGTCTGGGAAAAAGTCTTCCGATTCGAGTTTTCCCATGACTTTGAACAGGTCGGTTTTGGAGAGCGAGTCGAGGACGGGCTTTCCAAACAGAGTTTGCCTGCCGATGCTCTTGAACTGGTCGAGAACTTTATTTTTGAAGACGTCGGCGGGCGTGGTGACTGCCGCAGACTTTCGTCCGAACCAGCTCTTCAGCGTCGACCAGACGTTGGATAAAACAGGCGTTGAAGGTGTGGTTTCGGTTGGGGCGCCGACAACCTGTTCGTAAAGATCTTTCAAAGAGTCTTCGATCTGGCGCGACTTGAGTTTCAGTATTTTTTTCAGCAGCGTTTGAATCGCCTGCACCAGCAGACTCAGAACCAGCAGTACGACGACGAGTGCGATTACAGTGTTGAGGATACCCAGATCCATAGGAGCTCCTTGGGGGAAGTTGAACTCTACAATGCGGGGCACGATATTAGATTTAGGTCTTTTCTTCAATAACCAAGTTTGCTAGCACAGATAAAACAGATCTGTGTAAATCGATTTACGCAGATCAGCATTATCCGTGGTTTGCACCTTTGTGAGGACTGTTTTAACTTCTAGACCATGCGTCCATATCAATTTCTCCAGTTCGACGTTTTCACTGACCGCAAGTTTTGCGGCAACCCGTTGGCAGTTTTTCCCGAGGCCGAAGGAATCACCGACGAACAGATGATGAAGATCGCTCGCGAGATGAATCTGTCAGAAACAGTTTTCGTACTCAAATCTGAATCTGACGAGGTTCTGAGACGCCTGCGCATCTTCACACCCATTCGCGAAATTCCATTTGCCGGTCATCCGATTGTCGGCACGTGGACTGCGCTCGCGCAGGAAGGCGTGGTTCCGGTTCCCGAAGGCGGAAGCGGTTGGCAACGGATCTTTCACGAGGTCGGCATCGGAATCCTGCCGGTTGATATCGAGTTCCAGGACGGCAAGGCAGTTCAGGTGGTCATGACCCAGGGAAAGTTCGAGATTATCGAGGAGCTCGACGACGCGCACGAACAAGCTGAAGTCGCGCGCGCATTGGGCATCGCGCGTGAAGATCTCGATGAGGGTCTTCCGATCCAGGTGATCACGACCGGTCTGGCTTGCCTGGCGGTTCCGATTCGTTCACTTGCCGATTTGCGGGACACTCGTGTCGACGCAACACTGCTGGGTGACATCTACACTCGTCACGGTGGTGTGGGATGTCACGCGTTCACGCGCGAGACGATGGAAGTCGGCGCCTCTCGAGCGCACGCTCGCTTCTTCGCTCCCGCAGACAACATTCCTGAAGATCCGGCGACGGGCAGTGCGTGCGGAGCCCTAGGCGGTTACCTCGTGCATCACGGCGCGTTGTCATTGGAGCCGCAGGATGGAAGGTATAAGTTCGTCATCGAGCAGGGCGACTTCATTCACCGGCCGAGCCGCATTAATCTGGACGTGAAAGGGCAAGCGGGCAAAGTCGAAGAAGTGAAGGTTGGCGGGTTGGCGGTGCTGGTTGCACGCGGGGAAGTGTTTGTTGAATAGGTCTTATAGGACCTATACGACCTATGCTAGATCTTCTAATTATTGGTGCGGGTCCGGCGGGATTGTCGGCTGCTGAAGCGGCGGCGCAGGCGGGGCTTGATTATCTCGTCATCGAAAAAGGAACGATTGCCAATACGATCCGGCAGTATCCCGTCGGGCGCGCGATGTTCTCCACTCCCAACGAAGTGGAGATGCACGAAGGCGCGTTGAAGCCTGTGCGCGAGAAGCCTACGCGCGAAGAGATGCTGTCGCACTACATTCACTTCGTCCTCGATCTCGATCTGCGAATTAACACTGCCGAAAGAGTGGTTTCAGTAAACGGGAACATAAATGAAGGCTTCGTTGTCCAAACGGACGCAAGCGAATACAAAGCGAGACGTGTGTTGTTTGCCATCGGCGCGATGGAAAAGAAACGGCGACTAAACATCCCCGGCGAAGAACTTCCGAAAGTTCATCATCTCTTTATCGAACCATACGCGTATGTGCGAAAAGACTCGCTCGTAGTTGGTGGCGGAAATAGCGCCGCCGAAGCAGCGTTGTTTCTCTCCGAAGAAGGCTCGCGCACAACGCTCGCCATCTGGCGTGAAGACTGGGAGAACCGCGACCCGAAAGCCGGGGCGATGAAGCACTGGGTGCGGACGCCGCTCGAAGCCGAGGTCGCGGCCGGGCGCCTCAAAGTCGTACTTTTCAAACACGTCGACGAGATCCGCGAAACCGAAGTTACGTTGACGACCGAGACGGGCGAGTCGCTGACGATTCCTAACGACGTCGTGTTTGTTCTCGTCGGCAGTGATGCCGATCTCACGTTGTTGAAAGAGCTGGGCGTGCAAACTGAAAAGGGCAAGCTTGCCGAAGTTCCGGTCTACGACACGGACACTTTCGAGACGAACGTGCGTGGGATCTATGTCGCCGGGCACTTCACGCACGCTCGTCATATCAAAGCTGCGATCGACGTGCCGCGCCGGATAGTCCCACTCATCGCGCGAGAGTTAAATGATTAATTAGACAGGATGTCAGGGTGTACAGAATTGACAAGATTTCATCCAGTAAATCTTGTTAATCCTGTAATCCTGTGAGGAGGTGCTATGAATCGCGTCGTGCTGGTTGTTTGTATTCTGCTTTGCCTGCCGCTTGGCATCAACGCGCAAAAGAAGCCTCCGGTCACGACCTCGTCTCTCTGCACCAGAGAAAACGCGCTCGATACTACGAAGCAGCAGATCCTCCTGACACGAACATTCGACAATCAGGTGCATCGCATTGCGGTGCTGATCCGTGCCGCCGATCTGTTGTGGCCACACGACCAGGAGAAGGCTCTCGCTACCTTCACGGAAGCGTTCGATCTCGCCGTTCAGAATTTCAAAGAGAACGGCGATGTCATCACACGGAGTTCCCAGAGCAAGTTCGCGGCTGTTATCCAACAACCGGATCAACGATTCAAGGTGCTTGCGGCACTCGCCAAACGCGACCCGGCACGCGCACGAAAACTGTCAGACCAAATGCTCCAGGACGAAGCCAAAGAGATGGCTGAGAAACCTGCCGACGACGACCAATCCAAACGAGGTGCGGGAGAAAAGATCCTGATGCTTGCTCGCAGTCTCGTTCAGGACGACGTGCCCGCAGCAATCAACTTCGCTCGCCAGAGTCTCCGCTATCCAGCGACGATGTTTTTAACGGCCTTCATTTATCACGTGGCGAAAACAAACAGGCAGGCAGCGGATCAGTTTTATCTCGAAGCACTGGCAGCCTATGGCTCGAAGCCGATGGACCAGTTTCTATATCTCTCTGCGTATCCATTCGGGAACAAACGCGACGCAGGCGAGATGCCCGGTTACATGGTCTATTCAGTCCCCGAAACATATCTCCCGACCCCGGCAGTGCAACGACAGTTCATGCAGACTCTGCTGGCACGAAGCGAAGAGGCACTCGCAACTCCGGTTGAGGCAAAATCAAGCTACCGGTATCCCGACCAGGCGCAAATGTGGCTCGCACTCACGAGGCTTGAAAAGCAGGTGCAGGACGATCTACCCGATCTGGCAGAAGCCACTGCTCGTACAAAAGAGAAACTCTTCGCGTCGTTAAATCCAAGTACGCAGAAAAATGTGACCGGAGAGATCGCTTCCGACAACGCGCCGAAAAGATCGTTTGACGAGCAGGTTGAGGCGGCGGAGAAACAGACTGACGCGGGGCGCAGAGATCAGCAACTAACGTTTGCTGTAACCGGAGCGTCGAAGGATGTGCCGGTCGAAAAGGTTCTCAGCACCATTGATAAGATCTCTGAAGCAAGCATCCGTGAACCGCTGCTCAACTGATTTTACTACTTCAGCGCGCAGGCACTGATCGCAAGTAAAGATTTGGGTGAGGCGAGAAAGCTTGCAGCCAAGGTCACGGAGCTAGACCAGCGTGCTTACCTGTTCGTGCGTATTGCGGAAGAGTCGCTCAAACAAACTGAAGATCAAGCCGAGGCGCGTGACATTCTCAACGAGATTTCAGCGGCGATTAGTAAAGCGCCAAAGACTATCGTGACCGCGCGAGCGTTACTGGCGCTGGCCCACCTTTATGGGAAGATTGATGCGAATCGCGGTATTGAAGAGTTGGGGAATGCAGTCAAGACGATCAACGCGCTGGAGTCGCCCGACTTCTCACAGGAGTACGTGATGATGAAGATCGAAGGAAAGACGTTTGGGAGTTTTGCTTCGTTCTCGACACCCGGCTTCAATCCTGAGAACGCATTTCGCGAGATGGGCAAACTCGACTTCGACAGCAGCCTCATCCAGGCCACGCAGTTCACAGATAAATCGCTACGCGCGTTAACCACTCTGGCAGTTATCGAACCTTGCTTCTTGCCACAAAAAGGCACAAAAAGCACAAAAGGCACAAAACAGATCAATTGAGCTAGACGGCGACTAAGATTTTCTTTTGTGCTTGATGTGCTGTTTGTGCCTTTTGTGGCTCTATTCGGTGACGTCACTCTTACGGCGTGCGACTCCGGTCTTCTGTGCGGCGACCTCGACTTCGCGTGCGACTGCCTCTGCGACTCGTTTATCGAAAACGGATGGGATGATGTATTCCGGATGTAATTCGGCGTCGGTGATGATGCCTGCAATTGCACCTGAGGCCGCGAGCTTCATCTCTTCGTTGATGCGTGAGGCACGGCACGCGAGCGCGCCGCGAAAGATGCCGGGGAAACTCAGTACGTTGTTGATCTGGTTCGGATAGTCTGACCTTCCCGTCGCCATTACTGCGACATACGGCGCAGCATCCTCCGGCATGATTTCCGGAGTCGGGTTTGCCATGGCGAAGACGATTGGCTTTTCGGCCATTTGTCTCACATCCTCTTCATTGATCACGCCGGGCACAGACAAACCGAGAAAGACATCCGCTCCTTTAATGACTTCGTGGATCGTTCCCTGCTCCTCGTGCGGATTTGTATTTTGCGCGTACCAGTCTTTCATCCAATTCATGTTCTCTCGGCGACCGCGATACAGCGCGCCAGTTTGATCGCAACCGATGATGTTCTGCACGCCCGCAGCCATGATGATCTTCGTGCACGCAACACCGGCCGCGCCGACGCCGTTCACGATGACTTTTACTTCATCCATCTTCTTGCCAACGAGCTTGAGCGCGTTGATCAGTGCGGCGAGCACAACGACCGCAGTGCCGTGCTGATCGTCGTGGAATACGGGAATGTCGAGTTCTTCTCTGAGCCGTTCTTCGATCTGGAAACAGCGCGGCGCCGAGATGTCTTCCAGGTTAATACCTCCAAAGACAGTCGAGATCGCTTTCACGGTTCGCACGATCTCGTCCGGATCTTTTGTATTGAGACAGATCGGGAAAGCGTCGACACCGGCGAATTCCTTGAACAGCATCGCCTTTCCTTCCATCACGGGCAACGCCGCCGCTGGGCCGATGTCGCCGAGCCCGAGCACGGCGGTTCCGTCAGTAACGATCGCGACTGTATTTTTCTTGATCGTTAGAGTGAAGACCTTTTCCGGTTCCTGGTGAATCGCGTCGCAGATACGCGCAACGCCCGGCGTGTACGCCATCGACAGATCCGCCCGAGTTTTCAGTGGCACTTTGGGAACGACTTCGATCTTGCCGCCGAGGTGCATCAGGAACGTCGGATCCGAAACCTGAAGCAGCTCGACGCCATCGACGTCTTTGACAGCTTCGACTATCTGTTCGCCATGTTTACTCGAGATTGAGCTGACTGTGACATCGCGGACGATGAAGTCGTTGCCGACTGTGACGATGTCGATGGCGCCGATGTCGCCACCGGCACGCCCGATCGCCATCGTCAACTCACCAAGCGAGCCGGCACGTGAGGAAAGCCTGACGCGCAAGGTCAAACTGTAACTCGCGCTGGGTGTTTGCATAAATGTTTAGTCCACAGATTACGCAGATTACACTGAATCAAGTATCTCTGTAATCTGTGGGTGGCCTTTTGTTAGTTTGAGCGACCTCTTGCCGAGTAGTCGATACAGCTCCAGTGCGTCGGGCTTTCGTTTCAGCGCTGCGAGGTGTCGCTTCACAGTCTCCAAATCGCCGCGCGAAAAGGTTCCGGTCAGTGCTTGTGCCGGGTCTTTAGTTTCGAGATTCCGCACTGTACTTGCAATCAGCGGCAACAGGATATTGCGCGCTGTCGTGCGTGTGATGCCGCACTCGGAGAGCATCTCCAGAGCCACGTCGAATAGCGCAGTCACGTTTCCGGAGACCATCACGGCCGCGGCGTGATACAGAGGTTTGTCTTCCGATCGAATAAAAAAACTCCTGCCGCCGAGGTCTCGAACTATCGCTTTCCCAATTCGCACGGCCGGCTTATCACCCTCAACACTCCAGAATGCTCCCTCGATCGTGTCGCCGGGATTACTGACCGAGAGCAACGGATGAATCGAACCAGTCTTCCAGCCTTTCTTTCGTAATGGCGCGAGCACGTCTGACGAGAGGGCGCCGCTGGTGTGGAGTGCCGTGGCGGTGAATTCAAGACGACTCATTTCCACCGCGACGCTCGCGATTTGATCGTCAGGCACAGTGATCAGAAACACATCAGCAAGCCGCAATGAAGGCAGTTCTTTTGCGGCCAAAACCTGGACGTCAGCGTCTAAAAGCCGTGCGGCACTGCGTGCTCTCCGGACCCGGAGAGCAACGAGTGACTCGACCGAATATCCGCGGTGCAAAAGTGCCACACCCAGGGCGGTTCCCAAACGGCCACTTCCGATAATGGAAACCGCCGTCTTTTGCTTTCTTTTCCGCGCGGTCATAGGTATATTGAGGACGTTAACGACACAGGGTTTTGAGACGCGAATTCTAATCCTCCTGGCTCAGGAAGTTATATCTGGTCACACAACCAAGTTACCGAACCTGAGCATCATAGACTGCGCGTCAGGATTTAGCGAAAACTGAACTCTGATCCCCTACCCTCAGGTCATCGATTTCTTTGGAGGTTTTTTGAGATGAACAACTTCTCCCGTGCCACGAGTGCTTTCGTTTTAACCGCATCGTTACTGATGAGCTCCGTGGCCGCAGTAGCGCAAACGACGACGACCAAGTCGACGGATCAGACTCAAAAGACTACCCAAACCCAATCCGATCAAAAGTCGGAAGAGAAGCAAGCTCAGACCGCGACAGAGCAGAAGGCAGATCCGAAGGTGGCGGCCCAGCCAGCTCCGGCGCCTGTTAAATCGTCCGGCAAGGCGCTCTCGACCAACGAAGATCCCAACATGATCGGCAAGCGGAATATCAATACCGGGATCATTGCCAAGATGAGCGGCTCCACTGAGAAGGAAGTCCGCATGGGACGCGAGGCGGCAGCTGAAGTCGACCGCCAGGCGAAGTTTGTTGATGACCCGTTGATTACCGAGTATGTGAATCGTGTGGGTCAGAACATCGTGCTTCACTCCGACGCCAAGGTTCCTTTCACGATTAAAGTCATCGATTCCGACGAAGTGAACGCCTTTGCGCTGCCGGGCGGTTTCTTCTACGTAAACAAAGGCCTGATTCTTGCCGCCGATAACGAAGCGGAACTGGCAGGCGTGATGGCTCACGAGATTGCTCACGTGGCAGCCAGACATGCGGTCGAGAACCAGACCAAGGCCAGCCTGCTCGAGTACGCAGCGCTCGGTGGTTCGATATTCCTCGGCGGCATCCCGGGAATGATTTATCAGAACACTGCCGGCATCGGCTTGCTCGGAATATTCATGAAGTTTAGCCGCGGCGCCGAAGAAGAAGCAGACAAGCTGGGTGTTCAATACATGTATGCGGCGGGTTACGACCCAGGCGCAATGGCGACGATGTTTGAAAAGCTGGAAGCCAAGAACAAGAAGAAGCCCGGCCTCATCGCGCGCGCGTTTTCGACTCACCCTGCGCCACCAGATCGCAGAGCATCGGCGCTCGCTCTGGCAGCACGATTCCCGGAACACGAAGAGTATGTGATTAGCAGCTCCGAGTTTCAGCGAGTAAAGAACCGGCTCCTGAGACTTTCAAACGCACGCGCATCGACGGCTGGCGCAATCGCAGCTGGTGATGACAACGGAGCACCCGGAAGGCCGACGTTGAAACGTCGCCAGCCGACACCGGACGATGGCACGACGACAACTCCCGATGGCGAGCAGCAGCAACAGCAGAAAGAGGCGCCGCCGAAACTGAAGAAAAACGACACAGGAACCACGAAAACTCCTGACCCAGACAAGCCGTAGTCAACCCTATGGTAGTTTAAGTAGCTAGGCCCTTCGGATTTCGAAGGGCCTTTTTTTGGCCCGTAAATCTATTGACCCTCGCAGGGCTTTTAGCGTATTGTCCGCTCACCTCGCGCTCTTTCCCGCTGGTTTCAGAGCCTGCACCACGCATCTGTGCCAGCCTATTGCGCCTTTTTAGTTCGCTTCTGAGCGAGTTCCCCTAACTACGGAGGTGTTTCTATGTGGCCTATCGGTCTTCTCCTCGTCGTCGTTGTTATTGCCTACGTGTTTGCTGCCAGTCGGGGTGTTCTTCCATGGCCTGGAGCAGCTAGTGATGATGATGAGGGCGGCAAGATGTCGGCTGGTCGGCGTCGGTTCGTGACAATCTACCTAATCGCTCTCGGCATAGCTTTCATTTTCATGGAGGTGTCGCTTCTATCAATTGACTTTCCTGACACGCCGCGCGTAGCGGAGTCAACTCTCGAAGCAACGTCGACGTCGACGTCGACGCCGACGCCGACCCCGACTCCGATAAGCCCGACAGGCGGCCAGAGCACACCCGCATCCGGGACAAATGCTCCACCTACGCCTACACCTACACCCACTCCGACTCCTACTCCGCAGAATCCACCAACGGCGAGTGCACTTCCCGTTATCAAACACATCCTGCCTCAATCAACGCTCGGCAACACACCAAACCTGTGGCTGGCGGTATATGGGAAGAACTTTACGCCGACCTCAAAGATACGGCTGAATGGCCGCGACGCAGCAATGCGGTTCGTGGATTCGAATCTACTAGCGGCTCAACTATCGCCTACTGACGTACTCAACGTCGGCACCATGACTATTGATGTAGTGGATGGCAATCAGATCTCCAACGCGCAAATAGTTCCGGTAAGCAAGCCCAGAGTCCCGCTCAACGTGTTCTTCCTCTGGCACCCGGACATCAATCGCGAGCTGCAGTTGCTTTTGTTGGTCTGTTTTGCCGGCGCACTCGGCAGTTATATCCATGCTCTGAAGTCAGCTACGGCCTATATCGGCAACCGCAACATGGGTGGCAGTTGGTTTTGGTGGTACATGAGTGGCCCCTTTATCGGTATGGCGATGGCGCTCATTTTTTACGCGGTACTACGCGGAGGTTTTCTCGCGGGTACGCCGGCTGACGAGAAAGTGGTGAATCCTTTCGGTGTAGTTGCGGTTGGCGCTCTTGTTGGCATGTTCGCTGACAAAGCCGCACTCAAGCTCGGCGAAATCTTCGAAACTCTGTTCAAGTCGGGCGACGCACGCACTGACAAGCTCGATGCGCCCTCGATCAGCTCCATCGAACCCGCCAAGATTCCATCCGGTACTGCTTCTCAATCCGTGACGATCAAAGGTAAACGATTGGGCAAGGTCTCAATGGTTCGATATAACGCGATCGAGGTTAAGCCGGAATTTGTGAGTGATGACGAAGTTCATTTTACGCTCGGACAAAAGGATTTGGCCGTACCCAGAGTGCTGAACATTTCGGTGATCGATCCCCAGGCCGGGGCATCCGTGGCGGCAAAACTCCCCATCGTCGGACCGAAGATTACCGGGCCCGAGTCGCTACCGGCGGCAACAGTTAATACCGCCTTCACAGAAACAATTGTAGCGGCAGAGGGTACCGCTCCTTACCAGTTTAGTGTTGCTAACGCGCCAAATTGGTTAACGATTGATGGGAACACCGGTAGATTGACAGGAACACCGGCGGCACCTGGCGACTTTCCCGCAACCGTCATAGTAAAGGACGCTGACGGCGCGTCAGCTCAGAAGGCTTACACTCTCACCGTGACTTAAATCGTCAGCTTTGGAGCGGGCGCTCGCCTAAAGAGCGCCCACTCGGGTTGACAATCATTTTGCCGCTTCGGTATTCTTACCGTTCGCGTTTTATTCGCTGAAAACAGAGATAGTTAACTATGTCGACATACTTCCCCAGCGGTAAGGAACTCGCTGGAAGACGAAAATGGTACGTGGTAGATGCGAGCGGTCAAACCGTCGGGCATCTGGCTTCTGAGGTTGCTTCGATTCTGTCAGGCAAGCGTAACCCCCAGTGGACTCCGTTTCTAGATATGGGCGATCACGTGGTCGTGATCAACGCACGGAAAGCGGTACTGAAGGGGAACAAGGTTGAGCAGAAACTTTATCGTCATCACACCCTTTATCCGGGAGGTCTGAGAACCGTCACCGCAAAGGAGATGATTGCCAAACGCCCCGAGCGAGTCATTGAGCTCGCCATTAAGGGCATGCTGCCGAAGAACAAGCTCGGCAAGGCAATGGCGAAGAAGCTCAAAGTTTACGCCGATGCCGAGCACCCGCACTCAGCCCAGCGCCCTCAAGCCTTAGACCTGACTCACAAAACCAACTCATAATAGATTTAGCGGAACTAAAGGAAGATAACTGTGGCTGATATTCAGTATTACGGAACAGGGCGGCGCAAATCGGCGACGGCCCGCGTGTATCTAAGACCCGGCGCCGGCGAAGTGAAGGTTAACCACAAGCCTTTCGACCGATACTTTCCCAACGAAACGTTGCGAATGATCATCCGTCAGCCCCTCCAATTGACTGAAACCACAAACAAGTTTGATTTGGTTATCAACGTCACTGGCGGTGGTCCGGCGGGCCAGGCCGGGGCAATCAGACACGGCATCACGCGAGCGCTGCTCGAATACAATGCCGATCTCCGTCCGGCTCTCAAACACGCCGGTCTGGTAACGCGCGATCCGAGAATCAAGGAACGCAAAAAGTACGGACAAAAGGGTGCTCGGAAACGATTCCAGTTTTCGAAGCGATAAGCACATTGCCGATTTTCAATTGCCAATTGCCGATTTAGTGAGGCTTTCAAATTGGCAATCGGAAATCGGAAATCGGAAATCATTAGATTCCATTGCCGCAGCCTGATTGGTTGCTAATAAGTCGGCTGCGGCGAGTACACAAACCAATTAGCGAGAAGGAGACTTTAGTTTGGTTTCGGTTACCATGAAAGAACTGCTGGAGGCCGGTGTTCACTTCGGCCACCAGGTAAGGCGCTGGAATCCAAAGATGAAGGAATATATCTTTGGCGAGCGCAA
>Ga0207647_10002005_pt1 | contig 15570 bp, 14 predicted proteins | sample KBSCornC2_FD_184295 | JGI IMG/M metagenome (GOLD analysis project Ga0207647, IMG submission 184295) | Corn rhizosphere microbial communities from Kellogg Biological Station, Michigan, USA - C2 (SPAdes) (version 2) | ecosystem: Host-associated > Plants > Roots > Rhizosphere ...
GCGCGGCTTGCCGGCAGCGGGCTTGGCCGCCGGCTTGGCCGCCACGCGGGCCGGCAGGTCGGCGGCAGGCGCGGCCGCGTTCGCGGCGTGCTCGTGCTCTCGTTTTTGCGCCGGTTCGCGGCGGCTCACGCGCGGCTCGCCCGGCGTCGGCCCGGCATCGCGCGCGGGCGGCCTGATTTCCATTGTCGCGGAGCCGAACTCGGCGCAACTGTCGTCGAAGAGCGGCAGCGTGCCGACCGCGATCAGTTCGGCCGGCCCGTCGCCGACATTCGCGACGCGATGGCGCTTGCGCGCGTCGAAGTGCAGCGAGTCGCCGGGCGACAGCGGGTAATCCTTCTTGCCGATCGTGTAGCAGACGCGGCCGGTCAGCACGTACACGAACTCGTCGCCGCCGTGCGCGACCCATTCCGAGCGGTAGCCCTCCATCATCCGGACCTTCAGCGCGTGGATCTGGCTGCAGTCGAAGGTGGTCGACAACCGTTCGTACCATTGCGACGTGGCGTCGACTGCGTACGGTTCGCGGCGGCCCGCGCGCGAGTCGGGCTGCGCCTGGCGCGGCTGCTCGATCAGCGTGCCGAGCGGCACGTTCAGCGCCGTCGCGACGTTGACGAGCGACGACAGCGAGATCCCGGTGAGATTGCGCTCGACCTGCGACAGGAATCCGACCGACAGGTTCGCCTCGGTCGCGACTTCCAGCAGCGTCTTCTTCGCTTCCCGGCGCAGGCGCCGGATGCGCTGGCCGATACGCATGAGGTCTGAATCCATGAATCTCTTTCGTGACAACGAGTCGGGAGGCGAGCGGAAGGGCGGTGCAGCCGCCGGGACGTTGCGTTCCGCGAAGCGCACGACGCACGGCCGTCGGGACGGCGATGCCGGCGCATTGTACCGCGCGGTGGCGCCCGCACGGCGCCACGCCGCGCCTGGTCGGGCCACCCTCGCGCCGTGCCGGTAATTTTAGCCCTACGAAAATTTTGGCTTGACCTCAATTTGAGCGTGCTCTAGATTCTGTCGACGCATCAAACAAAGTTAAGTGGGACAAAAATTTTTCTCGAGACCGGCCGCCGGAAACGGCGCTGCGCCGCCGCGGCCCGGCTGCCCGCGGGGCCTTGCGTCGTCCGCGCCCCGGGCGGCGCGCCGCGTCACGCGTGCGCGATGCCGCGTGACACCGCCGGCTGCCGACCACAATCATTAGCGGGTATCCGATGATCGATCGACTGAAATACAGCTTCTCCGGCCTTCCCCCGTATGACGCGTGCGTCGCCGACACGCAGCGCGGCCTGTCGCGCGTGCTCGACGCGCTGCGGCTCGACGCCGTGGTCGTCACGTCGCAGGACGAATACATCACCGAATACCTGCCGCGCAGCAACAACCCGCGCTACGCGCTGTCGGGCTTCGACGGCTCGGCCGGCTGCGGGATCTTCCTGAGCGCGGCGACCGCGCAGGCGCTCGGCGTGCCGCCGTTCGTGCTGTTCGTCGACGGCCGCTATCACCTGCAGGCCGAACGGCAGCGCGACCCGGCGCACGTGCGGATCGAGAAACTCGGGATGAACGTGACGATCTGGCAGGCGCTGGGCGACTGGCTCGTCGCGCACGCGAGCCGGCTTGCGCGGGTCGGCTACGACGCGCTGCGGATCAGTGTCGCGCAGCGCGACCGGCTGATCGAGCAGACGCAGCCCGCGTCGCTCGACTGGACGAGTCTCGTCGAGCGCGAGATCGATCGCGCGATCGCGCTGCCGGGCTGGGTGGTCGAGCGGCCGATCTTCGAGCTGCCGGACACGATGACCGGCGCGAGCGTCGCGCAGAACCTCGACGCGCTGAACCGCCGGCTCGCCGCACACACCGGCGCGGCGCCCGGCAAGACCGCGTTCTTCACGTGTGCGTCGGACGATCTCGCGTACCTGCTGAACAGCCGCGGCTATCACATTCCGAACGTGTCGTCGCACCTGGGCTTCCTGTTCGCGGTCGGCGCGCAGGTCGTGCTGTTCCTGCCGGAAGGCTGCGACCGGTGCCCGGTCGAGCTGACGTCGTATCCGGCGCTGCACGTGATCCGGCGCGACTTCGCCGAACTCGAGCGCTTCCTCGCGTCATGCGCGGTCGACCACGTGTGCTACGGCTTCGAATCGGTCAACTGTGCGCTCGTCGAATCGGTGCGTCGCGTGTGGCCGCATGCGCGGCATGCCGATTTCAACCCGGTCGAGGCGATGCGGGCGAGCAAGACGCCGGCGGTGCTCGACCGGTTCCGCGACGCGTTCGCGCGCAGTTCGGCGGCGATCGCCGAAACGATGCGCTGGGCGAAGGCCGGCGAGCCGGGGCGGCGCCATACCGAATACGACCTGGCCCGCACGATCAACGACGCGTACGGCGCGCGTTCGGCGGTCGCGCTGACGTTCCCGTCGATCGCGGCGAACGGCGCGAACAGCGCGTTCGCGCATTACACGACGGCGAGCGCCGAGGTCGAGTTGACGGAAGGCGAACTCGTGCTGCTCGACAGCGGCGCGTATTACGACGCCGGCTTCGCGACGGACTGCACGCGGGTCGTGCTGCGTCGCACGCGGCCGGAAACGGTCGCGCAGCCGTGGCAGCGCGAGATCTATACGGTCGCGCTGAAGGCCTGCATCAAGGGGCTCGTCACGCGCTTCCCGAAGACGGCCACGGGCGGCGATGTCGATGCAGCGGTACGGCAGGTGTGCCGCGACCACGGCTACGATTTCGGCCACGGCACCGGGCATGGCGTCGGGATCCACGTCCACGAGGGCGGCGTGCGGTTCGCGCCGGGCGCGAAGTACGGGCTGGTGCCGAATGCGGTGATTTCGGTCGAGCCGGGCATCTACGTGCCGGGCAAGGGCGGCGTGCGGATCGAGAACATCGTGATCGTGCGCGCGGACGACGACGCATCGGACACCGTCTCGTTCGAGAACATCGTCACCGTCGGCTACGACTGGGATCTGATCGACGTCGAGCTGCTGGACGACGGCGAGCGCGCGTACCTGCGCGACTACGAACGGCTTTGCGTGGAACGCGGCACGCAGGTCACCGCGTGTCCGTTGCTGTAAGGCGGGGAGGGGGCGCGCGGCCGGCGCGTCGGAGCGTCGGCGTGACCGGTACGTCGGTGCTTCAGCGCATCAACGCCGACACGCGCCCGTCGGGCCCGTAGACGCCGGCCGGCGCGGGGGCCGAGCGCAGCACCGCGAGCGCGCGCTCGTTGTAGTCCATCCGGATCCGGATCAGCATCCCGTTGGTCGCATTGGCCTGGCGCGCGCGTTCGGCGGCCTGCAGCAGCAACTGCCAGCGGCCGGCGAGGCGTGCATCGCGCTCGGCGGCCTGGTCCATGCCTTTCTTGCCGGCCGGAAAGCCGAGCGCGGACAGCTGCGTGTCGCGCGTGCGCTCGAGCTGCGCGAGCCGGTCGATCAGCACGCTCTTCTTCTCGACGATGCCGGGCAGCATGTCGAGCGGCTCCGGCGTCGTGAGCGCCTTTTCCTCGTAGGCGAGCAGGGACGCGAACGCTTCGACCGTCGCGTGTTCGTCGTTGACCGTGGCCAGCAGCTCTTCTCTCATCGCGTCATGCTCGTCGCGCCGGCACGCGGTGGCGCATGCCGGCAAACCAGGGGACCGGTCAGGGCGTGACGGGCCCCTGGCCGGCTCAGTTGCCCTGCGAGCGCTGCTGTTGCAGCAGGTCGCGGGCGGTATTCAATACGCCGTCGGCGATCTTGTTCACGTCGATCGTCAGCGTGCCGTCGTTCAGCGCGTCCTTGATCGACTGGACGAGGGCCGTGTCGATGTCGGCGCTGCCGGAGGCCGACAGCGAACGCAGCCGGCCCGACAGACCCGACAGGTTCACGGTCGTGTCGCCGCCGGTCGATCCTGCGTTGGCCGCCTGCGCGGACGACGAAGCCGCGCCGGATTGCGCGCGGGTCGCGCCGTTGCCGGTCGACGCGAGGGGGCTCGGTTTCGGAGTGGAATCGATCTTCACGATGGGTTTCCTGTACGGTATGACCCAGATAACGGCCGGGTCGGCCCGAACTTTAGCATCGTGAGCCCGACAGGCTCCGAATAAACAATTCTTTGCAATCTTGCGGCGGGATCCGCCCCTACAGCGGAATTTCCACGGTGCCGGCGTCCTTGACGATCGCCGTGACGATTTGCCCCGCGGCCATCCTGACCCGTATCGACTGGCCCGGCGCCGCGTTCGCGAGCGCGCTGCCCTCGGCCGAGATCGTGAAGCCGGGCCCGGCGGCGACGACCCGCACCGTCTGGCCGGCCGACACCGACGCGGCGCTCTTCAGCATGTCCTGGCGCAGCGGCAGCCCGGCCGAGATCCGGGCCAGCGCGGTCGCGCCGACCGCCTGCGCGGGATCGGTGATCACCGCGAGCGGCAGCACCGTCAGGTCGCCGTCGCGCGCGACGAGGTCGGCCGCGGTGAGCGGCTCGCCCGGCGCGATCTGCCGCGCGGCGACGTAATAGGTGGCCTGCACGGCAACCTTCGCCTGCAGGTAGACGGTCCACGGCCGCTCGCCCGCGCAGCGCACGCCGACCGTCGTGCGGCCCCACAGGCGCGCACCGGTCGGCAGGAACGGCTCGAGCGTCGTGCACGCGGCGAGCCCGCGCGGAAACGCGGCCGCGACGGTCGCGGTGGTCTTGCCCGGCAGGCCGGCGATCTGTTGCTGGAGGAACGCGAGGGCCGTGCGCCGGATTGCGTCCGGGTCCTGCTGGCCGGGCGGCGTCGCCGGCTGGGGCGCGGCGGAAGCCTGGGCCGCGGTGGTGGCAGCCGTCGGCGCGCGCGGGGCCGGTGCGGCCGGAAGCGGGCGGGTTGCCGCGACGCGCGGGGCGATCGCCGCTCGCGCGGGATTCGACGCGGGTTCGGCCGTACCGGCGACGACGGTCGCGACGGCGCCCGGATCGGCCGCGCGCGGCGCGCCGTAACCGGTGTTCATGCGTGCGGCCGCGTAGACGGGGCGCGGTGCGGGCGCCGGCACGGCGGCCGGCGGCGGAACGCTCGTCACGACCATCGAGCCAGCCGGTTGCGCCGCGTAGCCGGCCGCGGCACTTGCAGTGCCGCCCGCGCCGCCCGCCATCGCCATGCCCGCTCCCGGCGTCATGCCTGCGCCCGGCGCCATGCCTGCGCCCGACGCCGTTCCCGCTCCCGGCACCGCGCCCGACACCGCGCCCGACACCGCGCCCGACACCGTTCCCGACGCCGCACCCATCGCCGCGCCCGACGCCATCCCCGCATTCCCGCCGAATTGCCCGCCGCTCGCCGCATTCGCATGCGCGAGCGCCGTCTCGGCCGTCTCGCCGCGTCCGGGGATCACGATCATCCCGTCGTCCGCGTGCGCCGCCGGCACCGCGAGCCACAGCGCCGCGGCGAGCGCGTACGCACGCGGCACGCGCGTCGGGCGTCCGTCGTTCCCGCGAAGTGCGCTGCCTGTCATCGCCGTGTCCTCGAAACCGTTGATCCGAATCGCATTCTAGGCAGCGGGGCCGTCGCGCAAACGATGAATAGAGGGGGCCTTTGCCGCGTTATTCGCCCGATTGCCGGTTGCGCGCGACGCCTACCATCGCTGTCATGGAAAAAAGCCCCTTGGGTCGCCATCCGGCGCAACGGGCGTGCAGCGCTTCATACGGAGAGACGCACACATGCTGGACAAACTCGATGCCGAATTCGCGTTCGGCCGCCAGGCGCTCGACGTGCGCGCCTATCGGCAGGAACTGCTGTCGTCGAACATCGCGAACGCCGACACGCCGGGCTACCAGGCCCGCGACGTCGATTTCGCGTCGACCCTCGCGCGCTCGCTGAAGCAGACCCACGGCGGCCTCGCGCCGAGCAACGCCGCGCAGCTGCCGATGGCGCAGCCGGCCGGCGTGGCGAGCGGGATGACGATGGTGTCGACGGCGCCGGGCCACATGGCCGGCACCGCGAAGCTGATTCCGACGGGCGGCCCGGCCGACGACTACGGTCGTTCGCAGTACCGGATGCCGCTGCAGCCGTCGCTCGACGGCAACACGGTCGATCTCGACGTCGAGCGCGTGCAGTTCGCGAACAACGCGCTGCACTACGAAACCGGGATGACCGTGATGACCCAGCAGATCAAGGCGATGATCGCCGCGATCTCGACGAACTCGTAAGCGCGCGCCGCTTCCGTACCCGAACAAGGAGCCCTCATGCCCTCGTTGATGAACATCTTCGGCGTCGCCGGTTCGGCGCTGTCCGCGCAATCGCAGCGCCTGAACGTCACCGCGTCGAACCTCGCGAACGCCGACAGCGCGACCGGCCCCGACGGCAAGCCGTACAAGGCCAAGCAGGTCGTGTTCGCGACCGACCCGATGGGCGGCGCGCGCACCGCGTCCGGCCAGGGCGTCGGCGGCGTGCGCGTGATGAAGGTGATGGACGATCCGTCGCCGATGAAGTCGACCTACGACCCGGCGAACCCGTCGGCCGACGCGAACGGCTACGTGCAGATGCCGAACGTCGATCCGGTGCAGGAGATGGTGAACATGATCTCGGCGTCGCGCTCGTACCAGGCCAACGTCGAGACGCTGAACACCGCGAAGACGCTGATGCTCAAGACGCTGACGATCGGCTCGTAAGCCGCGCCGGGCGCGCTTCGACACAGAGATACCGACACATCGAGACCCCAGACCCGACAGTTCCGACACAAGGCCATTCAGGATGACATCCACCAGCACGACGATCGGCGGCAACGGCACCAACGTGTCGAACCTGCCGACCGACACGATGAACACCAGCAACGTGTCGACGACCGGCACGTCGGCGAGCGACCTGCAGGCGACGTTCCTGAAGCTGCTCGTCACGCAGCTGCAGAACCAGGATCCGACGAGCCCCGTCGACAGTTCGCAGATGACGTCGCAGCTCGCGCAGATCAACACGGTGAGCGGCATCGCGCAACTGAACACGTCGCTCACGTCGCTGTCGAGCCAGCTCGCGGCCGGCCAGCAGACGCAGGCCGCGCTCCTGATCGGCACGAACGTGCTCGCGCCGGGCAACGGCGTCGCGGTGAAGGGCGGCGCGGCGTCGCCGTTCGGCGTATCGCTCGCGAACGACGTGTCGAACCTGACGATCACCGTGAAGAACAGCTCGGGCGCCGTCGTCAACACGATCAACGCGGGCAAGCAGTCGGCCGGCACGGTGCCGTTCAACTGGACGCCGACCGACGCAGCGGGCAACGCGCTGCCGGACGGCAAGTACACCGTGAGCGCGCAGTACACGGGCAGCGACGGCAAGACGTATGCGCCGACCGTGCTCGCGGCCGCGCAGGTACAGAGCGTGATCAAGCAGGCGGACGGCACGGCGGGGCTCGTGCTGTCGAACGGCACGACCGTGGGGCTCACCCAGGTCGCGTCGATCTTCCCGAACACCGCATCGTCGTCGACCTCCGACGCCACCACCACCAACTGATCCAGCTTTCTCGAAAACGGAGACCGAAATGGGTTATCAACAGGGTCTGAGCGGCCTCGCCGGCGCATCGAACGCGCTCGACGTGATCGGCAACAACATCGCCAACGCGAACACGGTCGGCTTCAAGTCGAGCACCGCGCAGTTCTCCGACATGTACGCGAACTCGATCGCGACGTCGGTCAACACGCAGATCGGCATCGGCACGGCGCTCTCGTCGGTGCAGCAGCAGTTCGGCCAGGGCACGATCAACACGACGAACTCGTCGCTCGACGTCGCGATCAACGGCAACGGCTTCTTCCAGATGTCGAACAACGGCGTGACGACGTACTCGCGCGACGGCACGTTCCAGCGCGACAAGAACGGCTACATCGTCAACGCGCAGGGCCTGAACCTGATGGGCTACCTGGCCGACAAGAACGGCGTGGTGAACACCGCGCAGACCGTGCCGCTGCAGGCGCCGACGACCAACATCTCGCCGACCGCCACGACCAAGATCACCGGCCAGTTCAACCTGAACTCGCAGGACAAGGTCCCGACCAAGACGCCGTTCGACGCGACCGACACCTCGACGTACAACTATTCGACGTCGGTGCAGGTGTACGACTCGCTCGGCGGCTCGCAGGCGGTCAACATGTACTTCGTGAAGTCGGCGGCGGGCACGTGGGAAGCGTATGCGGGCGTGCAGGGCGGCGCCACGACCGACCTCGGCACGGTCACGTTCGATTCGTCGGGCGCGATCAAGAGCACGACGACGGGCACGCCGGCCGTGCCGACCGCGTCGGTCGGCCAGTTCCAGTTCACCGTGCCGACCACCGACGGCTCGACCACGCCGCAGCCGCTCACGCTCGACCTGACCGGCACCACGCAATTCGGCGGCAAGGACGGCGTGAACAACCTCGCGCAGAACGGCTACGCGAGCGGCACGCTGACGACCTTCTCGATCGGCGCGGACGGCAAGCTGACCGGCAACTACTCGAACGGCCAGACGGCGGTGCTCGGGCAGATCGCGATCGCGAACTTCAACAACCCGAACGGCCTCGTCAACCTCGGCGGCAACCAGTACGCGGAAACGGCCGCATCGGGCGTGCCGCAGATCTCGGCGCCGGGCAGCACCAACCACGGCACGCTGCAGGGCAGCGCGCTCGAGAACTCGAACGTCGACCTGACGTCGCAGCTCGTCAACCTGATCACCGCGCAGCGCAACTACCAGGCGAACGCGCAGACGATCAAGACGCAGCAGACCGTCGACCAGACGCTCATCAACCTGTAACGCGCGGATAACCGGCAGCCATGGACCGACTGATCTACACGGCGATGACGGGCGCGTCGCAGTCGCTCGACCAGCAGGCGATCGTCGCGAACAACCTCGCGAACGCGTCGACGACGGGTTTTCGCGCGCAGCTCGCGACCTACCGCGCGGTGCCGATGAATTTCGGCGACGGCAGCACGAGCGACCCGACGACGACGCGCACCTACGTGCTCGCGTCGACGCCCGGCGCGGACTATGCGCCGGGTCCGATCACGCGCACCGGCAACCCGCTCGACGTCGCCGTGCAGGGCGCCGGCTGGCTGGCGGTGCAAACGGCCGACGGCAGCGAGGCGTACACGCGCGCCGGCAACCTGCACGTCGATGAAAACGGCCAGCTCGTCAACGCGAGCAACCTGCCGGTGATCGGCAACGGCGGCCCGATCTCGGTGCCGCCGAACGCGGAAGTGACGATCGGCAAGGACGGCACGGTGTCCGCGCTGATGCCGGGCGACCCGCCGACGGCGGTCGCGATCGTCGACCAGATGAAGCTCGTGAACCCCGATCCGGCCACGCTTTCGCGCGGCAACGACGGGCTGTTCCGCACCGCCGACGGCAATCCGGCCGACAGCGACCCGAGCGTGGTCGTCACGCCGAATTCGCTCGAAGGCAGCAACGTGAATCCGGTGACCGCGATGGTCGCGATGATCGACAACGCACGGGCGTTCCAGCTGCAGTCGAAGCTGATCCAGACGGCCGACCAGAACGAGCAGTCGGCGAACCAGCTGCTCAACTTCAGCTGAGCGGCACGGCCCTCGCTACCAGGAGAAGATTCAACATGAACCGTTCGCTCTACATTGCCGCCACCGGCATGAATGCGCAGCAGGCGCAGATGGACGTGATCTCGAACAACCTCGCGAACACCAGCACGAACGGCTTCAAGGCGTCGCGCGCGGTGTTCGAGGATCTGCTGTACCAGACCATCCGCCAGCCGGGCGCGAATTCGACGCAGCAGACCGAACTGCCGTCGGGCCTGCAACTGGGCACCGGCGTGCAGCAGGTCGCGACCGAGCGCCTGTACACGCAGGGCGGCCTCACGCAGACCGGCAACTCGAAGGACGTCGCGATCAACGGCGCGGGCTTCTTCCAGGTGCTGATGCCGGACGGCACGAATGCGTACACGCGCGACGGCTCGTTCCAGACCAACGCGCAGGGCCAGCTCGTCACGTCGAGCGGCTACCAGATCCTGCCGGCGATCACCGTGCCGCAGAACGCGCAGTCGCTGACGATCGGCAAGGACGGCGTCGTGTCGGTCACGCAGCCGGGCTCGAGCAACGCGGTGCAGATCGGCTCGCTGCAGATCGCCACCTTCATCAACCCGGCCGGCCTCGAGGCGAAGGGCGAGAACCTGTTCGCCGAAACCACGTCGTCGGGCGCGCCGAACGTGGCGCAACCGGGCCTGAACGGCGCGGGCGTGCTCAACCAGGGCTATGTCGAGGCGTCGAACGTGAACGTCGTGCAGGAGCTCGTCAACATGATTCAGACGCAGCGTGCGTACGAGATCAACAGCAAGGCCGTGACGACGTCCGACCAGATGCTGCAGACCGTCACGCAGATGAAGAGCTAACCGGAAAGTCCAGTCGTCGCCATGAAGCAGGTTCGCCTCCTCCCGTCAGCCCCCGTGCGCGCCGTGTGCGCGCTCGCGGTGGCCGCGCTCGCCGGCTGCGCGCAGATTCCGCGCGATCCGATCATCCAGCAGCCGATGACGGCGCAGCCGCCGATGCCCATGTCGATGCAGGCGCCCGGCTCGATCTACAACCCGGGCTACGCGGGCCGGCCGCTGTTCGAGGACCAGCGGCCGCGCAACATCGGCGACATCCTGACGATCATGATCGCGGAGAACATCAACGCGACCAAGTCGTCGGGGGCGAACACCAACCGGCAGGGCAACACCGACTTCAGCGTGCCGACGGCCGGCTTCCTCGGCGGGCTGTTCGCGAAGGCGAACATGTCGGCGGCCGGCGCCAACAAGTTCGCGGCGACGGGCGGCGCGAGTGCTGCGAACACGTTCAACGGCACGATCACCGTGACCGTCACCAACGTGCTGCCGAACGGCAACCTCGTCGTCAGCGGCGAGAAGCAGATGCTGATCAATCAGGGCAACGAGTTCGTGCGCTTCTCGGGGGTCGTCAACCCGAACACGATCTCGGGCGCGAACTCGGTCTACTCGACGCAGGTCGCCGACGCGAAGATCGAATACTCGTCGAAGGGCTATATCAACGAAGCCGAGACGATGGGCTGGCTGCAGCGCTTCTTCCTCAACCTCGCACCGTGGTGATGACGATGCCGCAGCTTCTTTTCCATCGACTGTCGTCCCGCGCGCATGCCGTCGCGCGGATCGCCGCCGCGCTCGTGCTGGCCGCATGCGCGTTCGGCGCGCCGGGCGCGCACGCGGAACGCCTGAAGGATCTCGCGCAGATCCAGGGCGTGCGCGACAACCCGCTGATCGGCTATGGCCTCGTCGTCGGCCTCGACGGCACGGGCGACCAGACGATGCAGACGCCGTTCACGACGCAGACGCTCGCGAACATGCTCGCGAACCTCGGCATCTCGATCAACAACGGGTCGGCCAACGGCGGCCCGTCGTCGCTGAACAACATGCAGCTGAAGAACGTCGCGGCGGTGATGGTGACCGCCACGCTGCCGCCGTTCGCGCGGCCGGGCGAGGCGCTCGACGTGACCGTGTCGTCGCTCGGCAACGCGAAGAGCCTGCGCGGCGGCACGCTGCTGCTCACGCCGCTCAAAGGCGCGGACGGGCAGGTGTATGCGCTCGCGCAGGGCAATATGGCGGTCGGCGGCGCGGGCGCGAGCGCGAACGGCAGCCGCGTCCAGGTGAACCAGCTCGCGGCCGGCCGGATCGTCGGCGGTGCGATCGTCGAGCGCGCGGTGCCGAACGCGATCGCGCAGATGAACGGCGTGCTGCAGCTGCAACTGAACGACATGGACTACGGCACCGCGCAGCGGATCGTGTCCGCGGTCAATTCGAGCTTCGGCCCGGGCACCGCGACGGCGCTCGACGGCCGCACGATCCAGCTCGCCGCGCCGGCGGATTCCGCGCAGCAGGTCGCGTTCATGGCGCGCCTGCAGAACCTCGACGTGAGCCCGGACAAGGCCGCCGCGAAGGTCATCCTGAACGCGCGCACCGGCTCGATCGTGATGAACCAGATGGTGACGCTGCAAAGCTGCGCGGTCGCGCACGGCAACCTGTCGGTGGTCGTCAACACGCAGCCGGTGGTGTCGCAGCCGGGGCCGTTCTCGAACGGGCAGACGGTGGTCGCGCAGCAGTCGCAGATCCAGTTGAAGCAGGACAACGGGGCGCTGAAGATGGTGACGGCCGGCGCGAACCTCGCCGACGTCGTGAAGGCGCTGAACTCGCTCGGCGCGACGCCGGCGGACCTGATGTCGATCCTGCAGGCGATGAAGGCGGCCGGCGCGTTGCGCGCCGACCTGGAGGTGATCTAAATGGCAGCGAACCTTCCGGACGCGAACGATCTCACCCAGCGCTTCGCGCTCGACGTGCAGGGCTTCGATGCGCTGCGCGCGCAGGCGAGGCAATCGCCGCAGGCCGGCGCGAAGGCCGTCGCGGGCCAGTTCGACGCGATGTTCACGCAGATGATGCTCAAGAGCATGCGCGACGCGACGCCCGACGGTGGCCTGCTCGATTCGCACACGTCGAAGATGTACACGTCGATGCTCGACCAGCAGCTCGCGCAGCAGATGTCGAAGCGCGGGATCGGCGTCGCCGACGCGCTGATGAAGCAGCTGATGCGCAACGCGGGGCAGGGCGGCGGCACGGCGGCCGACGCCGGCGCCGCTGGGCTCGGCGCGGCTGGCTTGGGCGCGGCCGGCGCCGGCACGTCGGGCAACGAAGGCAGCCTCGCCGCGATGAATGCGATGGCGCGGGCGTATGCGAACGCGGCGAACAACGGTGGACTCGCCGGCGCGCGCGGCTACTCGGCCGGCAGCGCGCTCACGCCGCCGTTGAAGGGCGCGAGCGGCGTGCAGGACGCCGACGCGTTCGTCGACCGGCTCGCCGCGCCGGCGCAGGCGGCGAGCGCGAGCACCGGCATTCCGGCGCGCTTCATCGTCGGCCAGGCCGCGCTCGAATCGGGCTGGGGCAAGCGCGAGATCCGCGCGAGCGACGGCTCGACGAGCTACAACGTGTTCGGCATCAAGGCGAACAAGGGCTGGACGGGCCGCACGGTGTCGGCGCTGACGACCGAGTACGTGAACGGCACGCCGCGGCGCGTCGTCGCGAAGTTCCGCGCGTATGATTCGTACGAGCATGCGATGACCGACTATGCGAACCTGCTCAAGAACAACCCGCGCTACGCGGGCGTGCTGAGCGCGAGCCGCAGCGTCGAGGGTTTCGCGCACGGGATGCAGAAGGCCGGCTACGCGACCGACCCGAATTACGCGAAGAAGCTGATCTCGATCATGCAGCAGATCGGCTGACGGGCAGCCCCCGTTCCGCCGCCTCTCGGACCGCGCCCGGCACCCCGCCGCGCGCGGTTTTCAACGTTTGCGCGAAAAATATCGGCAATTCGATCTAAACTTTCGGGGAGCACTGCCGCTAAGTGTGTGAGACCTGCTACCGGGCCCTGTTCTGGCCCGGTTTTACTGCGCACCGTTCGTCCGGGCGCCCTGACAAGAAAACCGGCTAGCCATGAATATCGAAACGTCGACCGATCCGAGCCTGGATGCGGGCCATTCCGGGCCTGACTACGCCCGCCGCAATCCGCTGGAGATCGGCGTGCAGCTGCGCAATCTCGTGAATCGCGGCGACTTCCTGACCGTCCAGTACCCGGGCGGCCAGCTCGTCACGCGCCTGCTCGAGGTCGACGTCGGCGCGCGCACGTTCACGTTCGACTGGGGCGCGCTGTCCGAGCAGAACGCCAGCATCCTCGCCGCGTCGCACTGCACGTTCTCGGCCGCGCCGGAGGGCGTGCGCGTCGAATTCACCACGAACACGCCGCGCGAGACGCGCTACGAGGGGCTGCCCGCGTTCGTCGCCGATTTCCCCGACGTGCTGATGTGCATCCAGCGCCGCGAGTACTTCCGCGTCGATGCGCCGATCGTCGATCCGTTCCTGTGCCGCGGCACGCTGCCGGACGGCGAGAGCTTCGTGTTCGAGGTGCATAACCTGTCGCTGGGCGGCGTCGGGTTGCGCACGGCCGACGAGCGCGTCGAGGCGCTCGAGGTCGGCACGCTGCTGCCGGACGTCGAGCTCGAGCTGACCGGCCACGGCAAGCTGTCGCTCGAACTGCGCCTCGTGTCGCAGCGTTCGACGCAGATGCCGAACGGTTCGCGGCGCTACCAACTCGGCTTTCGCTTCATGTCGCTGCCGGGCAGCGCGGAGAACACGCTGCAGCGCCTGATCACGCAGCTCGAGATGAAGCGCCGCTCGCTCGCGCGGGCCTGACGCCCCCCCCTCGCGGCCCCGCTCGGGGCCGCCTTCGCAGCGGCGCCGGCAGCGCGCGCCGCGGCCCTCGACCGGCGACGCGCGAGTGCGCGCCGCGCGTGCATTTTTTCCTCAATTTTTCCGATCCGCGGCCGTTATACCGGGAGTCACGCAACCCGGCGGCCGCAGCGCGGCCGGCTCATCAGGATCGCGCATGTCCAACACACTCATGAACCTCGGCGTCAGCGGCCTCAATGCCGCGCTCTGGGGCCTCACGACGACCGGTCAGAACATCAGCAATGCCGCGACGCCCGGCTATTCGGTCGAGCGCCCCGTCTATGCCGAGGCAAGCGGCCAGTACACGTCGAGCGGCTACATGCCGCAGGGCGTGAACACCGTCACCGTGCAGCGGCAGTACAGCCAGTACCTGAGCGACCAGCTGAACAGCGCGCAGTCGCAGGGCGGCGCGCTGTCGACGTGGTATTCGCTCGTCGCGCAGCTGAACAACTACGTCGGCAGCCCGACGGCCGGCATCTCGACCGCGATCACCGGCTATTTCACCGGGCTGCAGAACGTCGCGAACAATGCGTCCGATCCGTCGGTGCGGCAGACCGCCATCAGCAACGCGCAGGTGCTCGCCGATCAACTCAAGGCGGCCGGCCAGCAGTACGACGCGCTGCGCCAGAGCGTGAACACGCAGCTCACCAGCACCGTGTCGCAGATCAACACGTATACGTCGCAGATCGCGCAACTGAACCAGCAGATCGCGGCGGCGAGCAGCCAGGGGCAGCCGCCCAACCAGCTGATGGACCAGCGCGACCTCGCGGTGTCGAACCTGTCGAGCCTCGCCGGCGTGCAGGTCGTGCGCAACGACAGCGGCTACAGCGTGTTCCTCGCGGGCGGCCAGCCGCTCGTCGTCGCCGACAAGAGCTATCAGCTCGCGACGGTCACGTCGCCGTCCGATCCGAGCGAGCTGACCGTCGTGTCGCAGGGGATCGCCGGCGCGAACCCGCCGGGCCCGAACCAGGCGCTGCCGGATACGTCGCTGTCGGGCGGCACGCTCGGCGGCCTGCTCGCGTTCCGCAGCCAGACGCTCGACCCCGCGCAAGCGCAGCTCGGCGCGCTCGCGACCAGCTTCGCCGCGCAGGTCAACGGGCAGAACGCGCTCGGCATCGACCTGTCGGGCAAGCCGGGCGGCAACCTGTTCGCGGTCGCGAACCCGGCCGTCTATTCGAACCAGGGCAATACCGGCAACGCGTCGCTGTCCGTCTCGTTCACCAACGCAGCGCAGCCGACGACGAGCGACTACACGCTGTCGTACGACGGCACCAACTACACGCTGACCGATCGCGCGAGCGGGTCGGTGGTCGGCCAGTCGACGTCGATGCCGGCATCGATCGGCGGGCTGGCCTTCTCGTTCGCGTCCGGCTCGATGAATGCCGGCGACCA
>Ga0207647_10002006_pt1 | contig 15564 bp, 9 predicted proteins | sample KBSCornC2_FD_184295 | JGI IMG/M metagenome (GOLD analysis project Ga0207647, IMG submission 184295) | Corn rhizosphere microbial communities from Kellogg Biological Station, Michigan, USA - C2 (SPAdes) (version 2) | ecosystem: Host-associated > Plants > Roots > Rhizosphere ...
TCCGAAGTCCTGATAGCTGCATCGTTACCCGTTTCCAACGCAACAGTGCAAGGTTCCATCGATGTGCATAATACGTCTTCATGGAGCCGAACCGGCATCGTGTATCTCTCCCGCCAGCTTTCCTCTGCAGGCGATTCTGTGGCCACCGCAGATGGCAGACCCGTTCCGTCGCAAAGACTGAGCAGCGGTGAGCTCGCGATTCTTGCCAGCGATATACCGGCGCTGGCCACAGTCAGCTACAAGACCTCTTCCGGACCTGCGCACCGTTCCGATCACGCGGTCACGATCAAGAACAACGTGTTGACGAACAGGTTCCTGAGTGTCCATGTTGACCCGGAAACAGGAGACATCGTCGAACTCTATCGCAAAGGCAGCCGCGAAAACCTGGTCAATCGGGATCACGGAGCGGTGAACCAGTATCTGTTTCTCTCCGGCGTAGATTTCGCGCATCTCGGCCGCAGCGGCAAGCCTACGATTACCGTGGAAGAAAATGGACCGCTGGTAGCTTCGATCCGCATCGATTCGTCCGCTCCGGGGTGCAGGCACCTTACCCGGCGCATCCGGCTTTGCGAAGAGACGAACTTCGTCGAGATCAGCAACATCGTCGACAAAGAACGTGCGCCGCTTAATCCGCATCCCGGCCAGGGTGACCAGGGCTCCGACTTTGCACAACACGGCTCGAAAGAGAGCGTGCAGTTCGCGTTTCCGCTTTCTGTTCCGAACGGAAAGATGCTGCTGGATATTCCTCTCGGCGCCATGCAGCCAGAGATCGACCAGCTCCCCGGCTCGTGCAAAAACTGGCTCCCCGTCGGCCGATGGATCGACGTCTCCAATGAGAGCTTCGGAGTAACGTGGGCCACGCTCGACGCACCGTTGGTGGAAGTTGGCGGCATTACCGCCACCATGCTTGGTTCACAGAAGATTCCCGCTCTGTGGCGTCAGCACATTGAACCCACTCAGACCTTCTACTCCTGGGTGATGAACAACCATTGGGGAACAAACTATCTTGCATATCAGTCCGGCCCGGTGACTTTCCGCTATGCCTTGCGCCCTCACGAGAGCGAAGATATCGCCGCGACGAGCCGCTTTGCGACGGGACTCTCGCAGCCGCTTTTGGTAAGCCCTTCCGTCAATCACGAGTTTGCCTCCACATCGATGCTCAAGATCGAGCCTGCAAGCGCTTTATTGACCGAGCTGAAGCCCAGCGATGACGGCAAGGCCTGGATCGTTCGTCTCTTTGCTGCTTCCGATGAAGATGTGAGCGCTCATCTCACCTGGTCTTCGAAGAATATCGGCCAAACGTTCCTGAGTAATCTGGCGGAAGAACCTCTGCGCCCCGTGAGCGGCGATGTCTCGATAGCTGGATGGGATCTTGTGACACTTCGTGTGGAACGGACCTAGTGTGCGAATGGAAAAACGTGGCGTCCTCACTGCTTCCTTGTTACTCCGCGAGGCGTCGCCGTGCTTGATTCGAAGACTGGAGCAATTTCGTGCTGCCGGATGCTGTGAAGGCGACTGTGGGAAATCCGCATGTCATTTGAACCATAATCTGGCCGGTTGAAGCATGAATTGGCCGCCATAAGCGCCGGACCAACCGGCCGGCGCCAGCCCGCTGATCGGCCCGCGGGCAGTCCTTGAGCAGATTGCCAACTGTATCCCGTTGCGTCGGCAAGCGAGTTTGGCAAATCGGCCCAAAGTACACCGTTCGAGTAAGCAAGTACGATTCGCGACCGGCGTGAACGGTGGTCGCCTGCGCTTGGGCTATCGCAATCGCGAAGACAGTCATCGCGGATGGCAAAGAGATTCGTGTTACTCGATCAAGAGTCATTTGGCGGGACCCTGCTTGAGCTCGAGAAAGAAGAGCAGGTCATTGTTTGCTGTTCCCACATACACCTGGGTCTTGCCATCGGGACCGTACGCGAGGGCTGAAATATCCTGAGTTTCCCAATCATCGCTGTGCGGCGTCGCGCGATGACCTCCGCCATAGGTGGGTTGAAGCGACGGATTCAACAGCCATACACCGCCCATTTGTGCGCTCGCTACTACGTAGATGCGGACAGGAGAACGCTAACGTGCCCGCGTACCAGGACTGGCGTCTAATGTCCAATCGAAGGGCATAGGACTGGGCACGGAGCCAGGCAAGATCAGTAACTGCTACATCCTGCCGTCGACGAAAAAAAGGAGATTTCCTCAGAGACTCGTCATGTTAGCTCTCTACGATCCGCACCGAGACAGCCCGAATTGCTTCATGTTCCCCCCACGTTCGTAACACCTCCCATGCCAGCTGAGCAATGCCTTACTCGGCGGGGCGCACAGAGCGCAGCGATTTCCTCCGGAACGCGACGAAGCCGGCGCATGTAGCAGCGGTGACCAAGGGAATATCGACCAGAAGAAATCCCCAGCTAAGCAGGAATTCCCCCGTCAGCACGGTCGCTGAGGCGGCCAGCACAAGTACCAGCACTACGGCGATCCACAGACGATTTGGCGAACGAAGCCGGGTTAGGAGAGCTCCGAGCACGAAGCCCATCGAAGCAGGTAAAAGCTCGATAAAGCTCACTTGCAGCCTCCCTGTGGCTCGTAAATGTGCGCAGGAGGAGCTCCGGCAGAGAAGCTCATGGCTGGGGTCTCTGACGACGCTCCGCCGACTGAAGCGGATATTGGCCCACGCGCACCGGCTGCGCTAGCTAACGACGGAGCAGGACCTGCGTTTTGCGCTCCAGTGGCGAGTGCCTTTGTAATCAGATCTGAGGTTGGAGAGGATGTGGCCGCACTTGGCATGCTTTCCGCGGTCCCGGATGCCGGACCCGTCGAGCCTGCACCGCCGGGGGCTGGTTGTGTCGCCTGAGCAGGCGAGGCATCGGTATCTATGGTGATTTTCATAACGATTCTCCTCAAGCCAGAATTGCGTATCGCCCCTCGAACGTAACGGGTGTTCCGGTAAGGTTGCTTACCGTCAGCCAGTAGGTGCAATAGTTCGCATCCTGCCTCTCCACGGCGACGGACCAGTTCACTTCAGGCACGGTCTGCGGAGACGTCGGAACCATGTACCAGACCACGTGCCATACCGCCGGCCAGTTGAAAGTAAACCAGCGTTGTGTCTGATTCGCGGCGAGACTGCCGGTGAATTGAACACCAGTTGTCATGGTCTTTCTCCTTTAGTAGCGACTTAGCACGCAGAAGCGGCCTTCGAAATTCACGGGAACATTTGTCAGGTTCTGCACAGTCAGCCAATAAGTCACAAATTCTGCGCTCGAGCGTTGTACCTGCATCGAGAGCGTAATCTGTGCCACGGTGTTAAAGGTTGTCGGCATGACGGTCCATACCACATGCCAGGTTGCCGGCCAGTTGAAGGTGAACCAGCGCTGCGTCTGATTCGCGGCGAGAGTACCGACGAACTGTAGCCCGCAAGCTGGTGCTGTCATCCAGCCATCGACCGGGATCTCCCACATGCCGCGGTTTCGCGTCGCGCAGCGCAAGACCCACGCGTGCGGGTGGAAGCAAAGGTCGCCGACGTAGCAGTTCGGCAGACCATTGGAGAAGTCTGCCCAACTTGCTCCGGCGTCCCAACTCTGGGAAATCCCCCGATCCAACGCTACCCACACCCGGTTGGCATTGCGCGAGTCGATCTCAATCGCATTTACGGCAAGGTTTGGAAGACCTGCCGAGCAGTCCGTCCAATGTGACCCGGCATCATCGGAGCGGAAGAGACGTCCACCACCGAGAGTGGAGGACGCGACCCAAATTCGATTCAGATTTGAGGAACTGACAAGAATGTCGCTTACATTGGCGCCGCTTCGGGGACTCGTCAGTGCCGAGATTGCATTCCATGCACTCCCGTTCCAACTGGTGACCAGCACTGCACCGCCTGTTGTACCCACGTACGCATGATCCGCATCCGGTATGCAGATAGCACTGGCTACCGCGGCGCTCGGGAAAGCAAGCCGGGTCCAGGGAGAGCCATTGGTGCGCGATATATAGAGTGCTCCCCCTCCGATCGCGACGGTCGTACCATTGGAATCCGTGCATCGCATGGGCGGGTAAAAGAGGTTGCCTTCCCCTGCTCCAAGCGAGGGCGGTATATAGGACCACGTTGCCCAGTCGCCGTTCGAGTTAGAGACCTCGGGGCTCATGTTGTAGTAGGTGTGAAATACCGTGGACGGATTATCGTGGTTTACTGCCACGTAGCCGCCATCACCGTCCGCAACATGGTCAAATGAGGAAGAGCCCGTCCAGCGATCCGTCCCGTTATCCTGTGTCCCACCAATAAGCCAGCGTGATTGCCCAACGTTCTGGGCGATATATTCAAACTCTGAAATGACGAGGCCGTTGTTGCAACTGGCCCAGCTATTGCCGCGATCCGCGCTACGGAAAAGCCCGCCGTCACACCCTGCGTAGACCATGTTCGGATTTCCCGGTTCAAAAGCGATCGCATGCTGATCGGGATGAATCGCGCCTCCGGCGTGATTCGAAATAACGGTCCAAGTCCAAGTGGTTCCCGAAAGATCGCCACGATACGCTTCTATCGCGCCCATGTAGACTTCGGTGTCCACGTCAGGCGCAGCCTTGACATACCAGTCGTACCAGGCCTGCCCTGTACTCACACCGGGAGGCAACGATGAAGCTGCTGTCCACGCGCCGCCAGCGCGGCGCCACAGGTATGCGGCGGATCCGTTGGCGCCCCACGCGTACGCAACCGTCGGATTTGAAGGAGCGATACAGACAGCGATTCGATCGAAGGCACCGGGGCTTCCAGGCAACGCAACCGCCGTCCAGGTCGTGCCAGCGTTTGTTGACCGCCAAATTCCGTCTGAGCAAGCAGCGAGCCACTCCCCGGATCCAATGGCGACGGCCCAGGTTCTTGCCGAACGGCGCTGCGTCCAGGTGACACCACCATTCGTTGATACGTACAGCCCGGAGGTTGTCCCCGCGAGGAGATTGTTCGGGTGTATCGGACCAACCGCCAGATCGTAGAAGCCTTGTCCGACGAAGGGCGCAGTGCACAGCGTGCTCCAGGTTGTGCCGCCATCAGAAGAACGCAGGACACCGACGCCGAGCCAGGCCCACCAGTTTCCTTCACCGGTTCCGCAATAAACAATTGATGGATTAGTCGAGTCGAATGCGATCGCACCTACAGTGGTGGTTGCCTGATAATCCGTGCGTGGCGCCCAGGATCCGCCTCGATCGAAACTCTCCCACACGCCACCATTCGCAGCGCCGCAAAGAACGTGAGCCGGGTTGCGAGGATCCACGGCGATGGCGGAAATTCGCCCGGATACATTGACTCGAACCGAACTGTTATAGGTTTGGCCATTGGGAATGGTGTAGGGTCCGAGCGAACTCCACTGCGGCCCCGATCCAGAGGGTGGCCGCGGTGGTGGCGTCAGTAGTTCACGTGCAATGTCTGTCAGGCCGGAGTCTTCCTCCGGTGCGGCGACCTTCTTTGATTTTGCCGCGGCACCTCGTCCCGGAGGGGAAGCGCTGAATTTTAGCGCGCGCGCACGAAAGGACGCCCTAAGCTCCTCGGGAACTGCATCTTGAACCACGCGAGCGGCGGACGCTGCGAGTCCGCGGGAATCAAGCATCTGCAACAGACGCAGCAACGGTTTGCCACCGGGAATAGGCTGAGCGACAAGTTCTGTTGGCTCGCCGGCGCGTTCTGCGGCCTTGATCAGTTCGTCATGAGGGCCACGCACGTTTGCCTCCTGTCTAGATTATTAATTCGAGGCCGATGTCTTGTTATGCAGCCACTTATTTCCCCGGCTCCGGATCTTTGCCTTTGTCGCTGGGGGAATCCTTCGTTTCCGGCGCACCTCCGGATTCGTTCTCATTCCGAGCCTTCTCCGAAGGTGTTTCGGCGGGAAGACGCTCCCGTAGGAACTCCCTCAATCTTTCAGCGGCGCGGCCTCCTGGCGGTTCTGGTTCTTCGTCACCCGGGCGCTTCATTACAAGACCATGCCCTCTCTGATTTCAACCGGCTCTTCGTCACGCTCATTGACCATCACTGCATGATCAAAAGATGGAGAACAGTGAGTCGCCTCAGTTTTGCCATGTGACGCAGCAAAGTTGAGGCGTAACACCTATCCGTCGACCAAAGTCGACGGAGCGCCGCAGGGCCCGGAATTATCCGGATTGAATTGACCGACGAGGGCGGAGGTAAACGCCCGCAAATAACTGAATTCCGAACGGCGAGTAATCGCCCAACGACGAGAGCCCTGCGATCGTTTTGCTTAGGACGCTTGGCAGATTTTCTGGCTTCAGAGCCTATCTGCACTGTTACAAAACAAGACTCGGTGAGGGCGCTTCCAAGTGGCAAGAACTGTGTCACAATGGCGCGGGGCCTGTCAACATTTAGTTGGGTGACCGTAATTAGCACGGTGACGACCAGAATGTAGGTAGACGGGCGTGCAGGGGCCCTGTCCGTGTCGTCTAGCCTTCAACGACTCGAAAGGTTGCTACCTGCCGGGAACGATCAGAATAGTTGTCAGGCGCAAGGCTGGCCTTTAACTTCGCTCTTGATTGCGTCATGCTATACGCCTCGGCCATCACCCTCACAAACTGAGCTCATGGTTTTCTATGAAACTCTCTTGGCCATCAGATGCGCGAAATCTGGCCTTTCATCAAGCCCGACATGGTAAAACGTGCAGGGGTTTTTGCATCGCGATCACGTCTCTGCTCCTATATTTGTGCGCTGCCAGCGCACAAAATCCGACTGGAAGCGTGAGCGGTGTCATTACCGATACAGGTAGAGCTCGCATAAGCGGCGCCGACGTGGTCATAGAGTCGCCGGACTCCAAGCAGAGCCGACATCTTGTGTCGGACGCTCGCGGAGAGTTTCGCGCCGGCCGGATGGAGGCGGGACGCTGGCAAATCGCCGCCCAGGCAACCGGATTTCAAAGTGCAACTGCCTCCGTTGTGGTTCGGCTCGGTGCGACCGAGGACGTTGCGATCACACTTGTACCCGGCGGGGTACCCCAGACGGTTGGCGTTACCAGTGAAGCCTCTTCGATTACGGCACAGTCGCTAGATCACACAAGTAACGTCCTCCAGAGCGTGGTGACCAGCAACGACCTCGAGTCCCTTCCGCTTGCGGGCCGAACATTCGCAAACATCGCGTATTTCGCTCCTGGAACGGCACCCGTCGAACCGTCAGATCCGACTAAGGCGCGTATCACTGCAGTGTCTACCGGCGGAAGCTCTGGACTTAACAACGAACTTTCTGTAGACGGCGCTGATGATACGGATGATTTTATCGGGGGATTTCTGCAAAATGTATCACCTGACTCGATTCAGCAATTTGCGGTTCGAACAGGTCTCGAGGACGCTGATACGGGAGGAACCACTGCGGGATCCATCGTAATTACCACCAGAAGAGGCTCCGATGACTGGCACGGGCTTGCGACTTTCTATGAACGAGCGGCCGACTTGAATGCGCGCTATCCCATCGAGAATCCAGCTCCCAATCCAAAACAGCCGTTCTCGCGGCAGAGTTATGTTGGCACGCTTGGCGGTCCCATCGTTAAACATAAGCTGTGGGCCTTTGCGGCGTTCGAATACGTTCACGAAAATGCCAGCATCGCTTACAGTCCGGCAAGCATGACGCAGTTTCAAGCTCTGGCGACCCTGGCTGCCGATGGTCTCATTCCTGGTGTCAATTCCATCGACACGCCACCGAATGTGCCTATACCGTTCCGTGATTACTTCGGATCATTTCGGCTCGATTGGTCGCAATCCGCAAAATCTCAATGGTTCCTGCGAGCGGCGATAGACAACTACACTACCCACAACAACCTCGTTCAGCAGGGAACACTGCCCTCGACCGGACTTCTGACACACAATAATTACCTTAGCCTGGTGATCGGCAATCAGTTCCTGTTCTCTTCCAGGCTGCTCGGAAATCTCGTGCTGAACGCCAGCGGCCTCCATCTCACGCAGTCACGGAATTCGACTCTGGGCTTCGCGCTTGCATTTCCGTTTAGTTCCACAGCGCTCACCGTGTCAGGATTTGAAACATACGGCGACAATCAGTTTGCGACCCCGATCACGTTCTTTCCGTTGCTGCGCAATCAAGAGAAATATCAGGCGCGCTATGACATGAATGATGATTTCGGCCGTCACGCGTTGCAGTGGGGCGTGAACTTCATCCACGAGCCGGTACTGAGCGGAGCATTTCCGAGCAATACAGAAACCCTTTATCAACTGCCTGAGAATCCCACTTATTACATCACCAAGCCAGATCAGTTTGTGTCGGATTTTTACAGCGGGGCCACGACCACCAATCTGGGCGGACCGTTTTCCCAAAATGTTCAGCGCGTCGCATTCTATGCGCAAGACTCGTGGCGTGTACGGGAGAACCTGGTACTGAATTACGGCGTGCGCTATGCAACGAGTGTCGGGCTCTTCAAAGGGTCAGGACGAACGCAGCTGGACAATCCCGGCTATATCACATTGCGAGCGCTGGATATATCTCTGGTTCCATCGGTGCCTCACGATGACCGCATGCAGCTCGCTCCTCGCCTTGGCTTCGTCTATTCCCCGGGCAGACAAACGAACAATGTAATTCGCGGCGGCTTCGGCCTCTATTTCAGCGATCTGGCACAGACCGGTTGGGCAACCGCGTTGCAGGCAACAAACCAGCAAGCAGGACCCTGCGTTAATCCTGTTCAAGATCCGGGTGGGCCACAGAACGCGGGTTGCGTAGGAGGTGACGCGAGCGGTGGTGTGGCAAATCTGATCGACTCGAATTACAAGACGCCTTATGCCATCCATATTTCTGCAGGCTTTCAACATGCATTCAATGCTCGATGGTCGATAGGCGCAGACTACATTCATGAACAGGGAAACCATGGGTACCGCGCGTACAGCTTCACGGGTGGGACGAACCTCTTCACGCCGTTGCTGGATGTCTCAGATCCGGGTCAGAGCATCTATGTCCCTGACGTAAACGTGTTTCACTCCGACAATCGGTCAAGCTACAACGGACTGCTGGTCCATCTGCAGGGAAGCGTCGGCAACCGGCTTAACTTTATCGCGAATTATACGTTGGCGCAGGCGCAGACGTGGGGTTGTGTGCTCGGCGAACTATTCGACTATGTGAACGGCGTCTGCGATCCGCTGAACCCCTTTGGCAAGGGAGATTATGGTCCCTCAGGGGAAGATATGCGTCAGCGATTTGTGCTCGCGGGATTGTGGCTGGCGCCAGCGGGTTTTGAGGTAAGCGGGATCACCCAGGAGGAGAGCGCAAGGCCGTTCACCATTACGACCGCAGATGAGGGCGGACGCATTGCCGTCAACGGTGTTCCGACGGCACTGGATGAGTTCCGAGGCACCCCATACCTGCAAACGGATCTTCGTGTGAGTCGCCCAATTCGAGTTCGCGAAGGTTGGACCCTGATGCCCTTTGCGGAATTCTTCAATCTCTTTAACCGCAACAATCCGGGCGCGAACTATATAACTAACGTCGCGTCACTGCCCGTGCCATCAGCACAGGCGCAATCGGGAGACATAAGTGACGTTTGCGCTAACCAGGACTGCAGTGCGACGTTGCCGCTCACCAACCTTCAGCAGTTAGCTGTTCCAGCTGGCGGCCTCGGGGATTTCTTCGGACCGGGCACTACGGTCGGCATCCCTTTCGCAGCGCAATTAGGGGTACGATTTACGTTTTAGGTTCCTGAGCCAGTATCAATACGAATTAGCAGCGAACTCTGAGACGCAGCTCGAACACGCTCGTCGAGGCGGTTTTTTGTCGGGTTCATATCTGGCAATATGAATGCATTGCGTCACCTCAGGAAATCTGCAAAAGCTATCCGCGACTTGTTCATGATCACGCAGCAGTTTAATGACATTGGCTAGAGAGGCAGAGAGTCGGGGGTGGCATGGATAGCTGTTTTCAGCCGTTGACGCTCTTTGGAGGAGTAGGGATCGGAATGAACGAGAATTGCCCCGCTGCAAAGCTCATATCGTCTGCAATTCTTTTAACCGCGGCGGCTCTGGCCCCGGCTGCTTGCTTCGCCACGGAAAACTCGGCGCCGATGCCGGAAATGCGTTGGCGGATGATCGGACCCTTTCGCGGTGGCCGCACGCGCGCGGCAGCGGGCGTTCCCGATCAACCCAATGTCTTCTACGTAGGCCAGGTAGACGGTGGTGTCTGGAAATCCACTGATTACGGCCGTACATGGAATCCGATCTTCGATGGTCAGAACACTCAGTCCATCGGAGCCATCGCTGTCGCACCGTCCGATAGCAACGTGATTTACGTTGCGAGTGGAGAAGGTCTGCATCGCCCTGACCTGTCTGTTGGCGATGGCATCTATCGCTCTGCTGATGCGGGCAGAACTTGGACGCACCTCGGTCTTCGCGATGGGCAGCAGATTCCTGCGCTTGCTGTCGATCCGTCCAATCCCAATCGGCTCTTCGCCGCAATCCTGGGCCATCCGTATGGGCCGAACGGCGAGCGTGGCATCTTCCGCTCACAGGACGGCGGCATGACCTGGGAAAAAGTCCTCTACAAAGACGAGAACACCGGCGGCTCCGATATCGCTATCGATCCAAAGAATCCACAGATCGTCTACGCGGCGATGTGGGATGCACGGCTGGGTCCTTGGGAAGACAAGAACAGTTACGAAGGAACGCAAGGCGGCCTCTACAAATCCACCGATGGAGGCAGTACCTGGAAGCAACTGACGAATGGGTTGCCCAAAGACCTGGTGCAGATCAACATAGCTGTTGCTGCGAGCGATCCGAACCGCATCTACGCAACTCTGTCCACAAAACAGGAGGGCACCTACGCATCCAGCAAAGGGCTGGGAGTCTATCGTTCCGATGACGCCGGGATGAGCTGGCGCAAGATTACCGGCGACTCACGCCCAGCCATGAAGATAGGTGGCGGGGACCTGCCGGTGCCGAGGGTCGATCCGCAGAATGCGGACGTCGTCTATAGCACAAGCATTGTGACGTGTAAGTCCACCGATGGCGGCCAGACGTGGACCAGCCTCCGCGGCGCACCGGGCGGCGACGATTACCAGAATCTATGGATCAACCCACACAATCCAAGCATCCAGCTGCTTGTCAGCGACCAGGGAGCAGTGGTCAGCGTGAACGGCGGCGAAACCTGGAGTTCCTGGTACAACCAACCCACCGCGCAGCTCTATCATGTAGCAGCGACCGATGGATTCCCCTATCAGGTATGCGCGGGGCAGCAGGAAAGCGGTTCGGTCTGCATTTCCACGCGCGGCAATGACGGCCAGGTCACCTTCCGTGAGTGGCATCCCGCCGGCATCATTGAATATGGCTACGCAGCCCCCGATCCGCTCCATCCGGGTATCATTTACGGCGCGGGTAGAACGGAAGTCTCTCGCTACGACGAGGTGACCGGCCAGGTCCAGAACGTAACCCCTCTTCCCATGCGCAAGAAGGAATTCCGTGCAGATCGCACCGAGCCGATTCTGTTCTCGCCGGTCGATTCTCACTTGATGTACTACGCTGCGAACCACCTCTTCGCAACAACAGACGGTGGCGCGAACTGGAAGACGATCAGCCCGGACCTGAGCAGGGAAACCACTGGCCAACTATCAACGGTGCCAGCTCTTACCCCCGATGAGATGAAGGCACGCCGCGGCGTCATCTACTCGGTCGCCGCGTCCTACAAGACAACGCAAACGATCTGGGCTGGCACGGATGACGGACTGGTCTGGATCACAAAGGATAGCGGCTCTAACTGGAGCAACATCACGCCACCCGGTGTTGTGCCGTGGAGCAAGATCGCGCAGATCGATGCATCCCGCTTCGATGATAACTCGGCCTACGTGGCGGTGAACCGAATGCGCGTCGATGACCTGCGGCCTTATATCTATCGCACTCACGACGGTGGCAAAAGTTGGATTTCCATCAGCGCCGGTCTTCCTGACGATGCGCCGGTGAATGCAGTGCGCGCCGATCCGGCGCAGCCCGGTCTCCTGTATGCGGCGACCGAGCACGCCGTGTGGACTTCGTTCGACGACGGAGTGCACTGGCGTCCATTGCAATACAACCTGCCATCCACCTCCATGCGCGATCTGCTTGTTAAGGAGGACGACTTGATCGTCGCAACGCATGGCCGCTCTTTCTGGGTGTTGGATGACGTGAGCCCGCTGCGCCAATTGGCCGCAGCTCAAGGGGACATAAAGGATCATTTGTTTGCACCCGCTGCAGCATGGCGCGTGCGCCGCGACACCAATACCGACACGCCATTGCCCGCCGACGAGCCTGCAGGCGAGAACCCTCCCGACGGCGCCATCATCGATTACGATCTGCCGCAGGATGCACACGGCAGCGTCTCGCTAGAAATCCTCGACAGCGCTGGTAACTTGCTGCGCAAATTCACCAGCGATGATCGGGTGGCGCCAGCGGCGAAGGAGCTACGCACTCAACTCATCCCGGCGTATTGGCCGCTGCGTCGTGGTCCCCTACCGAAAACAGCGGGCATGCACCGCTGGGTCTGGGATCTGCGCGCAGCCGCACCCACCGCCACGCACTATGACTATCCTATTGCCGCAGTCCCGCATCGCACGCCTCTCGCTCCGCAGGGGCCACTCGTCGTACCAGGTCTCTATGCTGTGAGGCTGACAGTCGATGGCAAGAGCGAGACCGCTTCCCTCACTGTGAAGATGGATCCACGTGTTGAGATATCGCAGGTCGAGCTTGAGGCGTTGCATGCAGCTCAGACAACCATGGCGACCTCGATGGATGCTCTTGCCAAGGCCGATCTCGAAGCGCATTCCGTGATGGAGCAGATGAACGCTGTTCAAGACAAAGCCCTTGCCGCCCAGCTTGCGACATTCCATGCAGCGCTGGGCACAATCCTAGATGGAACCAAGGGCGGCACGAAAACCGATGCGGCGAAACAGCTTCCGGGCATCGACGAGGTGAGCGGGGAAGCGGCTCAACTCTACAATGAGCTCGAACAGGCCGACGCAATTCCCACGGCGGCACTTCTTGCCGCGGCTGCGCATGTCCAAGAGGAAGCAAAAGAGGTTCTGCCGCGCTGGGAAAATTTCAAACAGACTCAGATACCGGAGATGAATCGCCAACTGCAGCGCGAGCATCATCCCGCCATTCAGCCGAACCAGCGACCAGCCAATATGCCAGAGGAGGGGGATGAGGATTAGTCATCAAGTGATGGAGCGACTTCAGGCTGCCCTGTTTCCCAGAATTGGTAGCGTTGCGGTTCTCGTGCAACCTTGCCACCTAGCGAGGCTGCCATGTCAATCAATCGCTTTTTGTTAGCGACATTGCTCGCTCGTCAGTGGGTCATGCTTCTGGGTGCAAACCGCTCTAGACAGTCATTCTTGGCCTGCTGACAGAACGTCAACGTTCGTTCAAGCTGCGGCCCGTCGAATACGGCGACTGTGAAGCCAAGCGATGGGTCGCAGAATTCGATCAGTTTGCCAATACTCGTAGCCCGTGGCCGTTCACGGTCGGAATCGAGTCCACAGCGAAATGGATGTGCCGCATCAAAGCGTACTTCACGCTTGGTGGTGGGCTGCTGCTGTTCTTTGGAGTGATAGCAAGCCTATTCTAACGACTAATTGGGATGAGAACGTTCCTTGCCGACTGAATCACAATGCTGCTGAATACCTCGCCGCGACGACTCCATTTTCAAGTGAAGACATTGCCGTCATGTGAGGTGCTCTGCCGGCGTGGGTTTAGTCTTTCCCTCCGCGCCGTTTTTCTATCCATTGGTAGAGTGCGGGAAGGACGAGCAGGGTCAAGAGCGTTGATGTCACCAGCCCTCCGATAACAACCGTCGCCAAAGGACGCTGCACTTCCGCGCCGGCTCCATGCGAGAGGGCCATCGGAATGAAGCCGAGACTAGCCACGAGCGCTGTCATAAGGACCGGCCGCAATCGGGTCTCCGCCCCCTGTTCGATTGCCAATTCAATCGGCAGTCCTTCCTGGCGAAGTTCCCGAATATAAGTCAATAGAACGATGCCATTCAGCACTGCGATTCCGAAAAGTGCGATGAAACCGACACCTGCGGAAATACTGAAAGGCATTCCGCGCACAAGCAGAGCCACAATGCCTCCTGTTGCCGCTAAGGGAATGTTGAGGAAGATCAGTAATGCCGGAAGTGCGGCATTGAAGTTGAGATAGAGCAGTACGAAGATAAGCGTGAGCGCGGCTGGTACGACGATCATCAATCTCTGGCTCGCGCTCTGAAGTTGCTCGAACTGCCCGCCCCATTCCAACTGATATTCGTTCGGGATCTTCACCTTCGCCGTGACGGCTTTCTGCGCGTCCGCAACGAAGCTCGCCAGATCACGTCCTCGGACGTTTGCCTCGACACTGATTCGCCGCTGTCCGTTTTCGCGGCTGATCTGCGCTGGACCCGCCTCGTCTCGAATGTCGGCTAGCTGTGCCAACGGAATGAAGTGCCCTTCGCTGTCGCCCACGCGCAAGTTGCCGATTGCGTCCGCAGATGCACGCTGCTGTTCCGGGAAGCGTATTTGCATCGTGAAGCGCCGGTTACCTTCGACAATCTCGCCCACGGGCTTGCCGCCGATGGCTTCAACCGTGTCCAGGACATCCGTTGCATCAAGGCCATGACGTGCTAAGGCGTCACGGCGGATGTGAATTCGAAGATATGGTAACCCCGCTACGCGTTCCGCGCGAACGTCGGCGGCTCCCGGAAGTTTGCCAACCACGGCAGCGATCTGGTCTGCTTTCTGCCGCAAAACGTTAAGATCATCGCCGAAGAGTTTGATGGCGACATCGCTGCGTGAGCCGCCCTCCATTAGCTCCTGCATGCGCATCTGAATTGGCTGCGTAAAACTGTAGACCGTTCCAGGAGCCTCTTCTTGTAGTCGTTTCTTCATTGCGGCAATCAATTCGTCCTTACTTCGCTTCTTCGGCCATTGATCCGTTGGTTTCAACATCACATAGATATCACTTTGATCGATGGCCATCGGATCAGTCGCCACCTCCGGGCTTCCCGTCCGGCTGAAAGCCGTTGACACTTCCGGGAACTCGCGCAGTACGGTTTCGACGATCTGATTTCCATGCAGTGATTCTGTGATGGAAATGCCGGGCACTCGATACATGGTCACCACGATGGAACCTTCATCGAGGGATGGTATGAATTCCGCACCGAGGAACGGAATGCCAATCAGCGATACCGCGAAAATACCTAAAGCGATTCCACCCGTCAAGGCTGGATGATGCAGCGCTCGTTGCAGGAGCGGACGATACCACTGATCCATCTTCCGCATCAGCCAGGTCTGCTTCTCAGCCACTCTGTTCCGTAGCACATACCAGCTCAAGACCGGCATCACGGTCAAGGCGATGACAAGCGATGCGAGTAAGGCAAATAGAACCGTAGTCGCCATCGGCTTGAACATCTTCCCTTCGACGCCACCCAGCGTCAGGATTGGGACATAGACGAGAACAATGATCGCCACTCCAAAGAAGATCGGCTTTGCGACTTCTTGCGCCGCCGACAAGATCACCTCACTGGCTTGTTCCTCCGGCTTCTTCTGGTGCAGGCGGCGAAGGATGTTCTCGATGATGACGACAGAACCATCCACAATCAGG
>Ga0207647_10002007_pt1 | contig 15562 bp, 13 predicted proteins | sample KBSCornC2_FD_184295 | JGI IMG/M metagenome (GOLD analysis project Ga0207647, IMG submission 184295) | Corn rhizosphere microbial communities from Kellogg Biological Station, Michigan, USA - C2 (SPAdes) (version 2) | ecosystem: Host-associated > Plants > Roots > Rhizosphere ...
GTCCTTGCCTTGTTAGCGGGCGCTGAGCAGCCCGCGCGAAACCAGATTCTGCATTAGTCCAGAGATACCGAGCGTCCAGGGCGGCGCCGATTTGGAATGGGTGACGCGATTCACGAGTTTCCCGAGCTTCGGCGTCGAGATGGAGACGACATCGCCCACCTTGTGCGTGAAGCCGCGGCCCGGCTCGTCGCGGTCCTGCGTCGGCGCGAAGAGGGTGCCAAGAAACAAAATATAGCCGTCCGGATAATGGTGCTCGCTCATTGCCTGCGTGACGAGATCGACCGGGTCTCGACTGATCTCGCGCATCGAGCTGTGGCCCTTCAGGACATAGCCATCCTCGCCTTCGATCAGCAGATCCACCTCAGCGGTGCGGACATCATCCATCGTGAAGCTCGCGTCGAATAGGCGCACGAACGGGCCGAGCGAGCAGGAAGCGTTATTGTCCTTGGCTTTGCCAAGCAGCAGGGCGGAGCGGCCTTCGAAATCGCGCAGATTGACGTCGTTGCCGAGGCTTGCGCCGACCGGCTCACCATGACTGTCGGCCAAGACGGCGATTTCCGGTTCGGGGTTGTTCCACGAGGAATCCGACCTGATCCCGATATCCGCGCCCCAGCCGACGGTCGAGAGCACCGGCGACTTGGTGAAGATCTCCGCATCGGGGCCGATCGCGACTTCCAGATATTGCGACCACATGCCTTCATCGATCAGCGCCTGCTTGAGCGCCATCGCTTCGGGCGAGCCGGGCTTCAGTCCGCGAATGCCGCCGCCGATCCGACCTTCAAGCATCGCGCGGACTTCGGCCGCCTTGGTGGCATCACCGCGCGCGCGCTCCTCAATGACGCGCTCGACCGCGGACACTGCGAAGGTGACGCCGGCCGCCTTCACGCACTGAAGATCAACCGGGCTCAGCAGCCGCGGCGCGCCTTGCGCCGACAGAGTGAAGGTTTCGAGGTCCCCGAGCGCCTTGCCGGCCGATGGATCGAAAGCACGATCAGCGACGAGCTGGGCGGCCGTGGGCGCAACGCGGCTCATATCGTGGAGCACGCCACCTTGCAGGACGACAGGCGTCGGGCCTTCCGCGGTTTCGATCCGGCCGAGGAAAAGCCCCTCGCGCCAATCGTTAGCCAGCATCGTCGCCGGCGCGAAAGCCGTCATGTCCCTACCTCTCCCGCTCACAACACTTGTTAGCGCTACCAATGTTAGGTCAACGCTACGGAGTCAAGGCCGGTAACAGGTTCGTTTTGGAGGAGCCAGTCCTTGTCGGACAAACAGGCGCAGCCTGGCCATTCAGAACCCATTGCTGGGCAGAAAGGTCAGGCCTTTCTGTACGTCGCCATGATCGTGTGCCCGGCAATGGATCTGGCATTTTCCTCAAGATAGCGGCGCAAAATGTCCGCGCCGCCCAGCCGATACCATAAGGAGCGGCGCCATCCCTTCGGAACATAGCGAGCCTCGATCTCTGCCTGGCACCAGGCAGGATGGTTCAGCGGCTCGATGTCGATATTCAGAAGCTCAAGGTCGAATTCGTCCGCGACCGCGGTCAAGCTTTCCCGGTTCCACAGGCTGAGATGATGAGGAGGGCCATTGAGAACGGCCTCCTTGCTCATCCCGACGAAAGCATCATCATTTGGCACACCGATAATCAGCAGCCCCCTTTTTTTGGCCGCCGCCCTGCAAGCCTGCAAGAAGCCCCTCGGCCGGGGGACATGTTCGAGAACCTGGAAGGCGGTGACGACGTCATAATATTCGGGGTGAGAAGCCGCGTGCGCGTCGATGAACTCATCTATTATTTCGATTCCCCGGGCCTCTGCGTGCTTCGCAGCAACACCGTTCGATTCGAGGCCCGTTACCTGGGCTCCCCGCGCCTCTGCGGCCTTTGCGAGAAAGGCTCCCCTGCCGCAGCCAATGTCCAGGACACGATCCCCTGCGGCGATCCAATCCAGAGCGCGTTGATGCTCCCATTTCGCTTCATCATAATAGCCGGGAATTCGCCTTTCGAGCTGCCCATAAAAGGCGGCATCCCCGACGATGTCCCGAGGGTAGTAGAATTTTACCCCCGTGCTCTTGCATCGATAGATGCCGAGCTTTTCCACTCCGCTAAAATATGGGGAGATATCGATGTTGTACTTACTCTTGTAGAGACTGATTATCTGTTCAGTTGGGCGCTCTTCAACCAGTTCCGCCACTGCGGAAGTGCCGGCGAGCGACGATTCTACCGTGTCGGGCAAGTCCATAAGGCACCCCCATCTGGCGGGAGGAGCCTATCACATATGTAATCCCGAACAAATGGTGGGCGTCGAATTGAGCGAATTACGCTTCAAAGTGAAAGGCACGTGCGTTTGCCGCGAAATGGCACCCCAAAAGGCGAGCGGACGTTTTACCGCCCGCTCGACAATACACGAAACGCGTCCGCACCTACGTAATGTATCAGGAACGCTGTGCGGATCAGAATAGCCGTCATCGCGAGGCCGCAGCGCCCCGGCGATCCAGCCGCTGGTCTGGATTGCCGCGCCCCTTTCGGCGCTCCAATGACGGTATCCAGGGTCGGGATTAGTTCTTCGCCTTGTCGACCAGCTTGTTTTTAGAGATCCACGGCATCATCGCACGCAGCTCGGCGCCGACCTTTTCGATGCCATGTTCAGCCTGGAGCTTGCGGCTGGCCTTCATCTCCGGATTGCCCATGCGGTTGTCCATCATGAAACGCTGGACGAAGCGACCGCCCTGGATATCAGCGAGCACGCGCTTCATCTCGGCCTTGGTCTCGTCCGTAATGATACGCGGACCGGTGTGGTAATCGCCATATTCGGCAGTGTTGCTGATTGAGTAGCGCATGTTGGCGATGCCGCCTTCATACATGAGATCGACGATCAGCTTCACTTCGTGGAGGCATTCGAAATAGGCCATTTCCGGGGCGTAGCCGGCCTCCACCAGCGTTTCGAATCCGGCCATGATGAGGTGGGAGAGGCCACCGCACAGCACAGCCTGTTCGCCGAACAGATCGGTCTCGCATTCTTCCTTGAAGGTCGTCTCGATCACGCCCGAGCGGCCGCCGCCGACGGCTGAGGCATAAGAGAGCGCCACGTCATGCGCGTTGCCGCTCGCATCCTGGTGGATCGCGATCAGGCAGGGCACACCGCCACCCTTCACATATTCACCGCGCACGGTGTGGCCGGGACCTTTTGGCGCAATCATGAAGACGTCGATCCCGGCGGGCGGCTCGATGAGGCCGAAATGGATATTGAGGCCGTGCGCGAAGGCGATCGCGGCGCCGTCACGAACATTGTCCTTAATGTCCTTTTCCCAGATGCCGGCCTGATGCTCGTCCGGAGCGAGGATCATGATGATATCCGCCCACTTCGCGGCTTCGGCGACGGGCATGACCTTGAAGCCGGCGCCTTCGGCCTTGGCCGCACTCTCCGAGCCGGGGCGCAGCCCGATCGCGACCTCCTTCACGCCCGAATCGCGGAGATTCTGGGCGTGGGCATGGCCCTGGCTGCCATAGCCGACGATCGCCACCTTCTTGCCTTTGATCAGGCCGATATCGGCGTCGGAATCATAATAAACACGCATTCTCATTCCCTTCGTTGCCTTGAGGCGGACCGAGCCAGGTCGATCCGCCTGCGCCAGACAGTGCAGCGCAGGCTGCGGCACCGCCCCGATACACAGTGAAAGAAGATCGCGACAGAGCGTCCGCCGTGGCCGCCGGTGCGCCGCCCGCAATGCAGGAGGAACCTTCGGAGGCGCCTTTGCGACAAACCACCCGCATAAGCAATCAATATTTTCCTCGTTTCGGAAATAAAATTACTAAAGCCGAGCCAGGGCGGACATTTTCTTATGTGGGACAAATTGGTCCAATCGACTTTTCGAAGGCGGCATTGCCCCCTATAGCGCGTGCGACCGAGTAAGCGTGGGGAATGGGCAGATAGTGGTACCGCAGTCAGGGCCGACCGCGGCCAATTTCCGGCTTTGGGGTCGAATCCTGAGCTTTGCGGCGGGCAACACCGGCACGCTGATCATCGTCAACGTGGGCACCTTGCTCGTGCGCATGATCAGTTCGGTAACTCTGGCCCGCCTGCTGCAGCCGAGCGCATTCGGCTTGATCGGTATCATCACGTCCATCTTCTATACCGTGGTGATGCTGACCGATCTCGGTTTTCGGGCGCATGTGATCCGCCATCCGCGTGGCAGCGAGGCCCATTTCGGCAACGTGATCTGGACGATCCATGCTTCGCGGGGAATTTTCATCGGTGCATTCTGCATAGCGGGCTCGCCCATACTCGCGGCGGTGCTGCATAAACCTGAGCTTGCCTGGCCCCTTGCTGCGGCCTCGCTGACGCTGACGATCAACGGTTTCGCCTCGCTCTCCCAATTCACGATCCTGCGTGCAGGCGGGGCCCGGCGCTTGTCCTGGTTCGAATTCGGCCTGAACGTCGTTTCCGCTACTAACGGCATCATTCTGGCGATCTGGCTGCGCAACGCATGGTCGCTTGTCATCGCGATGATCGTGGCGAGCTTTCTGAGAACGGTGCTCAGCTATTTTATCTTTCCCAATGCGAAGCACCGAATCGCCAGGGATCGCGAAATATCGCGCGAATTCCTCGCCTTCTCGCGAATCGTGCTGGTTTCGAGCGCGCTTACGTTGGTGCTTTCGCAGGCCGACCGGATGGTTTTGGCGCGCGTGTTCACGCTGAGCGAATTCGGTCTTTATGCAATCGCCATCAACATCACCTCGGGCCCGACCAGCTTCGCAAGCCAGTTCATCTCACGCGTGGCCTTTCCGATCTACAGCAAGACGTGGAACCATACGCCCGACCGACTGAAACACGCTTATTATGACGTCGGTCGAAAAACCGTGCTCGCTTACGGCTTTGGCTGCGGCGTGATCGTCGGCGCGGCGCCGATCATCATTCGCCTGCTCTACGATCCGCGCTATCATGATGCAGCCATATTTCTCTCAATCATGATGGCAGGCGGCGCGCTGAAGATGCAGACCCAGGCCGCTTCCGATATGATGACCGCAATCGGTAAAGTGGGGATGACCGTCCACGCCAATATCGCGCGGCTGATCTGGCTGGGCGTAGCGGGGACGATTGGTTTCCTCACCTTCGGCCCGATGGGGCTTATCGTCGCCGTCGGCATGATCGAGGTGCCCGCATTGCTATATTCTTGGTACAAGTTGCGCCAGAATGGAGTGCTCAGTCTGCGGCACGAATTTGTGTATCTCGGCACGATTGTGTGCGGTGCCGCGATTGCTGGCGCATGTACCTGGCTCTTGCTGGGCCTTGCCGGTCGCGCAGCTTGATCGGCTAAATTCCGAACTCTCCTGATCCCCCAACGGCATCCGATGAGCGGGACGGTTTTCAATCGCACATGCGCCAAACCAGGTCGGCTCGACGGAAAGGGATCAGCCGTTAACGCCTGTCGGCCGCGGACGCGGGATCAGTCTCGCGACCGCTTCGCGTAGGAGAATTTTCGCGACGTGCGCGGTGAGGCCGCTGCCGAATTGGCGCGCCTGATTGATTAGCGCAGGATAGCGCGACAGCGGGGTTTTTCGGCTTGGGCCGGTGCGCTCCGCACTGACGAGCATCTGCGCATAGAAATCCTGCGCCATACGCTCGGTCTGGGCAGACGGACGCTGGCCCAGATTCTGGGTCAGGAATTCGCGCACCTCAAGCGCTTCGCGAACGAAATCGGTGGCCTTGGTGCGCAGGCGCACGTTCGTGGTGTGCGTGCGGAAATAGTTGAGGTGATCGGGGACCGAGACGAAGTCGCTGTGCATCAGCATCTTGCAGTAGGTGAACCAGTCACCGCAAATCTTCATGTCGGTCACCGGGCCGCCAATGGCTTCGAAGGCGGAGCGGCGGAAGAGCGCACCGCTGGCGTTGGGGATGAGGTTCCACGGCGACATGTAGCGCGCACAGAAATCGCGCCCGTTCATGAAGAAAACCCCGTCGTTGAAGGGGTTTGGACCGTAAGCCGCGGCCAAGCGCCGATCCCACCGCTCGCGATAGCCGCCGAGGATGCGATCCTCGCCATCGATCTTCCATGACATGCACATCGCGATCCCTGCGGACGGATGGCGATCGAGCTGCTCGACCAAGGTGGTGAGGAAGGCAGGATCGGCATAGTCATCGGATTCGGCGATCCAGACATATTCGCCCGTGGTCAGTGCGAGCCCCTTGTTCCATTGGAGATAGGGGCTGCCCGAATTCACCTCATTGCGTTCGAGGCGCGCACGGGGATCGCGAAGATAAGGATCGATCACCGCGAGGCTGTCATCAGGCGACTTGTCGTCCATGATCAGGAGCTCGAAATCGGTGAAGGTCTGGCCGACGACCGTGTCCAGCCGCTTCGGCAGGAAGCGGGCGTGATTATAATTCGGAACGATGACGGATACCTTCGGCATCACCGAGGCCCTCCGCGTGACGACGACACCAATCTCGCTCCGAAGGCGCAGATCCGCGATCCGCTCAAGGCTTGCTTCGCCACTACAAATACTCCGGCAAATGACATGCCCGCACGCGGATGGAGGGCCAAGACGGGAGGTAGATGCGGGAGCCTGCAGCCAATGGCAAGCCCTTGTGCTCTCATCGCTCGACAGATCAGCCTTTAAGGGATCGCCCCCGGATCCTTATGGTCGCAAATGCAGACTAGATCGGTGAAGATCTAGTCGGCGACCGCCCCACGAGCAATCGCCGCAACGCCCGTTCGGGCGACTTCGATCAGCCCAACCTCGCGCATGAGCTCAAGGAATTTGTCGATCTTCTCGGTGCCGCCCGTGACCTCGAAAACGAAGCTGGAGATCGTCGCGTCGACCACGCGCGCACGATAGACTTCGGCGAGACGAAGCGCCTCGATCCGGTGATCGCCCGTGCCCTTGACCTTCACGAGTGCCAGCTCGCGCTCCACGTGCGGGCCTTCGGCGGTGAGGTCGTGGACGCGATGCACCGGTGGCAATCGATCAAGCTGCGCGATGATCTGGTCGATCACGGCAGGCGGACCCGAGGTAACGATCGTGATGCGGCTGATCGTTTCGTCTTCGGTCACTTCGGCAACGGTCAGGCTCTCGATATTATAGCCGCGACCGGCAAACATGCCGGCGATGCGCGCCAATATACCGGGCTCGTTCGTGACCGTGACGGAGAGCGTGTGTCGTTCGCTGACTTCTTTGCGGATGTGCATTCTTACTCTCATCGACACGGCGGAGGCCGGGGCTGCAGGAATATCGGGAACGTCGCGCGCCGCAAGCGCCCCGGCCGCCGGCCGGGGCGACGCGTTAAAGATTAGACCAGCGCCTTGGCCTCGTCGTCCATCTCACCCGAGACTTCGTTGGCCTGCAGGATCATCTCGGTATGCGCCGCACCCGAGGGGATCATTGGGAAGCAGTTCGCAAGCTTAGCGACGCGGCAATCGACCATCACTGGGCCGGGATAAGCGAGCATTTCGGCGATGCCGTCGTCCAGCGCGTCGGGCTTCTCGATCCGCATACCTTTCCAGCCATAAGCCTCAGCCAACTTCACGAAATCGGGCAGCGCCTCCGAATAGCTATGCGAATGGCGTCCCTGATAGGTCAGATCCTGCCACTGGCGCACCATGCCCATATATTCGTTGTTCAAGATGAAGACCTTGACCGGCAGCTCATATTGGGTGGCGGTCGACATCTCCTGGATGTTCATCTGGATCGATGCTTCCCCGGCGATGTCGATCACCAACGCGTCAGGATTGCCGAGCTGCGCGCCGATTGCGGCGGGCAGGCCATAGCCCATCGTTCCCAGCCCGCCCGAGGTCAGCCATTTGTTGGGGCTTTCGAAGCCGAAATGCTGCGCGGCCCACATCTGATGCTGTCCGACCTCAGTCGTGATGATCGGCGCCCGATCCTTTGTCGCTTCCCACAAGCGGCGGATCGCGAGTTGGGGCATGATCTCCTTGGTCGAAACCGGGAAATCGAGGCTGCGCTTTGCGCGCCACTGATCGATCTGCGCAAACCAGGGCTGGAGATCGGCCGCCTGATGGCCGCGCTGCCGCCACAATGCGATCATGGCCTCAATCGCGCGACCGACGTCACCGACAATGCCGAGCTCCGCCGACACGATCTTGTTGATCGACGAGCGGTCGATATCGACATGGATCTTGCGCGCATGTGGCGCGAACGCATCCAGCCTGCCGGTCACGCGATCGTCGAAACGCGCGCCGAGCGCGATGATCAGATCGGCCCGGTTCATCGCCATATTGGCTTCATAGGTGCCATGCATGCCCAGCATGCCCAACCATTGCGGCGACGAAGCAGGCAGCGCGCCCAAGCCCATCAGCGTCGAGGTGACGGGCGCGCCGGTGAGCTTGGCCAGTTCGCGCAGCGCTTCGCTCGCCGCCGGCCCCGAATTGATGATTCCGCCGCCCGTGTAGAAGATCGGCCGCTCGGCAGCTGCGATCATCTCGACCGCATTCGCGATCAATTCGGCGTCCGGTTCGATCTGCGGCTGGTAGCCGACGCTGTTGCGCGGCCTGTTGGTCGCGGTCGCGGCGACCTGCACATCCTTGGGCAAATCAATCAGCACCGGGCCCGGGCGGCCGGTGGTGGCGATGCTGAAGGCTTCGCGGATCACACCTTCGAGCTCGGCAGGGTCCTTCACCAGATAATTCTGCTTGGTGCAGTGGCGTGTGATGCCGACGGTGTCGCATTCCTGGAAGGCATCCGATCCGATCAAGGCGGTCGGCACCTGGCCGGTGATCACGACCATAGGGATCGAATCCATCAACGCGTCAGTGATGCCGGTGACCGCGTTGGTGGCACCGGGGCCGGAGGTCACAAGGACGACGCCTGGTTTGCCGGTCGAGCGCGCATAACCCTCCGCCGCATGCGCGGCGCCGCCTTCCTGACGAACAAGGATGTGGCGAATGCGATCCTGCTTGAAGATCGCATCGTAAATCGGAAGCACCGCCCCGCCCGGATAGCCGAATACGACCTCGACACCGAGATCGCTCAACGTTTCGATCAAGATGTCCGCGCCGGTTCGTTCCTGGGCCATGGCCTTTTCCCATTGTGTTGAGGAGTGGCGCCGGTAGCTACGCGCGATACGGCTGTCAACCAACAATCGAATTTTTATTTCTCGCCATGGACGTCCGCAGTAATTTTATTGCCTTGTGACCCGGTAAGAAGACAAAAAGAAAGCCGCCCTGGGGCCGCTTTCTGGGAGACTCAGATCCACGCGCTTGGTCAAGCCGCTGCCGGACGATCCTCGCGCCGACGCTGACGAATGACCGAACTGCTGGCACCGAAACCCAACAACACGGTCATCCGGCCCCGGGCGTAGCCCCGAAGCGGGACGGCAATTGATGGCGCAGCCAGGTGCGCTGCCGCTTGGCATAGTTCCGGGTAGCCTGCTTGATTGCGGCGGTCGCGACCGAGAGCTCCGTCTCGCCCTCGAGATACTGGATCAACTGACTTACCCCGATAGCCCGCATGACCGGCAGGTCGGGATCGAGCGCCCGAGCGCGCAATTCGGCAACCTCATCGACTGCTCCGGTAGCGATCATCTGATCGACCCGCGCATCGCAGCGCGCGTAAAGTTCGGGCACGGGCGGCACGATGAAGTGCAGATCGATGCGAACCCGATCCGCGATACCGCCTGTACGTGATTCACGCCAAGAATCGATGCCGCGTCCGGTCGAGCGGACCACCTCCAGCGCACGCTGGAGCCGGGCAGTGTCGTTGGGATGCAGCCGCGAGGCTGCGCGCGGATCCTCCTGGGTAAGCGCAGCATGCGCTTCGCCGGCCGAAAGCACCCGCACCGCGCGCCGAATATCGGGATCGATTTCGGGTACCGGAGCGATCCCCTCAAGCAACGTACGAATGTACAGGCCAGTGCCACCTACGAGGATTGGTAATCGCCCATCGCCAATGGCTTCGGCAATGGCCACCTTTGCGTCCTCCGCCCATTCGGCGGCCGAGCATGCCGAAGCGCCGTCGCGATAGCCGAATAGCCGGTGGGGAACGCGCTCCTCCTCGGCTTCGGCGGGGCGCGCGCTTAATATGCGCAGGTCGCGATAGACCTGGCTTGCATCGGCATTGATGATTGTCCCGTGCTCGTGTTCGGCAAGTTCGACTGCACGCGCCGACTTGCCGCTCGCGGTCGGCCCTGCAATGAGCGCGATCCTCGGCAAATCGGAAGGGGACATTGTGTTCATCGCAACCTTGATAGCATCCAACGGCAACCTGTCCCCTGCCGATCTGGATCAGGCGCGTGATGCGCTAGCGGGAGTGGGCGCGGTGCCGGCAGCACCGGCGTGGATCGATGAGGGTGCGGCGGCGGACCTGCCGTTCGGGCGGGTCGACCGCGCGAGCGCGCGGGCTGCGCTGGAAGGCTTGCTGCCGGGCATCGACGTCGTGGTCCAGCCGTCTGCTGGCCGCGCCAAGAAGCTGCTCGTCGCCGACATGGACTCGACCATGATCACCATCGAGTGCATCGACGAGCTCGCCGATTATGCCGGGATCAAGCCGCAGATCGCCGAGGTCACTGAGCGGGCGATGCGGGGCGAACTCGACTTTGAGTCGGCACTCGATGCGCGTGTCGCTTTGCTCAAGGGGCTGGAGGAGGCCGCGATCGACCGCTGCCACGCCGAGCGGGTGCAGTTGATGCCAGGTGCGCGCTCATTGATCCGGACGATGAAGGCGCATGGTGCGCGAACCATATTGGTTTCCGGAGGCTTCACGGTTTTTGCCGATAGGGTGGCAGAGGCAATAGGTTTCGACCACGCGATTTCGAACCGCCTCGGGCTGGCTAAAGGCATGCTCGACGGAACGGTCGCCCGACCCATCGTCGGCTCCGCCACCAAGCGTGAAACTCTACTCGCCGAACGCGAGGCACTCGGCCTGACGCACGAGCAGACACTGGCAGTTGGCGACGGCGCCAACGACATTCCGATGATCGAGGAAGCAGGGCTCGGCGTGGCCTATCATGCCAAGCCCAAGACAGCCGAAGCGGCGGATGCGCGCATCGAGCATGGCGATCTGACCGCATTGCTCTACGCGCAGGGTTACAAACGCACGGACTGGGTGGAGTAATCCGCTCCAACGCGCCTGACTGCCGTAAGGCTATCTGGGCAGCCGCAATTCCATATCGACGCGGTGCATTGCCGGGCCCCAGCCATCGGCTATTTGACCGACCTCACGCGCGCCGAAACGTGCGAAGAATGGCGCCGAAAGATGGCTTGCGGCTATATCCACGAGCTCGGCGCCGGCAGCCCGGGCGTGCATTTCCACGGCTGCCATGATCGAGCGGCCCAACCCACCGCCGTGGAACTCCGGGTGGACCATGATCCAGTTCAGGCTGAGACGGCCGATGCGAGCACCGTCGATCAGCCCGAATGCCGCGATTGCGGTGCTGCCCTGCAATCTGACCCAGTAATTACCATCGAGATCGTCGAGAAAGCCCTCGTAATCTGCGCGTTCATTCGCCGCAAAATAAGTGGGGCAGTTGGCATCGAACAGCGCAAGGCAGCCGCCTTTATGCCGACCCTGGTATGGCTCGAAGCCATCGAGATCCAACGGAGCGGCGTTGGCGGCAGAGCGCGTCATGGCGGCAAGCTACACCCCCTTTTGAGGAATGTTCAATGCGGAGCAGCCGGCGCGATTCACCCGCGGATGGGCTTGAGGCATTCGAATGACCCAGATTGACACAGGTGTGAGATGGGGTCACTCTTCGGTCCAGCGCGCCTCTGGAGCGCCGCCTGTCCGCGGCAAGGGAGCCGGCTCCCATCCAGCCTGAACCTGTACTTACGAACCCTTCTTCCGGCCTTTCGTAAGCGGACGTCTGGCGATGGGAAGGAAGGTTTACGATGCGTGTGCTCACGCCCAGAACCAAGCTCGAATCACTGCGGAAAGAAGCCAAGCGTTGGCTGAAAGCCCTGCGTGCCGGCAATGCCGAGGCGGCTGGCCGTCTGAAGGCGGCTTATCCCGAGGCACCGGCCGCGCCGGGATTGCGCGATGTCCAGCATGCGCTGGCGCTGGAATATGGCCATGCTGGTTGGTCCGCGCTGAAGGCCGCGCTTACTGACCTGACCCGACCACGGGAAAGCAATGTCGACCGCCTCGACACACTGCTGCGCCACGGCTGGACCGGGCAGACGAAGGCAGCCGAACGCATAATCGCGCGCCATCCGGAACTCGCGACGCACGACCTCTTCACCGCTGCGACATGTGGCGCGATCGACGAGGTGGAATGGCGCCTCAAGCGGGAGCCCGACGCCGCAGGCCGGGTCGGCGGACCGATGAACTGGACCGCGCTCGCCTACGCGACCTATGGACGGCTCGATCCGGTCAATGGAGTGGCGATCGCGCGGCGGCTGCTCGCCGCCGGAGCCGATCCCAATTTCCGGTTCGACGATGGCTGGGGTTCGCCATTCACGGTGCTGGCCGGCGCGATCGGGATGGGCGAAGGCGCGAAGCTGCCCCATGCCCAAGCGCCAGAGCTCGTCCAACTGCTCGTCGATGCAGGTGCCAAGCCTTATGATCTGCAGGCGCTCTATAATATCTCGATCGTCGGCGACGACGTCAGCTGGTACGAACTGCTGTGGCGGCTGTGCGAGCAGAAGGGCCATCTCGATCAGTGGCGGATCGCAGCCGACGGCCGGCTCGGCTGGCATGTGGCCAACAGCCTAGACTATCTGCTCGGCAACGCAGTCGGCCAAAACCATGCCCGCCGCGTCGAATGGCTGCTGGCGCGCGGGGCCAACCCGAACACCACGCACCACCAGACGCGGGGATCGATGCTGGCCTTGGCTCAATTGTCGGGCTTCCAAGAAATCGCCGCGGTGCTGGAAGCACATGGGGCGACTGCGCCGAAACTGACCCGACTCGAGGCCTTGATCGCCGCCTGCATGCGCCACGACCGAGCGGCCGCACAGGCGATGCTCGCCGCTGAGCCGGCGCTGATCCGCGATCCGCACCTGCTGCTGGCTGCGGCTGCGCACGGCGATGCTGTCGCCACGGAATTGCTCCTCGGGTTCGGGGCGGATCCGCACGCGCTGGCCGGCGACGGGATCAGTCCGCTGCACCGCGCGGTACAAGCCGGGTCGTGGGACGTGGCCGACTTGCTGCTGAAGGCAGGCGCAGAAATCGATCTGCGCGAACGTAAGTGGAAAGGTACGCCGCTCAGCTGGGCGGTCGTGCTAAAACAGCCGCATATGGCCGAGAAGCTCGCACCATTGAGTCGCGATGTGCGCGCACTTGCCAGCCTTGCCGACGTCGATCGGCTGAACGCGGTCCTCGGCGGTGAGCCTGCGCTGGCCAATCACGGGCTCGACCATGAAGAATCCCCGACGCCGCTCTTTTGTCTGCCCGACGATGATGACGCGGCGATCGAAGTCGTGGAAATCCTGTTGCGGCATGGGGCCGATCCCAAAGTACGCAACCGACGCGGGGAAACGCCGGCCGAGGCCGCGCGGCGGCGAGGGCTCGACGATGCGGCCGATTTGATCGAGGAGGCGAGCCATGGCGCCTGACCGCTTCACCGTGCAGGTACGGATCATCATGGAGCACCCTGTGCCGGGGGTCTCTATCATGCTCCAGCGCGGCGCTACTGCCCGGGCAGACCGGCTTCCTGCCGTTGCCAGCTCTCCCGATGCGCTGGCATTCGATATTCATCTCGATATCGAGGGATCCCTTCCGGATGGGCGCCCCAGATTATTGGGGGCCTTCGTGCAGGGTCCACCCGCGGCGCGGTTCGTCTATCTCTGTGTGGGGCAGGCCGCAGGCCAGATCGGCTCGGAATGGAATCGCCGCGTCAAAGTGCCCCTCGGCGGCATCTCCTGGGAGCTACTTCGCGAACTTCCCAGGGAGGGGCGGCTGGAGGCGCGCATCGCCGGACGAGGGCGCGACGGCAGCCCTGCGTGCGCCACCGTCCCTCTCCTCCCACCTGGATGGCGCATCTGCTGAGGGCGGCGCGGCCCAGCCCATCACGGTGCGCCCGCCATAAAGATGCGAATCGCGCCGTTCTTCGGCGAGATGCTGTTCGAAGGATGGGCCGGTAGCGTCGCGTTCGAGCTTGCGGGCCTGTGCGTCGAGTCGCCGCACCGCGTCCAGCTTCTCGTCCTTGCCGAGCTTGGCGCTGCCGACCGCGCTTTTCAGCACACGGATCGTCTCGTCATAGACCTTCGTCGGGACAGGATAAGGATGCCCATCCTTGCCGCCATGCGCGAGCGAATAGCGCGCGGGATCGGAGAAACGGCAGGGCGCGCCGTGAATCACCTCGGCCACGAAAGCGAGACTGCGGACGGTGCGCGCGCCGACGCCCGGCACCATCAACAGCTCGGCGAAATCCTTTGGCCCCGCTTCGGCCGCGGCCGCGAGCGTGCCGTGCAACCGCCGCAGCACGACGTCTTCGGCGCGGACGTCGTGGTGATCGGGTAAATCGAGATGCGGCAGCGTTGCCTGCGGCGCCGATGGCCTACGCCTGCTCTCGACTGCGGCACACTCCCGCGCCAGTCGATCCGGGCCCATGTCGCTCAGCAAAGCGAGTTGCGCGGCGCGAGATCGTTCAGCGCGGCGATCAGCGAGGTTCACGATCGAGCCGCCGCTCCGACCATCGATGGCCGTATGGGGCGCATCGACGAAACTCTCCAACCCTTCCGACAACCAATGATAGCGCCGCGCTTGGCGGGAGGTTTCGTTCATGCCCTGTTGGACGACGACCCACTCGCCATCGTCGGCGACGATGAAGCCGTGCAGGTAGAGATCGAATCCGTCCTGTACCGCCGCACTATCGACCTTAGCGACGAGCTTGCTGGCGGAGGCTAGAGCCTGGCCATCGAAGCCCACGGTCATTCCCGCAGCGATCAGCTCCTGCGGCGTCTGACGTGAATGCTTGCCCCGCCCGCCACAGACGTGGATACCGAGCTCGCCTGCAAGCGGAGTCAGGCCACGCTTCAAGGACCCGATCACGCTGGTGGTGATGCCCGACGAATGCCAGTCCATCCCCATCACCGCGCCGAACGACTGGAACCAGAAGGGGTTGGACATGCGGCGGAGGAATTCGCGGCGCCCATAATGGTGAACGATCGCCTCGGTCATGACCGCACCCAGCCGCGTCATGCGCTCCCCTAACCAGACGGGTACACGGCCGCCGTGGAGGGGGAGATTGGCGCTGCCGGAACGCTGGACCATGTCCGCAGCCTAGAACATTATATGAACATAGGCCAGTATTTAGACAGGTTCGGGGAACCGCGCGACGAGCGGACCGGATGGTCTAAGGCGCGATCACCAGGCAATCGCCCCCGGCGGAGCGAACCTTGGCACACAGAGCCTGCGCAGCGGTCTTGCTGCTAATACCGCTCGCCTGTAGCCGCTGCACTGTGCCGGCCGCGGCGATGTGCTGGTCATAACCGGCGAGGGCCGTCACCTTTGCCGTAAGCTGCTTCCATCGATCGCGCGCGCGATCAGCGGTGCCGAACGCACCGAGCTGCACTTTCCACGGGCCGCGAGCAGCAGCAGCATCGTCGGCGTTTATGTTCTTTGCGGGTGACTTGGCCGGCTTTGATGTTTTCGCGGCAGGCGCCGTAGTGGCAC
>Ga0207647_10002013_pt1 | contig 15552 bp, 12 predicted proteins | sample KBSCornC2_FD_184295 | JGI IMG/M metagenome (GOLD analysis project Ga0207647, IMG submission 184295) | Corn rhizosphere microbial communities from Kellogg Biological Station, Michigan, USA - C2 (SPAdes) (version 2) | ecosystem: Host-associated > Plants > Roots > Rhizosphere ...
CCGCTCGCCGCGGTCTGGGCGGCCGGCTTCTTCACCGGCCGCTGGTCCGGCTGAGTAGTTCTGCTCATGCCCTGAACCTGCCGCGTACATACCGTGATCCCATGGAAGCCCGGACGATCGGCAGGGTCGCCCTGCAGGCGGTGCTCGTCGGTGTGCTGGCCGGCGCCGCGTACGCGTTGATGCGGCAGTTCGGCGCCCCACTGTGCCCGCCGACCGGGGTGAGCTGTGCGGTGGAGCACGGCGGCGGGTTGTTCGCCGTACAACTCGGCGGTTTGGCGACGGCTCTGGCGCTGCCGGTACTGGCGCTGCGGGCCGGTCTCGGATGGGTGTTCGCGGTCGCCGCGACGGCCGGTGTCCTGGTCGTGAACGTGGCCTGGTTCGTCGCGTTGTCCGACATGTGGACAGTTCTGGGCTGAGGCAACCCTCGACGGGGTTCGAACGTCGGTACAGGTGAAGGGGTGGCAGTCCGGGCGGGGACCGCCACCCCTCCTTCACCTTCCGGCGGAACCTTTCAGGGGCAGGCTCCGCCGGTGACGGTACCGAGGGCGACGGCAGCAGCCGTCGCCCTCAGTCATGTCAGCCGTAGTTGCGGTCGATCGACTGCGACGGTGTCGGGCTCGGCTTGGTCTCGGCGACGCGCTTGTCGCTCGGGTGGGTGCCGGTCTCGATGCCCTTCAGCGTGCCGAGCAGTTCGATCTCGGACAGCGTGACGCCGTCGGCGCCGGCCGCCGGTGTGAGCACCAGGCGGTACTGCGTGTAGGCCTTCGGCGAGGCGATGCTGAAGGACCTGGTGTACGACGTCCAGGCCCATGTCTCGCCGGTACGCCGATCCACCGTGCTCCACGTCGTACCGTCGTTCGATCCCTCGAGCGTCCACCCTGACGGCGCCGTGCCGGTGGCACCGCTCGTCAGCGTGTACATGCCGACCGGACGACCCTGCGGCAGGGCCACGGTGACGGTCGGCTGTGCACCGGTCAGCGTGACCTGCGTCTTCGTGTCGTTGTCGATCAGCGCGGAGACGTCCGTGCTGCCCGCACCGATCACCGCGCCGGTGTCGGACGTCGAGTCACGCCACGTCATCGGGTCCTCGCCCGGCTTCGTGATCGACGGCGGCGCGTCGTTGCGGCCGGTGCCCCACTTGCTCGGCTGGTCGGTCATCTCGAACTCGATCTTGCCGCCGCCGGCGATCAGGTCGTGCGGCAGCGCGGTCGAGGTCCAGTTCTTGCCGTTGACCTTGACGCTCTTCACGTAGACGTTGCGCGAGCTGTTGTTCGGTGCGCTGATCACCAGCTTCTTGCCGCCGGCCAGCCGGACCGTCGCCTTGGTGAACAGCGGCGAGCCGATCGCGTACGACGGCGACCCGACCTGCAGCGGGTAGAAGCCGAGCGCGCTGAACAGGAACCACGACGACATCTCGCCGTTGTCTTCGTCACCCGGGTACCCCTGCCCGATCTCGGAGCCGAGGTACAACCGCGACAGCACCTCGCGGACCTTCTCCTGCGTCTTCCACGGCTGCCCCGCCACGTCGTACATGTAGGTGATGTGGTGCGACGGCTGGTTGCTGTGGCCGTACTGCCCCATCCGGACGTCACGCGCCTCGAGCATCTCGTGGATCGTGCCGCCGTACCCGCCGGTGTGCAGCGCGTCCTCCGGCGTACTGAAGAACTCGTCCAGCTTCTTCGCCAGCCCGTCCCGCCCGCCGTAGATCGCGGCCAGGCCGGCGCCGTCCTGCGGCGTCGAGAACGCCATGTTCCAGGCGTTGGTCTCGGTGTAGTCGTGGCCCCAGTCCTGCGGGTCGAAGGTGCTCGGGGAGTTGCCCCAGACACCGTCCGGGCCCTTGCCCTGGAAGAAGCCGACCGTCGGGTCGTACAGCGTGACGTAGTTGCGGGCCCGGTTCAGGAAGTACTTGTAGTTGTCCAGGTACTCCTGCTTGCGCGGGTCGTTCTTCTTCGCCTTGTCGTACAGGGCCTTCGACATGTTCGCGATGCCGAAGTCGTTGATGTAGCCGTCCATCGACCAGCTGAAGCCTTCACCGGTGGTGTTGGCCGTGTAGCCGTTGAAGGTGGCCAGGTCCATGCCCTTGCGGCCGACGTTCTGCGACGGCGGTACGACGGACGCGTTCTTCACCGCCGCGTCGTACATCGCCTGGACGTCGATCCCCTTGATGCCCTTCAGGTACGCGTCCGCGAAGGCGACGTCGGACGACGTACCGACCATCAGGTTCGCGTAGCCGGGGGAGGACCAGCGGGAGATCCAGCCGCCGTCCTTGTACTGCTGGACGAACCCGTTGACCAGCTCCGCCGCCTCGTCCTGGGCGAACAGCGAGTACGCCGGCCACACGGTCCGGTACGTGTCCCAGAAGCCGTTGTTCACGTACGTCTGGCCGGCCACGATCTTCGAGCCGGTCGTGGTCGGGGTGTCGGTGCCCACCTTCGGCGAGGTCGGCGACGCGTACTTGATCACCGGGTCCTTCGTGGTGCCGGTGTTCTCGGAGCCGTTGTTCGGGTAGAGGAACAGCCGGTAGAGGTTCGAGTACAGGCTGGTCAGTTGGTCGGCCGTGGCACCCTCGACCTGGATGGTGCTCAACTTGGCATCCCAGGCGGCCTGTGCGGCGTCCTTGACCTTGCTGAACTTGGAGTCCGCCGGGAGCTCCTGCTCCAGGTTCTTGCGGGCCTGCTCCGTGCCGATCAGCGACGTGGCCATGCGCAGCTGCACCTGCGTGGTCTTGGCGTCGAACGTGAAGTAGCCGCCCACGTTGGCGCCGCCACCGTTGGACAGCTTGCCGGACGCAACCACCTTCTGGTCGACCACGCCGTACACGAACAGCCGGCCGGCGCCCGTGGACAGTCCGCTCTTGACATCGGAGTACCCCGTGACCACGCCGGTCGCCGGGTCGAGCGTCAGGCCGCCGTTGTTGTTCACGTTGTCGAAGACCAGCGATGCCTTACCGGCCGGGAAGCTGAACCGCAGCAGCGCGGCGTGGTCGGTCGGGGCGATCTCGGCCGCGTTGCCGTTGTCGAACGTGACGCCGTAGTAGTACGGACGCGCGATCTCGTTGTCGTGGGTGAACGACCAGGCGCGGGCCTTGCGGTCCGCAGTCGGTGTCGCCGCGACGGACGGCATCACCTGGAACGTCTGCCGGTCACCCATCCACGGGCTGGGCTCGTGGCTGATCGACAGCGCCTGCATGGTCGGCCGGTTCGCCTCGTTGTTGCCCTTGGCGTAGTCGTACAGCCAGGACGTGGACCCTGCGTTGGTGACCGGCGTCCAGAAGTTGAAGCCGTGCGGTACGGCGGTGGCCGGGAAGTTGTTGCCCCGCGAGAAACCGCCCGTGGCGTTCGTGCCGCGCGTGGTCAGCGCCAGGTCGGCCGGGTGCTTGGCCGCGGTCTTCTGAGCCGCGCGGTCCGGGTTGATCGCGGCGGCGATCCGGATGTCGTCGAGCCAGCCGCGGAAGTCGGCCGGGCCGGACGGCTTGTCGTAGCCGACCAGGATCCGCTTGATCGTCTTGCCGGCGGCCACCTTGCCGAGATCGGCCTCGACGTTGTTCCACTGGTTCGTGTAGAGCGCCTTGGAGTCGCCCTGGCCGCGCGGGCTCAGCTCGAACCCGTGGTGGTCGCGAGCCTTCAGGTCGCTCAGGTAGGTGCCGTCGTCGAACGCCAGGTCGACCGCGGCGTACGTGCTCGGGTAGCTCAGATCGCCCTCGACGTGCTCCGGGAAGATCTTGTACGACAGGCGGGTGTCCTTACCCACCTGTAGATCGACGTCGGAGATCTTGTTCCACGTGTAGCCGCGGCCCTCGGCGTCCTGGTGCCCGGCGTACCGGAAGGACTTGACGCCGGTGAAGCCGACGCGGGCGCGGGCGTTGTAGGCACTGGTCGGGCCGGAGTCCAGCCGCGACTCGGCGACCGGACCGGGCGGCGGCAGCGGGGCGCCGTTCGAGAGGTACCAGTCGGCCAGCTGGACGATGTTCTCGCCGTGGTTCAGCGTGATGTCCAGCTTGAAGTACGTGTACGCCGTGTCGTTGGCGAAGCTGTACTCCTTGGTCTGGAACCGGTTCTCGAAGCTCTGGCCGGTCTGGGTGTCCAGCGTGGTCCAGGTGCTGCCGTCGTTCGACCCGGACACGGTCCAGTTCTGCGGGTCGCGGCCGTCGGCGTCGTTCGCCGAGGTGAGCGCGTACTTCTTGATCACCACCGGGGCCGAGGTCTGGTAGACCAGCCAGCCGGTCTTCTCGAACACCAGCCACTTGGTGAACTTGTCACCGTCCGCGGCGTTGGTGGCGATCTCGCCGCCGCCGGTGTTCTCACCGTTCGCGGTCACCTTGGTGACCTTGTCCATCTCGCTGCCGCCGATCCCGGTCGGCGTCGGCCCCCGCACCCCCTCGGTGCGCGGCTTCCCGTCCGGACCGGTCTCGACCGTGTCGGTGTAGCCCGGCTGCGGTTGCCCGGGCTCGAACGAGGTGAAGTACGACGAACCGCTCACCACCGGCTGCTCGGAGGCAGCAGGCGACGCGGCATGCGCTGGCGTCATGGCAACAGACATTGTCACAACCAGCGCGAGAGACGTGACGAGCCCCAGTGGGCGGCGGAGATTCATCCACGCTCCTTGCACATCCGGCCGGCACCACGGGACGCCCCCGTCCACCGGTGTGGGTACGCGGCCCCGATGACAAGGTTGTCAGCCCGCGTTCGGGTCGATCCTGCCCAGCGATGTCACCGCGGGTCAATAGTTCGTAGCGCACTGTCGACCCATGGTGGTGGATCGACACCCCGGAGGTAGGTTGAAGCACATGGACGAACGTGTGCTGGTCACCGGGGCCTCGGGGTTCATCGGGCGGGCTGTGGTGGGGGCTCTGCGGGGGCGTGGGGTGGCGGTTACTGCTGTGGATCGGGAGCCGCCGGATGCTTCCTGGGACGGCGGGGTGCACGTGGTGACGGGGGATCTGGCGGAGCAGGAGACGTGTGTCGCGGCATTCGAGACGCGGCCTACGAGTGTGGTGCATCTGGCGGCGTTGACGTCGGTGTTGCGGTCGGTGGATGCGCCGATGCAGACGTTCGCGCAGAACGTGACGATCACGCAGGTGCTGCTGGAGTTGAGTCGCGGTAGTGGGGTCGAGGCGTTCGTGCTGGCGTCGACCAACGCGGTGGTGGGGAACGTCGGTACGTCGGTGATCAACGTCGACCTGCCGCTGCGGCCGCTCACGCCGTACGGCGCGACCAAGGCGGCGTGCGAGATGTTGCTGTCGGCGTACTCGGGGAGCTACGGGATGGCGACCGCGGCGCTGCGGTTCACGAACGTGTACGGGCCGGGGATGTCGCACAAGGACAGCTTCGTGCCGCGGATGATGCGGGCGGCGCTGAGCGGCACCGGGGTGAAGGTGTACGGCGACGGGCAGCAGCGGCGGGACCTGGTGTTCATCGACGACGTGGTGAGCGGCGTCCTGCGGGCGCTCGACACCAGGTACGACGGCCGCGCGATCATCGGCTCCGGGCGGTCCGTCTCGGTGCTGGAGATGATCGACACGGTGCGCGCGGTGACCGGGCAGCCGGTGCCGGCCGAGCACATCGAGGCGCCGGCGGGCGAGATGCCGGCGGTGGTCGTCGACGTCGCCAACGATCTCGGCTACGAGCCGACGGTTTCGCTCGAGGACGGTCTGGCCCGGACGTGGCGGTACTTCGAAAAGCAGTGAGGAAGCACTGGCTGCTCGCCGTCTTCCTCACGCTGGGTCTGGTTCTGCGGGTCCTCGCGACCGTCGCCTACACGCCCGCGATCGTCTACACCGACTCCGTCCAGTACCTGACCAACATGGGCAAGCTGAGCCCGGACCAGCTCAACCCCATCGGGTACGACTTCGTGCTCGGCCCGCTGGTCGCGATCGGCGGGCTCACCTCCGTCGTCATCGTTCAGCACCTCACCGGACTGCTCCTCGGCGTCGCCATCTACGCCCTCGCGCGCAGGCTCACCGTCTATCGCTGGCTGGCGGCGCTCGCCGCCGCGCCGATCCTGCTTGACGCGTACCAGGTGCAGATCGAGCAGAACATCATGGCCGAGACCACGTTCGACGTGATCCTGGTGGCGATCCTCTGGCTCCTGCTGGGCAAGAGGGCGGCGCCGGGCTGGCGGCGTGCGGCCGTCGCCGGTGTGCTCGTGGGCGCCGCGTTCACCGTCCGCGCGATCGGCATGGTCCTGCTGATCGCCGTCGTGCTGTACCTGGTCGTGGTCGGGAACGCCTGGCGCAAGCGGCGGATGGCCGTCGTACGCCGGACCGCTGCCGCCGTGGCCGGCTTCGGTCTCGTCTTCGCGGCGTACGCCGGCTACTACCACGCGGAAACGGGCCGCTGGGGCTTCACCGGCGCCGAGAACCAGATCCTGTACGGGCGGACCGCCACGGTCGCCAACTGCGACAAGCTGCCGCTCAACGAGGGCACCCGGCTGTTCTGCCCGAAGGAACCGCTCGGTCAGCGTCTGGGCGTCGACAAGTACGCCCACAACCACTACGGCGACCCGAACTGGCCCGGTCCGCTCCCGCCGGGGACGACGAAACGTCAGCTGGCGACCGAGTTCGCGCATCTGGTGATCAAGCACCAGCCGCTGGACGTCACGTGGGCGGCGCTGAAGGACTTCGCGAAGGGGTTCGCGCCGACGCGCACCAGCTCGCCCAACGACGTACCGCTGGACCGGTGGCAGTTCCAGCTCACCTATCCGAACCTCAAAGACCCCAACACCACCAAGGCCGCAGTGAAATGGGGAGGGTCCGAGCCGCACGTCTCTCACACGCCTGCTGTCATCCTGCGCGCCTACCAGCTCCACGGCGGCTACACGTCGGGCATACTGCTCGCCCTGTGCGTACTGATCGCTCTTGTTGCGGCCGTACGTGCAAGAGAGCTCCGAGCGGCTGCACTGTTCCCGGCAGCGGCGGGTGTCATCTTGCTGCTCGGCTCAGCCGCGTTCGAGTTCTCCTGGCGCTACCAGCTGCCAGGGCTGATCTTCTTCCCACTGGCAGGTGCCATAGGCCTCCGTGCCCTGCTCGGCAAGGACCAGGCGCGCCCTGCGATGGCGGACTATCCGGACGCCGTCGATTCCGAGGCCGTAAAGGCTTTCAAGCACACGGACTTCGCACCGGTCGTCGTGGTCATCGCGGCGTACAACGAGGCCGGCGGCATCGGCCCGGTCCTCACCGACATGCCGCGAACCTGCGCCGGCCTCCCGGTCGACGTCCTCGTCGTCGTGGACGGTGCCACCGACAACACCGCCGAGATCGCCCGTGAGCACGGGGCGTCCGTGTGCGTTGCCCCGAGCAACCGCGGCCAAGGCGCCGCGCTCCGGCTCGGGTACCACCTGGCCGCGGCCGGCGGGGCGAAGTACATCGTCACGACGGACGCCGACGGTCAGTACGACAACGACGAGCTGGAGACGCTGCTGGAGCCGATACTGCTCGACCGGGCCGATTTCGTCACCGGATCGCGCCGGCTCGGAGCGGAGGACGCGGACAGCCGGCTGCGCTGGGTCGGCGTGCGCGTGTTCGCCGTACTCGCCTCGATCCTGACCCGGCGGAAGCTGACCGACACGTCGTTCGGCTTCCGTGCGATGCGGGCCGAGCTCGCGACCGCCGTCACGTTGCGTGAACCGCAGTACCAGTCGTCGGAGCTGCTGCTCGGTGCGCTCGCGCTCGGCGCCCGCGTGGTCGAGCTGCCGATGACGATGCGCCGGCGCGGCGACGGGAGCAGCAAGAAGGGCCCCGGCGTCGTATACGGCGCGAACTACGGCCGGGTCATGACGACGACGTGGTTACGGGAGTACGTGCTACGTCGGCGGCGGCAGGCGGGCTCTTGGCGAACACCAGCCGATCGAACAGCACGAACTTCACGATGAACAGCACCGCGTAGGTCCCGAAGTACGAACCGGTCACCAGCAGCGTCTTCAGCGCGTGTGAGTCGACCGGCTGCACCAGGTGATCGGTCACCGAGGTGACCACGGCGGCCGTGACCGCGGAGCCGATCACGATCATTGTGTACGGCAACTTCTGACCGCTGCGGCCCCAGGTCCAGCGGCGGTTCAGCACGTAGTTCGGGACCGCACCGGCGAGCCACGCGACCAGGGTCGCGACCAGGGCCGCCGTGCCGAACCAGTAACACAGAGCGAACGCGAGCTGGCTGACCACGGTGGCGACCACGGAGGACGCCGAGTACCTCGCCCAGAGCAACAATCGGGCGCGAGTGAGCTTGACCTTGGTGAGAGCGCGCATCGCGGCCTATTCTGCACCTCCGGACCAGCCGGCGGCAGTCCGGCGGAAATTCTCAGCCGATTACCAGCCAATAGGTGGGACCGATCACGTTACGGGAGCGGGTACTCGGGATAGGAAGGACTGTGACGACTTTCCCCGACGGAAGGCGGCCGAGCCGTGCGCGTACTCGTCCTGGGCGGTGACGGCTACCTAGGGTGGCCGACAGCCCTGCACCTCTCCGACCGCGGCCACCACACGGCCGTGCTCGACAACATGGCCCGCCGCGGTTACGACCGTGAGCTGGGCGTCCAGAGTCTGGTCCCGATCGAGGATCTCGAAGCTCGGGTAGCCGCCTGGAAGGACGTCTCCGGCCAGGAGATCCCGGCGTACGTCGGCGACCTGCTCGACGCGGACTTCGTCTACCGGGTACTCGGCGAGTTCCAGCCGGACGCGATCGTGCACTTCGCCGAGCAGCGCGCCGCGCCGTACTCGATGATCGACCGCGAGCACGCCGTCTACACCCAGCACAACAACGTGGTCGGCACGCTGAACCTGATGTACGCGATCGCGGAGACCAACCCGGACATCCACCTGGTCAAGCTCGGCACGATGGGTGAGTACGGCACGCCCAACATCGACATCGAGGAAGGCTGGCTGGAGGTCGAGCACAACGGCCGCAAGGACCGGATGCTCTACCCGAAGAAGCCGGGCTCGTTCTACCACCTCAGCAAGGTGCACGACTCGCACAACCTCGAGTTCGGCTGCCGGATCTGGGGGATGCGCGTCACCGACCTCAACCAGGGCGTGGTGTACGGGCAGCAGACCGAGCAGACCGTGCGGGACTCCCGGCTGGCGACCCGGTTCGACTACGACGCCGTGTTCGGCACCGTTCTCAACCGGTTCTGCATCCAGGCGGTGCTGGGCGAGCCGCTGACCGTGTACGGCGCCGGCGGCCAGACGCGAGGCTTCCTCGACATCCGGGACACCGTCGAGTGCATCCGGCTCGCGGTCGAGAACCCGGCGGACGCCGGCGAGTTCCGGGTCTTCAACCAGATGACCGAGAGCTACTCGGTGGCGCAGCTCGCCGACCTCGTCGCGGAGTGCTTCCCGGGCCCGGTGCAGGTCGAGCACCTGGACAACCCGCGCGTCGAGCAGGCCGAGCACTACTACAACGTGAAGCACACCGGCCTCGTCGGCCTGGGCCTCCAGCCGCACCTGCTCTCGGAGACCCTGATCGAGTCGATGTTCGACATCGTCTCCGCCAACAAGGACCGCGTCGACCCGGCCGCGCTACTCCCGACCGTGCGCTGGCAGGGCCACCTCAAGCAGAGCTGACCTGCGACGCCGGGCCCGGCTGGACCATCAGTCGCGCCCGGCGTCCGGCACGCTAACGCCGTGCGCCGACAAGAAGCGTCGGGAGTACGGCGAGGAAGCGGTTGCGGCGGCCGCGGTCGGATTGCTCGGCGAGCCAGGTGTCGGCGTCGCCCTGGGTGATCAGCGCCTTCTCGACCGCGGCGCCGGCGGCTGCGCTCAGCTGCGGCGCCATCAGCTCGTAGTCGGTGACGACCTCGGTGTGGACGGCGACCTCGACGTCGTGGAAGCCGGCGTCGAGCAGGAGGTCACGCAGCGTACGAGTCGCGCGCGGCGATACCGTACGGGACTCGAGGCCGAGGCGGATCACGTCGGTCAGGTCCTGGTCGGAGCTGTCGATCAGGACGAAGCCGTAGTCCTGCCCGCCCAGCACGATCCGCCCGCCGGGACGCAGCACCCGGCGGGCCTCGGCGATCGTCGGGACAGGATCCGCGAGCAGGTGGAACAGCCGCAGCGCGCGGTACCCGTCCATCGACTCGTCCTCGAGCGGCAGCTCGCCGGAATGTGCCACGTGAAACATTGCCCCCGGCGCCCGCTCGCGGGCGGCCTCGACGGCGTCGGGATCGGCGTCGATCCCGGTCACCTTCAGACCCTTGCGCGCCAGCTCGGCGACCGCATGCCCCGCTCCGCAGCCGACGTCGACGCAGGTCGCGCCCCGTTTCAGCGCCAGCATCCGGTACGACGTCGCGCGCAGCTCCGCCGCACCGGGCCCTTCCTCGATCCGTTCCAGAAACCTCATAGGGTCCACGCTGCAACTTCAGGTGGACCTGAAGTCAATCCATCGACACCTTGTCGAAGGTCGTCGTGGTGTAGCGGACGTCGAGGTCGATCACGTCGCCGACCGCCGGCGGGGCCACCGACGACGGCAGGAACAGCATGCTGGCCTGCATGTGCGGCGGTTCGGCGAACCAGCGCTGCTTGCCTTCGATGCTGAACGGCGACAGGGCCATGCCGGCCGCGTCCAGGCTGCCCTTGGCCATCGCGATCGCGCGCTGCCGCACGGTTGCCGCTGCGGTCGGGGCCTCCAGGCCGACGCCGTGCGCCGTACCGCCGGAGACGATCAGGATGTGGCCGTCGCCGCTGACCCGGCGCTGCCGGTAGCCGACGCGCTCGCCCCGGCGGACCGAGTGCACGTCGAGGACGGTCGCCTTGACCGACAGCGCGCCGCGGTCGCCGAGCCACAGTCCGGTGCCCATCCGAAGCTTCACGTCGTCGCCGATGTCGCCCAGCTTCTGCGCCGGCACGTGCGACACCCACAACGTGTTCTTCCGTACGTCGAGCGCCGCCTTCGCCAGTTGCTGCGCCTCGCGCAGGTTGGCCGACGTACCGCCGGCGCCCATCGGGAAGTGCAGCGACCAGCCCTCGAAGCGGATCCGGTCGAGCGCGTTCAGCAGCATCGTGTGCCGCAGTTCGCGGGCACCGATACCGTGCCGGCGCATCGAGGTCATCACCTCGATCAGCACCCGGCTGCCGGCCGGTATCGAGACCAGGTCGGCCAGCCGGCTGACCGTGTGGATCACGTTCTTGCTCTGCGGCACCTCGAGGAACGGCCGCCACGGCGACAGCACCACGACGTCCTCGCGGGGGTCCGCGGGGACCTCGAAGTACGTGCCGACCGCGACCGTCCGGGCGCCGAGCGCGCGGGCTTCGGCGAACAGCCGGTGGTTGCCGAACCCGTACCCGTTGCCCTTGGCGACCGGGACGATGTCGGGGTTCCACGTGGAACGAAGATGGTCACGCCATCGATCGGAATCGACGTGCAGGACTAGGGGCATGGTGTCAACGCCGTCTCATGTAGAGGTCGAATGCGGTGTAGAGCGCCTTGTTCAACGGCAGATCCCACTCACCGACGTACTCGACGGCCTCGCCGCCGGTACCGGTCTTGAACTGGATCAGCCCGACGTGCGGGTCGTTCGGGTCCAAGGTGTCGGTGATGCCCCGTAGGTCGTACACGGACGCGCCCGCCGCGAGTGCGTCCGTCATCATGCGCCACTGGATCGCGTTCGATCCGCGCACATCGCGTTTGGCGGTCGAGCTGGCTCCGTAGGAGTACCAGGAATGACCGCCGACCCGGACCCAGATCGTCGACGCGACCAGGTCGCCCTCGTGATGGGCGTTGTAGATCCGGAAGTCACAGCAATCGGCCGGCTGGTGGGCCATCGCGGCGTACATCTTCTCGAAGTACGGCAGCGGGCGCGGCGTGAAGTGGTCGCGCTGCGCGGTCTCGACGTACAGCGCGTGGAACGCCTTGATGTCCTCGGTCCCGCCCTGCGAGACCTCGACGCCGGCCTTGCCGGCCTTCTTGATGTTGCGCCGCCAGAGCTGGTTCATGCCCTTGAGCAGGTCGTCCTCGGTGCGGCCGGCCAGCGGCACCTGGAAGACGTACTGCGGTTGCCCGGCCGCGAACCCCTCCGCGATCCGGGGCGCCTTCCAGCCGAGCTTGTGAAGCTTGTCGACGACCGTGGCGCCGGACGGCTCGATCACGTCCGGCCGGACGTCGCCGAGCCGCGGCTGCTGCCCGCCGGCGATGGCGTCCTTGATCGTCTGCGCGGTCCACCGCCGGGTCGCCACCGGCGGACCCATCCGGATGCCGAACGCGCCACGCTCCAGCAGATGCGCCGCCAGCGGACGCAGGTAGCTGCCGAGGTCGATCGCGTCCCAGTCGATCACCGGGCCCTCGGGCAGGTAGGCGAGGTACCGCTTCACCTTCGGCATCTGCCGGTACAGCACCAGCCCGACGCCGACGAGGGTGCCGGGGGTGCCCGGTTCGTACCAGCCGAGCGACTCCGCCTTCCACTCGCTCTTCACCGCCGCCCACCCCGGGGTCTGCAGGAAGCTCGCCGACGGCTGGGCCGCGATGTAGGCCGCATGCTCGTCCGTCGAGATGGTCCGGATGCTCAAGTCACTCACGGTCGGTCAGGTTACCGGCCCAGCGACGGGAACCGTAGCTGAGCCGGTGTCTGATCAAAGCCACCTTGAGCACCCACCAACCATTTTCCGTCGCGGAGAATGGTTGATCCGTGCTCAAGGTTGGATCTCAGTCGACGAGCAGGCCTTCTGACAAGTCCCACAACCGAGTGGCCGACTCCGGATCGAGGGCGTACTCCGCGACGCCGCCTTCCTGCCCCTCGACGTGCGGCAGGGCCTCGTTGTTGTCCTCGAAGTACTTACCGGTGACACCGGCGACCAGCGGGGACGCGGCCAGCAGCACCGACGTGGAGGCGCCCTGCTCGGTCGTCTTCCACGGGAAGTGCTCCCACTGCTGGAGGAGCTCGTCCGGGACGTGCCGCTGCAGAGGTGTCCGGATGCCGCCCGGCATCAGCGCGTTGGCGACGATCCCGTCACTCGCCCAGCGCTTGGCCGCCTCGACCGCGAACAGCACGTTCGCCGTCTTCGACTGGCCGTACGCCGCCCACTCGTCGTACGGACGGTTCTCGAAGTGGATGTCGTCGAAGTGCACGTCCGAGCGCAGGTGTGCGCTCGAGCTGACCGAGACGATCCGCGCGTCGCCGGCCGCGGCGAGTGCGCCGTGCAGGCCGAGGGCGAGCCCGAAATGGCCGAGGTGGTTGGTCGCGAACTGGTGCTCCCAGCCCTCCGGCGTCCGGGTCAGCGGCTCGGCCATCACACCGGCGTTGTTGACCAGGATGTGCAGCGGCCCGTCCCAGGTGGCGGCGAAGGCGCGCACCGAGGCGCGGTCGGCGAGTTCGATCGGCGCGACGAAGACGTGGTTGTTGCCGGTGGTGTCGATGATCTGGGCCGCGACCCGTTCGCCGGCGGCGGTGTTGCGGACGGCGAGGGTGACCTCGGCGCCCGCCGCGGCGAGAGCCCGGACGGTCTCGACGCCGATCCCGGAAGCGCCGCCGGTGACGACGGCCCGGCGACCGGTCAGGTCGACGCCGCCGACGACCTCGGCGGCGGTGGAGTCATGCGTGAAAGGAGTGGTGATCCTGCTCATCAGGTTCGGTCCTGTTCTACGAGCTACGCTATAACCGGAGGAGCCTCCGGTAATTCCAGTTAATCGGAGGTGCCTCCGGTTATCAAGTCCGCTAGGTTGTGAGGCCACGGAGGGAGGGGAGATGAGTACCAGTGAGCGCCCGCTGCGCGCGGACGCCCAGCGCAACCGGGACCAGATCGTGGCGGCCGCGGGACGCGCGTTCACGAAGTGCGGCCTGGAGGCCACGCTGGAGGGGATCGCGAAGGACGCCGGCGTCGGCATCGGCACGCTCTACCGGCACTTCCCGACCCGTGAGCTGCTGATCGAGGCGGCGTACCGGAACGAGTTGGCAGCGGTCTGCGACGCGTCCCCGGAGCTCCTCGCGAAGCTGCCGCCGGACCAGGCGCTGCGCGCGTGGATGGACCGCTTCATCGACTACATGGCCCGCAAGCGGGGCATGGCCGACGCTCTGCGAGCGGTCTTCGCCTCCGGTGCGAACCCGTACGCCCAGAGCTTCGAGCTCCTCGTCGGAGCGGTCCAGCCGCTGCTCGACGCCGGCGCGGCCGCCGGCCAGATCCGCTCGGACATCTCGGCCAAGGACCTGCTCGCCAGCATCGGCGGCGTCGGCGGTGCCGCGGCGGACGACCGCGACCAGGCGGGCCGGCTGCTCGACCTGCTGATGGACGGCCTGCGGTACGGCGCATGAAGGTTGCTCTGGTGACCGGATCCGCGTCCGGTATCGGAGCCGCGACCGTACGGCGCCTGGCCGCGGACGGGATGACCGTCGCGGTGCACTCGCGGTCCAGCCGCGCTGCCGGACAGGCCTTGGCGGCGGAGTTGGGCGGGTCGTACCACCAAGCTGATCTGTCGGACGACGCCGCGGCTCAGGCGCTGGTGCCGGAAGTGGTGCGCGAGCACGGGCGCCTCGACGTACTCGTGAACAACGCCGGTATCAGCTGGCCGGTGCCGCACGCGGATCTCGACGGGTTGACCGCCGACGACTGGCGGCGGTTGCTCGACGTCAACCTGATCGCGCCGTGGCTGCTGTGTACGGCGGCCCTCCCGGCGCTCCGCGAATCCGGCGGATGCATCGTCAACGTGACCAGCCACGCAGGCGTCCGGCCCAAGGGCAGCTCGATCGCGTACGCCGCGTCGAAGGCGGCGCTCAACCACGTGACGAAGTTGCTCGCCGCCGCGCTCGGACCGGACGTTCGCGTCAACGCGGTCGCTCCCGGCCTCGTCGACACACCGCTCACCGCGTCGTGGACAGATGCCCAGGACCTGTGGAAAACCTCGAGCCCGATGCGTCGCGCCGCGCAGCCGGCGGACGTCGCCGACCTGATCTCGGCCGTTGTCCACAACGGCTACCTGACCGGTGAAGTCATCCTGCTCGACGGGGGCCTCAACCTGCGCTGATTCTGTCGGCGCCGGTCCCTACGATCGCGGGATGTCTTTGGGTCGAGACTTCCGGCGGTTGTGGGTTGCGTTCACGGTCAGTGCGTTCGGATCGGCGGTCGGGCTCGGCGCGTTACCGCTGGTCGCCGTGCTGGCTCTGGACTCCAGCACCTTCCAGGTCTCGATGCTCGCCGCGCTGTCCGCGGTGGCCGGTGCGGCGCTCGCATTGCCGATGGGGGACTTCATCGAGCAGCGGCGGAAACGGCCGGTGATGATCGCCTCCGACCTGGTGCGGTTCGCGGCGCTGGTCTCGGTGCCGGTCGCCGCGGCGTTCGGCGTGCTGACGTACGCGCACCTGTGCGTAGCGGGAGTGTTCCAGGCGGCCGGGACAATCGCGTTCCAGTCAGCGAGTGGCGCGCATCTGAAGGCGCTCGTCCCGGCCGAGGGACGGGCCGAGGCGAACAGCCGCTTCGAGCAGACGAACTGGGTGTCGCTGAGTGTCGGGCCGGCGCTCGGCGGTGTGCTGGTCGGTCTGGTCGGCGCGACCGTCACGCTGGCGGTCGACGCGGTCTCGTTCCTCGGGTCGGCGCTCGGCATCCGGCGGATCCGGCACCCCGAGCCGGAGCCGGTG
>Ga0207647_10002015_pt1 | contig 15536 bp, 14 predicted proteins | sample KBSCornC2_FD_184295 | JGI IMG/M metagenome (GOLD analysis project Ga0207647, IMG submission 184295) | Corn rhizosphere microbial communities from Kellogg Biological Station, Michigan, USA - C2 (SPAdes) (version 2) | ecosystem: Host-associated > Plants > Roots > Rhizosphere ...
ACCGCGCTCGACGATCGCTTCGATCGTCCCGCCGATTTCGATCTCGCCGCCTATTGGCAGGCCGCGACGCTGCGCCTCGAGGCCGAGATGCATCCGAATGTCGCGGTCGTGCGGCTGTCGCCGTTCGGCGTCAAAATGCTCGACGCGCTGAGCCAGCCTTACGTCAGGGCGCGCACGCAGATCGAAGACGCCGCCGACGCGGACGGCTGGCGCATCGCCAGAGTGCCGACCGGCAAGACGTCATGGCACGCCGCGGCCGAATTGCTGCGGCTCGGTCCCGAGGCCGAGGTGCTGGAGCCCGCCGATCTCCGCGAGACAATGGCCGAGCTGACGCAGGCAATGGCCGCGCGCTATCGCGCGGCGCGGAAAGCATGACGGTGGCGCAACGCGCCGCAGCCGACGAAACAATCCTGAAACACGATTCCCGGCCCGCGCCGTGAACGCATTCGCATTTCGACCCGACGGAGATGCAGGGACACAACAACGGCCTCGCGCCAACTGGAGAATGAAGATGTTTCGTAAGCTTGCACTCGGTCTGATCGCTGCCGGCTCGCTCGGCGTTGCCGCTCTCGCCCCCACCGCCGCTTCGGCCCACGGCTTCCACCATCACTGGGGTCCCGGCTGGGGCTTCGGCGGAATCTACGTCAACACCGGCGTCAACAACTGCTACCAGGAGCGCGTCGTCCGGACCCGCCACGGCGTGCGCGTTCGCGTCGTGAATGTCTGCGCCTACGGTATCTACTGATACTTCGCGCCGTCGACAAAGCCCCGATCGCTCCGCGATCGGGGTTTTGCATTTGCCTAGCCGGCCTGCCGCTGCCGGCGAAACCAGGCCCAGGTCTCGCGGGTCGTCGCGATGTAGCCGCGGCCGCGATGGACGATCTCGCCGTCGACGATCTCGTTCAGCTTCGGCAAAGCGTGGAAGGGTATCGAGGGATAGGCGTGATGCTCGACGTGGTAGGGCATATTCCACGCGAACCATTTGACGATCGCGGCGGTGTAGGTGGTGCGCGTGTTCTGGAAGGCGCTCCGGGTGCGGTCGCAGCCGGTATGCTCGGCATAGAGATAGGGCCGCAGGAAGAATTGCCCGATGACAAGCGGCACGATCCAGACCCAGAGCAGCAGCGCTGAGGAGAACCACAGCGAGAGCGCAAGCAGCAGCACATAGAGCGCAGCATAGGCGCGCGCCTCGCGCACGATGGTGGCGCGCTTGTTTTCGGGAATCCAGGGCACCGTGACCTTGCCGGTGACGGCATGGCCGAACATCAGCCGGAGACGGCCGGCGACCTGGAGCAGGCCGCTATAGGCGAGCGCAAGCTGCGTGTCGGATTTCGGCTTCACGCCGACAATCAGCTCCGGGTCCTTGTCCGGATCCTGGGTGTAGCGGTGATGGTCCCAGTGAAACAGGCAGTAATATTCGTAAGGCTGTCCGATGATGAAGGCCGAGGGATAGCCGACCGCGAGATTGAGGCCACGGCTCCTGAACGCGGTCTTGTGCGCGGTCTCGTGCAACGCCATGAACAGGAAGGCGACGAAATAGCCCTGCACCGCCATCAGCGGCAGCGCCCATAACACCCCCCAGGCCGAAGAGACCTTCCAGACCAGCGTGCCGACCAGCACGACCAGGCCGTAATGGCTGAGGCTTTTCGCGGCCCCCCTGAGATTGGAGCGTACCGACAATTCACGCAGCATCGCCGGCGTGAGCGGCTTCAGGCGGTGGCCCGGCTCTGAAACGGTTGCGTCAGTCATGATCGGATGCCTGTCTTACTTGCTGAGGAGCTCTGCGATCTCGGCCTTGAGGAAGGCCTGGTCGGGTGGATTGTTCACGGGGTTGCCGGCGCGATGGCCGTGCAGCGACGGGATCGGATGCAGCACCGCCGATTTTGCGTTGGCCAGCCGGCCGAGCTCGTCCTCGTTGTCGCGGACGTCGAAATAGCGATCGGTGGCGCCCGGCATCAGCAGCATGTGCGCCTTGATCGCGGCGAGCGCCCGATCGAGATCGCCGCCGAATGCGGCGCAGCGGCTGATATCGCCGCGCTGCCAGATGCCGATCTGCGCCAGCAGGTCGTTGGCATCGCGCCGTGCGAACGTCGCGTCCCACCCTCGGACGAGATAGTCCTCGAGCGAGCTGAAACCGGCCTCGCGCCAGAGCTCGTCGCGATAGAAGCCGTGTGACATCGCCCAGCCGGCATAGACGCGCCCCATCGCGCGGTAGCCGACCGTGGGCTTCTCGACGAAACGGCCGTCACGGAAGGCGGGATCGCCGGTCAGCGCGGCCTTCACGCCTTCCAGGAAGACATAATTATAAGGCGCACAGCGCGCACTGCCGCAGACCACCGCGGCGCGCTCAACCATCTCGGGATGAGAGGCGGCCCAGTGATAGGCCTGCATGCCGCCCATCGACCAGCCATAGACCAGCGCGAGCTTCGAGATGCCGAAGCGCCCGGTGAGGAGCCGGTGCTGGACCGCGATCGCGTCGTGATAGGTGAGCTCAGGGAACGGGCCAGCCGTGTTCGAGGGCGAGGACGACAGGCCGTTGCCGAACAGGTTCGGGATGATGACGAAGTAGCGTTCGGGATCGAGCACGCCGCCGGGTCCGATCAGCCATTCGGTGTCGTAATGCTGCGCGCTGAACGAGGTCGGGTAGAGGATGACGTTGTCTTTGGCCGGGCTCAGGGCGCCGTACGTCTTGTAGGCGAGCTTCATCGAGGGGAAGATGGCTCCGGACTGGAGCGTGACGTCGCCGGCCTCGAAGATCTCGTAGTCGCGCTGCGCCGTCATGGGACGAACTCCCGCTCACGCGGCCGCAGAACGCGCCGCTGAAATGGCGATGCATCGATCATGCCGGGCCGTTCACGCATCATTGCGCCACGCTTAATAACTGTACAAATAGTACATATATTAGCGGGCGGCAAGATAAATCTGGTTGGCTCGCCGGCTCAGGCGATGGCTGCCAGATAGCGCGCGACAGACGCCGCGAACGCTGCCTTGGCCCCGGTGGCGATGTTGCGCCCCCACCAGGCGCCATAGATGCGGTCGAAGGCGAACGGCTCGACAACGCCGGCGATCCGCCGCACCGCGGCGGCATTGAGCGGCATGTAGTTCGGATAGGAGTACATGAAGCTGACGAAGCGGCGGTCCATCGTCACCTGCGCGATGTCGCCGGTGAGCAGCGCCCCCTTGCCGTCCGCACCCTGCCGCCAGTGCAGCATGGTCGCACCGGCGAAATGGCCGCCGCTGCGCAGCAGCACCACGTCGTCGGAGATGCGATGGCTGTCGCCGGTCCAGTGCACGATCGACGCGTGCGGTCGCGTCAGCCATTCGCGGTCATCCGCGTGCAGATAAACCGGGATACCGCCGAAAGCCTCGCTCCAGTCGGCGAGCGCGCCATAATAATGCGGATGCGAGATCGCGATCGCCTTCAGTCCGCCGAGCGAGCGCACATGCGCGATCGCCTCCGGCGTTGCCAGCGGCACGCAGTCCCACATCACGCAGCCGTCTGCGAGCGGCACGAGCAGGGCGCGCTGACCGATGGCGAAGCTCGGCTCGAGTGCAAGGCCGCTCAGGCCGAGATCGTCGCGCCAGACGACGCCGTGGCGTTCCGCCAACGCCTCGCGGGTGAGGAAGGTTTGGCCTTTCCAGCCGACGAATTGCCGTTCGTCCTCGCAGACCGGACAGGACGCGGGCGGATCGCCGCTGGCCGGGAATTGCGCGCCGCAGGTTTCGCAGGTCCAGAGGGGCATGGCCAGGATCCGAAAGAGGCCGGGACGGAGGGACGTGACATCGCCCCACGGGGCAAGTGGGGAGGAACCAACGTTGTCAACGCAGGTTACGTTCTGGTCCATGCCGGCGCAATTGCCCGGTCTTCACGATCAGTTTTGCGCGAGCCCCATCGATCGGCAGGAACACGTTCAGCGTCTCGATGACATCGCGCCCCTCCCCACCCCGCATCTGGCCGCTGTTTGCACTCAACTTCTTCATGGCCGACATGCAGTCGGGCATTGGGCCGTTCGTCGGCGTATTCCTCCAGGAACGCGGCTGGGCGAGCGGATTGATCGGCACCGCCATGACGATCGGCAATGTTGCCGGCATGCTGATCACGACGCCGATCGGCGGCTTCATCGATTCCAGCCGCAACAAGCGCCTGTGGGTCGTCATTCCCGGCATCTGCGTCGTTCTCGCATCCGCGCTCATCCTGATCTCGCAGAATTTCTGGGCGGTGACCTTCTCGCAAGTCGCGCAATCGATCGCGAGCGCCGCCATCGTGCCGGCGGTAACAGGCATCACGCTCGGCATCGCCAGGCAAAAGGGCTTCAATGCGCTGAACGGCCGCAACCAGGCGTTCAACCATGCCGGCAACATGGTGGGCGCCGCACTGTCGGGCTATCTCGGCTACAGATTCGGTTACGTCTCCGTGTTCGCGCTGGCGGCCCTGTTCGGGGTCATCGCGATCGCCTGCGTGCTGATGATCCCGGCGAAAACGATCGACGATCGCGCCGCGCGCGGCTGCAAGGAGGACGATCCGGACAGCGCGCCTGACGCGCTCACGATGCTGCTCAAGCACAGGCCGCTGCTCGTGCTGGCGCTGGCGCTCGCTCTGTTCCATCTCGGCAACGCCGCCATCGTGCCGCTCTATGGACTTGCGGCGGTGGCCGAGGGCCAGGCCAACGGTCCGAGCTTCGTCGCGACCACTATCGTGATCGCACAGGGCGTGATGATCGTGACGTCGTTGATCGCGATGCAGGCGGCAAGCAAGCGCAACTATTGGCCGATTATTCTCGTCTCCTTCATGTTCCTGCCGGTCCGCGGCGTCCTCGCCTTCTTCGTCACGGGATGGTGGGGCGTCGTGCCGATGCAGGTGCTCGACGGCATCGGCACCGGGCTCCAGACGGTTGCCGTCCCCGGCATGGTCGCCCGCTCGCTCAACGGCACCGGCCGCATCAATCTCGGCCAGGGTGCCGTCATCACGGTGCAGGGCGTCGGCGCAAGCCTGAGCCCCGCGCTCGGCGGCTGGATCGCGGAGTGGATCGGCTACGCCCCGACCTTCCTGCTGCTCGGCGGATTCGGCCTCGCTTCGATCGCGCTGTGGCTCGCGTTCGGGGCTGCGGTGAAGAAGTATTGAGGCCAGCCGCCGGACGGACGCCACGGCGCCAACTGCTTTTACGATCCGGGCATGCCAGGCTGCGGCACCTGGTCGCGGTCTCAATGCGTCATCGCGAGTGGCTTTTCACGCAATCCGGCGCTTTTGCCGCTTGCGGCGCATCGGCCCGAAGATACAACCTGCGACATATCGCAACGAACTTTTCCTTCTCGATCGATGACCCAGCCTCAACTCTCGTTCGATGGCGACCCGAACGGCCAGGCCTATGAGAGATGGCGCGAGCAGTTTTGCCGCCAGGTGGCGAACGTCGATTTCGTGCCGGTCGGGGAAGGACGTGTTCACCGGACCATTGCGCCGGCCATTCTTCCACGCCTCAGACTCTCGGCCTCGTTCGGCACGCCGCTGTCTTTCGTGTCACTGGGGACGAACGACGAATTGGTGATCACGATGTCGCCGAATTCGGCGTTGAGCGGGGCCATGGGAAAACGCCCGCTGGAGATCGCCGCGGGCGACATCACGATCGGCGATCCCTCGATCAAGGGCGCCCACATCACCCAGACGGCCTACGGAAATTTCCAGACCGCGCTGCTGCCGCGCAAGGCGCTGCTGCGCGCGTGCCCGAATGCCGAAGACCTGATCGCGCAGTCGATCCCCGGCGCCAATCCGATCACGTCGATGTACCTGCGATATTACGATCTCGCGCATGCCTATGCCGACAAGCTCGCGCCCGCGGAGCTCGACGCCGTCTCTCAGCATTTGTTCGACCTCGCCGTGCTGATGATCGGAGCGCGCGGCGATGTCGCCGAGGAAGCGCGCATGCGTGGCCTTGCGGCGGCGCGTTTCGAAACCCTCAAATCCGACATCCTGATGCAGCTGGGCAACCCCGCGCTGTCGCTCACCGATCTTGCGGCCGCGCACCGGGTCAGCCCGCGCACGATCCAGCTGCTGTTCGAGCAGGCCGGCATCACCTACAGTGGATTCGTGCTGGAGCAGCGATTGCTGCGCGCCGAGCGGCTGCTTCGAAATCCAAATTTGCGCACGCGCAAGATCATCGAGATCGCGCATCTTGCCGGATTTCACGACGTCTCCTACTTCCATCGCGCGTTTCGCCGCCGCTTCGGACGGACACCGGACGATGTCAGGAAGCTGGCCGGCGACGTCGGCTAGACGACGCCGCGGTGCTGCCGCGACGACTGCTCGAGCCGGGCCGGGACGTCACCACTTCGCCCGCCCTCACGTCCCGAAATTCTTCTGGATCGCCTTGTCGAGCGTCTCGCCGCCGACGAAGCGCTGGCGCAGCTCGCGCTTGAGCAGCTTGCCGCTCGGGTTCTTGGGCAGCGCGTCGACGAAGATGACCCGCTTGGGCACCTTGAAATGCGCCATCTGGCCGGCGCAGTGCTTGATCACGGACTCCTCGTCGAGCTTCTCGCCGCTCTTGACCACGACGATCGCAGTGACCGCCTCGATCCAGCGCGGATCGGGCAGGCCGACGACGGCGACCTCGGACACCGCCGGGATGCGGTAGACCATCTCCTCGACCTCGCGGCTCGCGACATTCTCGCCGCCGGTCTTGATCATGTCCTTGACGCGGTCGACCACGGTGATGTGGCCCTCTTCATCGACGGTGGCGAGATCGCCGGAGTGAAACCAGCCGCCGGAGAACGCCGCCGCGGTCTTGACGGGATCGTTGTAATAGCCGGACAACAGGTGCGGCGAGCGGTGCACGATCTCGCCGACCTCGCCGACCCTGACGTCCTCCATCGCGGTATTGACCACACGCGTCTCGACGTTCAGCACCGGCTTGCCGGCCGAGCCTGCCTTGCGCAGTTGGTCCTCGGGGCGCAGCACGGTCGCGAGCGGCGCGATCTCGGTCTGACCGTAGAAATTCCAGAACTTGACGTTGGGCAGACGGCGCTGCAGCTCCAGCAGCACCTCGACCGGCATGATCGAGGCGCCGTAATAACCCTTCTGCAGCGTCGACAGATCGGTCTTGTCGAAATTGGGCGAACGCAGCATCGCGATCCAGATCGTCGGCGGCGCGAAGAAGGACGTGATCCCGTGCGCCTGGATCAGGGCCAGGATGTTGTCGGCGGTCGGCTTGCCCGTGATCACGCCGGAGGCGCCGAGATAGACTTGCGGCCCCAGGAACACGTCGAGCTGGGCGCAATGATAGAGCGGCAGCGCATGCAGGAACTTGTCGTCCACGCTCATGCCGCCGTCGATGATGCAGCTGACATATTGCCACATCACCGCTTCATGGGTCAGCATCGCGCCCTTGGGCAGCGACTCCGTTCCGCTGGTGTAGACGATCTGCGCGAGGTCGCGGCTGTCGACCGACGCCTCCAGGAACGCGCCGTCGGCATGAAGCAGATCGTCGAAGGTGGTGAGGCCGGCCGGCGCGGTGGCGGGATCCTCACCCGGCAGCCAGATCATCTTCTCGACCGCACAGTCCTTCGCCGAGGCGGCACGCGCGGGCTCGACGAAATCAGGTCCGGTCGCGAGCAGCTTTGCGCCGGAGCTCTTCAGGATGAAATTGATCTCGTCCGGATTGAGCATGAAGTTGATCGGCACCAGCACCGCGCCGATTCGCGCCACCGCGAAGCGGAGCGCGGCAAAGGCGTGCGAGTTGCGCGAGAGCACGGCGAGGCGATCGCCCTTCTTGACGCCGAGACCGAGCAGGCCGCGGCCGAGCCGGTTGCAGATCGCGTCCATCTCGGCAAAAGTCCAGCTCACGCTGCCGCAGCTCACTGCGAGCTTGTTCGGCTCCCGCCCTGCCGAACGGCGCAGGAGATCGCCAATGGAATGCTCGCGCGCTTTCGAGATGGTGGCTGCGATGTCGCCGGACATTTCCATTCCCCAAGATTTGCAATTTACGCGAAGCGTAGTCGGCGCTGTCGGCTCCGTCAAATTCCATGCGGCCGGCGTCATGACGCAAGAACCTGGCGGCGATTGTGATGTTCATCTCCGACGTGCACAGCCTTGGGGGTGAAGCTCGCACCGGACCTTAGCTGCTCGTGGCCTTGCGCTGTTTTTCGCTTAGAGCTTGTGTCCCTTCTGCCGCAGCGCCTCGATCAGGCGCTGCTTCAGCTCGTCGGCCGCCTTCTGGCTGACGTCCTGGCCGATCTGCGTGCTCGCCTGCGTCAGCGCATCCGACTTCTCCAGAAACTTCCGTCCGGCCGGCTGGGCGTAGAACGCCTCGATCTGACGCAGCTCATCGAGGGTGAAGCTGGCGGCGTAGAGAGCCGCGATCTGATCGATCATCGAGGTGACGAACGGAGCGTAGATCTCGGAGCCAGGCGCCGTCAGCGCATCATAGTCGCGCTCGATCTCCGGCCTGTCCTGGGCGACCACGGGCCTGAGCTTGAGCAGGAGCTGCGGCAGCAATACGCGGTATTGATCCGCGATCTTCAACGTGACCACCAGCTTGCGCGCCGCATTCATCGCCTCCGGCGACGGTGCCTGTGCGGAGGCGCCGCAGACCAGGAACAGGAGAGCGCCGGCGATCGTCAACAAACGTCTGGACATGAACCTCTCCGTGAGATGGCGGGCTGGCGCCTCGATGCTTTCAACGGCTCGCGGGCGTCGCGGCCGTAGCCGGAGCGCCTTCGACTTCGGGCTCGGGATCCTCGACCTCCGTCACCTTCACGAACAGGTTCGGCACCCGCTCGGTACGACCGAGCAGCCAGGCGGCGCCGATCATGATGACGATGCCGGCGGCGGAGACGGCGAGCTGCTCCCAGACGCCCTTGGTGTATTGCGTCAGGATCCAGTGCGCGGAGAACGAGAGGAACACCCCCAAGCAGAAGATCGGCAGCGAATGCTGGCCGCAGAGGATGACGGGGCGCAGCCAGGGTCCGTGCAGCAACCGCCATTTGCGCGAGATGAAATGGGTGACCCAGATCGCCAGCGCCAGGAAATGCGTGAAGCGCAGCATGTCGAGATCGGTCTTGTCGATCGGGTAGATCGCCTTGATCATCCATTTCGGGATCAGGGCCTCGAGCGCGGGCACGTGCCAGGTCATCACGATCAGGAGCGCGAAGACGAGCCAGGCCGCCGCGAGCGTCATCGCCGCCTTCGACCAGACCCATGTCGCGATCTTCCCGATCTGGCCGATGCCGCACCAGGCCGCGAACACGAACATCAGCTGCCAGCAGAACGGGTTGAAGTACCAGTGGCTACCTGGCGGATAGGACGCCACGTTCCAGTCGAACCAGCGCGACAGCACATAGAGCACCACGGACGCCGCAAGCGTCAGGTTCGGCCGCCGCACCAGGCACCAGACGATGAAGGGCGCGGCGAACACCAGCGTGATGTAGAGCGGCAGCACGTCGAGATTGACCGGCTTGTATTTCAGCAGGATCGCCTGCCCGATCAGCTCGTCCGGATGCGACAGGAAATTGAATACGTTGAACTCGTGCTCGTACATCGGATTGTCGAAGCGGCGCGCGGTGCGCGCGATCTGCGCCGTGAACAAAAGGAACAGCATGATGTGGGCGACGTACATCTCGGCGGCGCGCCGCCACAGCCGCTTGAGCGCGGCTAGAAACCAGCCGCCCGCGATGATCGGCCCGTAGATCCAGCCGACGAGGTAGCCGGAGATGAAGACGAAGAACTCGGCGGCGTCGCTGAAGCCGTAGTTGCGCAGCGTCAGCCAGGCCACGACGTCGTGCGGGATGTGGTCGAGGAAGATCATCCACAGCCCGATGCCGCGGAAAAGATCGAGCCGCAGGTCGCGCTCGACCGGCGCCAGGAGTGCCGACTGGTCTCGTGTGATCATGGCCCCGCCTCTTCCGGTGGGCGTCGCGCCATGGCGGCGCCGGCAAAATGGAATGCTAAAAAATCCGTATCAAAAGATCACCTGGCCCTGCGGCTAGCTGACTGCCAACGGTAGCCGACCCAGGTGTCCGCGCAAGAGACTTCGTCATCACGGGCGGCGGTGACCGCCCCGGGCCGCGCCGAAGCGGCGGCCGGCTCACAAAGACATCGAAAACAACCCCATGCACAGTAGAAGCGGCAGTCTAAGTCTTTGTTTTATCTAATAAATAAAAGCGGCGCATCGGGCCCGACAATCGCCACCGACGGTACGATCGCACGCCAGGCGGATGGAACGGCAAGATCAGGTGAGCGCGACGCCCCGAGCGAGCATTCCGTTCAGCAGCGCCTCCTTCTGGTTCAGCGGCAGCGCGCCGCTGTCGGACGCGATCGCAATCGCCGCGCGGAGGGCGGCAAGGATCGCGGCCTTGTTCTCTTCGCCCGCGGGCGGCGCACCACGGCCTCGCCGCCGCGCCCCGTCATGGGCCTGTCGCACGAAAATGATCCGTTCCTTCCAGCCGTGCGCGAGTCGCCTGCTCGAGGCGACCGTCGCGCCCGTTGACAGGAGCGGCCGATGCCCGTGGGACTGCTGGAGGTCGAAGGCACCATCGAGGTCAGCCAGTTCTGGCCGGAGGGGCGGTCTGACGCCGACACCACCAAGGTCGTGGTGGCCATCGCGCCCGATGCGATCCGCTTTCGCAAGAACGACACCTCGCCGTTCCAGTCGACCCACGTCTTCGACAACGCCAAGGTCAAGGGCCGAACCAACACGGCGCCGATCAAGAACGGCAAGCTGACCGTTCGCCTTCAGGGCATCGACGCGCCGGAGCTGCACTACCAGCCCTCGCCGCTGTCGCCCGCCGAGAAGAAGGGCCTGACGGATGCCAAGCGGCAGGCCTATCACGAGGTCACGCACCCCTACCGGCAATTCCTCGGCGCGACGTCGAGCAAGGCGCTGCATGATTTCCTCAGCCGTGCCGGCGGACCGACGCTGGCCTGCCGGGTGTTCACCCATGTCGATGCGCCGAACGAGGTGTTCGACACCTATGGACGACTGGTCGGCGACATCGAGGTGACGGTCGCGAACCGGACGGTCGACATCAACCACTGGCTGGTCGAACAGGGCTTTGCCTATCCGACGTTCTACTCCTCGATGAACGACGACGAGATCAAGGCCTTCCTCGCCCTCGCCAAGACCGCGCGGACGAAGAAGCTGCTGGTCTGGAAACATCTCGCCAGGACGATTCCCGCGTTCGACTTCGACCTGCGCGAGCCCAGGAAGAACGAGACAGACGTGCTCGCGACCGACAAGGGCCCGGTGATCATGCCAAAGCTCTACCGCCGCTACACCAACTGGTCGGCGCGCAAGAAGGCGAAGGTGACCAGCCAGAACTTCCAGAAGTTCCTGGGCGAAGGCTCCGGCGGCAAGCCCGACACCTGCTACGCGATCGACGACTTCCTGACCAACGGCGTGCACTCGGCCACGCCGCGGAATTTCGCCGAGTTCGTCGAGGGCGGGAAGACGATCAAGTTTCAGCCGGAGGGGCTGGTGTTCGGGGAGGCGCCGTCGAGCCTGGTGGGAGCGGACAACAAGCCCATCATCCATTTCTGACGCTTGTCTGTCGCCAAAACAAAAATGGCCCGCTCAATGCGGGCCATTTTCTCATCCAAAGCGGTGAAGTCCGAACTTGGCCTTCAGCGACGTCGCGCCCGCGAGAGCACGCGCCTCGTCAGCGAAGACCGCCGGTGACGTGAAGCGTCTCGCCGGTGACGTAAGACGCCTCGTCCGAGGCGAAGAAGGCCACCGCGGCTGCGATCTCCTCAGCCTTGCCGATGCGGCCAAGCGGGGTGACGGATTCGATCCAGTTGCGCATGTCGCCCTCGTGCAGGCCGGCCGACACGACGCCTTCGGTGGCGATCATGCCTGGATTGACGGCGTTGACGCGGATCTTGCGCGGCGCCAGCTCCTTCGCCAGCACGGCGGAGATCGCATCCACCGATGCCTTCGTCGCGGTGTAGACGGCGGTGTTCGCCGGCGCGATGGTCGATACGCCGGAGCTGATGTTGATGATGCTTCCGCCATTGGCGTTGAAGTGCTTCGACACTTCACCCGAGACCAGGAGAAGGCCGAGCACGTTGAGGTCGAAATGCTTGTGGAAATGCTCGGGCGTGATGGCCTCGAGCGGTGCGAATTCGTAGACGCCCGCGTTGTTGACCAGGATGTCGATCGCACCGAACGCCTTCACGGTCTCCTCGACCACGCTTTTCACGTCCTTGGCATCGGCGAGGTTACCGCGGACTGCGACGGCCTTGCCACCCTTGGCGATGATGGCGGCGACCACGCGGTCGGCGGCCTCTTTGCTGGCGCTGTAGTTGACGGCGACCGCCGCCCCCTCGGCCGCGAGCCGGGCGGAGATTGCGGCACCGATGCCTTTGGATGCGCCGGTCACGAGCGCAACTTTTCCTTCGAGTCTCTTGGTCATCGCATGTCTCCATTGTTCGGCAGGATGCCGATATTCAATAGTTCAATACTAGTGAACTATTGAATGAGTTCAAGGGAGGTGCTATATTTTGGGCATGGTGCAGTTCGTTCACCCGGCGCGGGAGGAGATTACACTGGCCGGGGTGCTCGGCGCCCTCGCGGATCCCATGCGGCTGCGTATCGTCAAAAGCCTGGCCGCGCAAAACGAGTGCATGTCGTGCACCGAGGCAGCGCCTTGCCCTGACATGGCGAAGTCGACCCTGTCGAACCATTTTCGGATACTGCGGGAAGCCGGCCTGATCCGGACGTCAAAGCAAGGCGTCCAGCACCGCAACGTCCTGCGCGAGGAGGACATCAACGCGCGATTTCCGAAACTGCTCAAGATGATCCTGAGCTTTCCGGACTGAAGGCATTCGCGCTGAAGGCACAGGTGTAGCCGCCGTCCCTGCGCCGACCTGCTAAGGCTGCAAGACGTGCTGCTCCGCGCGCGTGACCGAGCCTCCCAGCAGGCAACCGACGGGCCTACTGCCCGCGAAGCCGAGGCGCACCCGGATCTCGGACAACGCTCCCATCGCGCGGCCCTGCATGATGGTGATCCGCTCGCTGTTGGGTTCGACCAGTTCGTTCTTGAGCAGTCCGAACGCAAGCGCCGCGGCGGCAATGCCGGTGGCAGCATCTTCCGGGTAACCGGACGACTTCGGAAACTGCCGCGCCTCGAAACGTCGTTCGCCCTGGTGGTCGATGGCGTAGGGGTAGAGTCCGGTGGACCCGATCCGTCCACAGCACGCCTCGATCTGCGCCGGGTCCGGCACCAGTTCGCTGAGCTCGCGGACGCCCTTGATCGGGATGAGCGTCTTCACGCGTGACGTGACGGCGTTCTGCACGGGTAGGTCAAGCAGATCGCGGCGCGACAGCTTGAGCGTCGACAGAACGTCCTCCTCTTCGGCATGCGAGAGATCAACGACCTTGCCGACGGGCTGGCTGATTTCGACGGACGGATCGCCCGAGTCCACACGATCGACATAACCCGTCACCGATCCACTGCGCGTCTCGATGCGGACCTGTTCGCCCGGCAAGCGCCCCTTGGTCGCGAGGACCCAGAGCGCGCCGATCGTCGCATGACCGCACATCTCCATCTCGTGCCGCGGAACCCAGAACCGGAAGACGTAGTCAGACTCGAGCCCTGGTGACGGCAGAACGAAGCCCGACTCATGCCCAAATTGCTGAGCTACCGACTGCATCCCCGCAGCGAGAAGGTTCGATGCATCGATGACAATTGGACAGGGATTGCCGCCCCGCCCCATGTGGGTGAACACATTGACAAGCTCGACCTCGGTCATCGGATAGCTCACTTCAAGGAAAGCAGGACAGCGATGGTATAGCTGTCGCAGCGACATCCGAGAAAGCCGATTTTGTCGAGCAGCTCGGCACGATTAAAGGGTCCCCCGTGCAGTCACCAAAGCAAAATGGCCCGCTCAACGCGGGCCTTAAGAAGCTCAGCTCTCCAAAATCGCGACCGCTCGCGTCCAACCTGCCGAGGCTCGTTCGATCTTCACGGGGAAGCATGACACCTTGAAGCCGGTTGACGGCAGCAGTTCGAGATTGTGCAGCTTCTCGAGATGGCAATAGCCGATATGGCGGCCGGCCTTGTGACCTTCCCAGATCAGGCTTGCGTCCCTCGTCTCGGCGTATTTTTTCGCGGTATGAACGAACGGCGCGTCCCAGCTCCAGCCGTCGATGCCGGTCAGGCGCACACCGCGCTCGAGCAGGTACATGGTTGCTTCATAGCCCATGCCGCAGCCCGACGTGACGTAGTCCTGCCGGCCATATTTGGTGCCGGCGCTGGTGTTGACCACGACGATCTCGAGCGGCTTCAGCTCATGGCCGATGCGCTTGAGCTCGGCCTCGACGTCCTTGGCCGTTGCGACATAGCCGTCCGGCAAGTGCCGGAAGTCGAGCTTCACGCCGGGCTGGAAGCACCATTCCAGCGGCACCTCGTCGATGGTCCAGGAACGCTCGCCGCGATTCATGGTGGGGTGAAAATGCCAGGGTGCGTCGAGATGCGTGCCGTTGTGGGTCGAGAGACTGACCTGTTCCACCGCCCAGCCCTGCCCGTCCGGCAGATCCTCGGCCTTCAACCCGTCGAAGAACTGCAGCATGCGCGGCAGGCCCTGCTGGTGGTTGATGTACTGAATCGTCGGATGATTGCCAGGCGGGTCGGCCGGCACGTCGTTCTGGAGGGGGACGGAAATGTCGATCAGCTTGCTCGTCATGGCGCTTCCTCGTTGATTGTTCTCGTTGGCGGCCGTCAGGCGTCCCTTCAGACCTCTTGCCGCTCGACGCGGTTCTTCAAAATGCCGATCTTCTCGACCTCGAGCTCGATCGTATCGCCATGCTCGAGAAACCATCCGAGCTCGAGGCCGCAGCCATTGCCGACAGTGCCGGAGCCGATGAATTCGCCGGGCATCAGCGTCTCGTCCTGGGTGACGTGGGCGATGATCTCCTCGAAGGAGAACAGCATGCCCTCGCTGACGCCTTGCGAGCGGGTCTCGCCGTTGACGCGCGCCTCCATCTTCAAACGATAGGGATCGCCGATCTCGTCCGGCGTCACGATCCAGGGACCCATCACGTTGCCGCCGTCGAAGCTCTTGCCCTTGGCCGGGCCGAGTCGTCCTTCCATCTCGACGCGCTGTGCGTCGCGCGCGGAGAAATCGTTGAAGATGGTGTAGCCGAAGATGTGATCCTTCGCCTTCGCGGCGGAGATGTTCGCGCCCTTGTTCTTGGTGATGATCCCGAATTCGAGCTCGTAGTCCATGACCTTGCTGTAGCGCGGCCATTTCACCGTGGTGTTGGTGCCGCGGACGCTGAAGCGGTTGGTGATGTAGAAGATCGGCTGCTTGCGATAGACCTCGGGCAGCTCGCCGAGCGGCTCGGCGTCGATGCGCGCCAATTCCGCCATGTCGCCCTTGGCGCGCGCGGCGAGCTTTCGCTGCCCGCGCGGCGCTTGCAGGATGTGTAGGGCAAACGACATGCCGTCGCGCATCTGCCGCGGCTCCGGCACCGGCGCGAGGATGTCGACGGCGCTGACCGCCGCCGACAGCGAGGCGTCCTTACCGTGCTTGTCGAGCAGGGCCCGGGCCC
>Ga0207647_10002018_pt1 | contig 15524 bp, 15 predicted proteins | sample KBSCornC2_FD_184295 | JGI IMG/M metagenome (GOLD analysis project Ga0207647, IMG submission 184295) | Corn rhizosphere microbial communities from Kellogg Biological Station, Michigan, USA - C2 (SPAdes) (version 2) | ecosystem: Host-associated > Plants > Roots > Rhizosphere ...
GCGATAGCGGCAGGTCGGGGCTATTGGGCAGCAAGGCGATCAGGAAACCCGCCACCACCAGCCCGACGATGTACGGGAGACCTAGTCGCCGCGACAGCATCGCGATCAAGCAGGCGACGAGCAGCAAGATTCCGATCGGGGCAAGTGCGACGCCGTCCATCGACTCTGCATAATCGATGTGGGCTTTCGCGCAACCGATGTTCGTGTATTGTTCCGCTTATGGCGAAGGTGAAATCGCGTTACGTCTGCCAGGCCTGCGGGTCTGTTTCCCACCGCTGGCAGGGCCAGTGTGCCGACTGCGCTGAGTGGAACACGCTCGTGCAGGAAAGCGCTGAAATATCGAGCATTTTTGCGGCCAAGCACAATCTCCAGGGCGGCGGACGGATGATTCCGCTGGTCGGGCTCGAGACTCCCACGGCTCTTCCGGCGCGTCTGCCCAGCGGCCTTGCCGAGTTCGACCGGGCAATCGGCGGCGGCATTGTCGCCGGGTCGGCGATGCTGGTCGGCGGCGATCCGGGGATCGGCAAGTCGACGCTTTTGCTCCAGGTCGCCGCGCGGCTCGCGGCCGAAGGGCACAAGGTCATCTACGTCTCCGGCGAAGAATCGGCCGAGCAGGTGCGGCTGCGCGCGGTGCGGCTCGGCCTTGGCGGCGCGCCCGTCCGGCTGGCAGCCGCGACATCGGTGCGGGATATCCTCACCACCGTTGGCGAGGCCGAGCCGCCCGCGCTGCTGATCATCGATTCGATCCAGACGATGCACAGCGACCTGATCGAGGGCGCGCCGGGCACGGTCAGCCAGGTCCGCGCGAGCGCGCAGGAGCTGGTTCGCTTCGCCAAGGAGCACGGCACTGCCGTCGTCCTCGTCGGCCACGTCACCAAGGACGGGACGATCGCGGGTCCGCGCGTGCTCGAGCATATGGTCGATACGGTGCTGAGCTTCGAAGGCGAGCGCAGCCACCAATATCGAATCCTCCGGGCGATGAAGAACCGCTTCGGCGGTACCGACGAGATCGGCGTGTTCGCGATGGAGGGTGCCGGGCTGACCGAGGTGCCCAATCCCTCGGCGCTATTCCTGACGCATCGCGGCGAGGCCGTCAGCGGCACCAGCGTGTTCCCGGCGATCGAGGGTTCGCGGCCGGTTCTGGTCGAGATCCAGGCGCTGACGGTGCGCCTCGCGACCGGTGCGACCCCGCGACGCGCGGCCGTTGGCTGGGACAGCGGGCGGCTGGCGATGATCCTCGCCGTGCTGGAGGCGCGCTGCGGCCTCAGTTTCGCAACTGCGGAGGTCTATTTGAACGTCGCGGGTGGCTATCGCCTCACCGATCCGGCAGCCGACCTGGCGGTGGCTGCAGCACTGGTATCGGCTTTATCGGAACGGCCGGTCCCCCAGGAGGCGATCGTGCTCGGCGAGATCGCGCTGTCCGGCGAGGTCCGTCCGGTCGCGCACGCAGGCCTGCGCCTCAAGGAAGCGGCAAAGCTCGGGTTTGAAAGCGCTTGGGTACCGCGCGGGGTGAAGGGCAGCGAGGGGTTGCGCCTCGGCGAGTTCGGGAACGTCAGGCAGCTCGTCGATCAGATACTCGGCCGCTAGCGCCCAAAGACGTTCGCGCGATCGACCGCTTGCTCGACCAGCACGGCGAGCTTTTGATGATCCCTGAGCGAAGGATGGTAGTCGCATCCGCCGAGATCGAGGCCCGAGAATTCCAAGGTGGTCAACCGCTTGATGCCCGCTTGCCGAAGCGTCGCGGCGACTAGGGTGATCTTCGGGTAGATGGTGTCCGCGCTCATCAGCAGGATCGCAGCTTGCGGCTGCCGGGCGTGCACGCGCGTCATGAAGTCGACGAAAGTCGCCGCAAAGTCCTTCTCGAGCGCCGGCTGGTCGGGCCAGCGTTCGCCTGGGTGGAGCGGCGTCGAAAAGTCGTTCGCGCCGAGCTTCACGACGATGAGTTGCGGGCGCCAGTCGCCGGCAGTTCTTTCGACCGGCGCGTCCAGTTGCGGAAGCGCGTGCCAGTAAAGGCGCGGCATGGTCACGCCTGGAGCGCTTCCATCATAGTTTCGCACGATGCCGATGCCGGAATAAGCGTTGACCCGGTAGTCCGCGCCATAGTGCTTCGCCACGATCGGCCCGAACGCGGCTTGGGTGTTGGTCCGGTCGTGGACCTCGGCTTTCGAGCAGGTCCGAGTGTCCGACATATTCCCATAGCCTGCGGTATAGCTGTCGCCGATGAACTCGATTTGCCGCAAGCGCCGCGGCGCCGGCACCGCTACCGAGCCGCGCATGACATAGAATCCGCTGAACCGGCTTGCTCCGTCCTGGCTCTCGGTCAGCTTTTCGAGCCGGACGGTGTGCATGCCTTTCGCCAGGCCGGTTACGGCAAAGTCGACAGGCCCTGGCCGGCTGAACAACCTTATTTCACGCCCATCGACGAGGAGGCGCAAAAAGTCTTCCCTCGCTTCGAACCGGACGCGCACTGCCGTTCCGCGGAACCGGCTTTCGAAATAGACTGCGGGCCAGCCGAACTTTCGGACGCCGCCGCTTTCGGCAACGGTCCGCCCGCCGACATGGTTGGGCAGGAGGATTTGTCCCGCTGATACTAATGCGAGCGCCAGGAGGGTCGGCATCGGGCGCTGATAGCGCCGCTCGCGACTATCGCACCACCTGCGATTCGATGCCCACCGTATCGCGCACGACGTAAAGGGGGCGCTGCTTTGTTTCGGTCAGGATGCGACCGACATATTCGCCGAGCACGCCGAGTGAGATGAGCTGGATGCCCCCGAGGAACAGGACGGACGTCATGATCGAGGCGTAGCCGGGAACCGGATTCCCAAAGATCATCGTTTCGACCGCCAGCCATCCGGCGAAACCGATCGCGAACAAGGCGACGATCGCTCCGACATACGACCAGATGCGCAGGGGCACCGTCGAGGCCGAGGTGATACCGTCGAGTGCAAGCGTCCACAGCTTCCAGTAGTCATACTTGGTCGTGCCCGTCTCCCTTTCGGCGCGGTCGTATTCGACCGCCGCCTGGCGAAACCCGGCCCAGGCGAACAGGCCCTTCATGAAGCGGTTGCGCTCCGGCATGGCGCGGATCACGTCGACGACCTTGCGGTCCATCAGCCTGAAATCGCCGGCATTCTCCGGGATCTTGTCGGCCGACACCATGTTGTGCGCGCGGTAGAACAGGCCCGCCGTCACGCGCTTGGTGAAGCTGTCCTCCGCGCGGCAGCGGCGGACGCCGAACACCATCTCGTGCCCTTCGCGCCACTTGGCGACCATCTCCGGCAGAACCTCCGGCGGGTCCTGCATGTCGGCGTCCATCGGGATCACCGCCGCCCCTCGGGCGTGGTCTAGGCCCGCGCTGAGCGCGGCTTCCTTGCCGAAGTTGCGCGACAGCGAAAGCCCGCGCACCCGCGCGTCCGACAGGTTGCAAGCAACCACGGCCGCGAGCGTCGCATCGGTGCTGCCGTCGTCGACGAACAGGATTTCCCAGCCGCCCCCCTCGCTGATCGAATCGAGAATTGCGCCGACGCGCGTAACGAAGGGAAGGATGGCATCCTCCTCATCCTTCACCGGCACGACGACCGAAAGCGTGGGCGCGACCATGCCGCGCTTGACCAGCTGCGCCCGCAGGTCGGAAACCGACGGCGGCGATGTCAGGGCCACTTTCTTACGCTGGGCAGTCACGCGTCTCTCCTTGGCGGAGACGCTAGGCGGTTATGGTTACCGAAACCTTTATATTGCGGGCCGTTCCCGCTCTCGCCTTGGGGTAAGGAGCTTGCTAGCGGCGCTGTCGTGACCGCGCTCGATGTCTTCGTCTTCCTGCTCCTCATCGGCGGCGGCGCCATCGGCGTCGTCCGCGGCTTCGTTCATGAGGTGATCTCACTCTTCGCATGGCTGGTCGGCATCGCGATTCTGAAGCTGTTCCATGCGCAGCTATGGACCGGCCTCATCAACAGCTTCCACACCAGCTCTGCAGCAGCTGCAGTCCTGGCTTTCGCGATCCTATTCCTGCCGAGCTTCCTGCTGGTGAAGTTCCTCGCCCGGTCGATCGGTGGCAAGACACGCCGGCACGCCGTGCTGGGCCCGGTCGATCGCGTGCTCGGCGGCGGGTTCGGGGCGTTGAAGGGGTTGCTCGGCGCGACATTGTTCTTCCTGCTCGCCAACCTGGCGACCGACATGGTCTATGGGCCGCAGGCGGACCGGCCGGAGTGGATGAGCAAGTCGCGCACTTATCCGCTGCTCAACGCCAGCGGCCGAGCGATCGTCGACTGGGTCGAAGCGCGGCGCTTGCGGGTGAACAAGGTCGGGGAACGGGCATGATCCGGCTTCACGACACGCTGGCACGCGAAAAGCGGGATTTCGTCCCGGCCGATCCGAGGCGCATCACGATGTATGTGTGCGGACCCACGGTCTACGGCAGAGCACATATCGGCAATGCGCGGCCGGCGGTGGTGTTCGACACGCTGGCGCGGCTCGTCCGCCACGAATTCGGCGAGGACAGCCTCGTCTATGCGCGCAACGTCACCGACGTCGACGACAAGATCATCGCCGCGGCCGAAGCTGAAGGCGTCGATCCATCCGTAATCACCGAGCGCTTCGAGCGCTTCTATCTCGAGGACATGCGCGCGCTCGGCGTCCGCGACCCCGACATCGCGCCCCATGCCACGCAGGAAATCGCGCCGATGGTTGCACTGATTGTGCGGCTGATCGAGCGCGGGAATGCCTATGAGGCGGAAGGGCACGTGCTGTTCTCCGTGACGAGCGACCCAGACTATGGCGTCCTCAGCCGACGGGACCGCGACGCGATGATCGCCGGGGCGCGGGTCGAGGTCGCGCCGTACAAGCGCGATCCGGCCGACTTCGTGCTATGGAAGCCGAGCGCCGAGGGCGTGATCGGCTGGGATTCGCCATGGGGGAGAGGGCGGCCGGGCTGGCACGTGGAATGCTCGGCGATGATCGCCGCGCACCTGGGCGAGACGATCGACATCCATGGCGGCGGGCTCGACCTCATCTTCCCGCACCATGAGAATGAAATCGCGCAGAGCCGCTGCGCGCATGGAGGCGCGCCTCTCGCCCGCTACTGGGTGCACAACGGCTTCGTCGACATGGGCGCCGAGAAGATGTCGAAGAGCCTCGGCAATATCGTCACGCCGGAGGAACTGCTGAAGTCGCATCGCGGCGAGACGCTGCGGCTCGCATTGCTGAGCGCCCATTATCGTCAGCCGCTGCCGTGGACCGAGGCATTGGTTGCGCAGGCCAAGGCGACTTTGGACGGACTCTACCGAAGGGCAGGCGAAGCGGAGGGGGGAGAAGTCGACTGCGGGGTGCTCGATGCGCTTCGCGACGACCTGAATACGCCGCTGGCGCTGTCGCGGCTTGCGCAGCTCGACGGCGGTTCTTTGCGGGCCAGCTCGAACTTGCTCGGCCTGATGCAATCGTCCGCGGAGGAATGGTTCCAGGGCGAGGGCGATGTGAGTGACATCGAGATGCGCATTGCTGAGCGCGCCGAGGCGAAGAAGAACCGCGACTTCGCGGCGGCCGACCGCATCCGCGACGAGCTCAAGGCCGAAGGCATCGTCCTCGAGGACGGACCGGGCGGCACCACGTGGCGGCGTGAATGAGCGAGCCGCTCTACACGACCGAGATCCTTCGGCTGGCTGCTTCGCTCGACGAGCCGCAGGCGCTCGAGCGCGAGGATGGCCGAGCCGAGCTTCGCTCGCCGACCTGCGGCAGCACCGTCAGCCTGACGGTCCAGCTCGACGGCCAACGCCGCGTCGAGCGCGTCTCGATGACGGTGCAGGCATGCGCCTTCGGCCAGGCTTCCGCCGCCCTGCTGGCGCGGCATAGCCGCGGGCGCACGCACCAACAGGTATCCGAGGCCATGCTGGCGCTGAGCCACTGGCTTTCGGACGCACATGCCGAGCCTGCCGACTGGCCCGGAATTGCCGCCTTGTTGCCCGCGCGCTCGAAGCGGGGGAGGCACGGTGCGATCCTGCTGCCGTTCCGGGCACTCCTTGCGGCGATGGAGGACGCGCGGTGAATGCCGCCGTCGCCCCCGGCGGCTTCCTCCGGGACGGTGCGATCCTGCTTGGCGCAGCATTGGTCTTCGTCACGTTGTTTCGTCGCCTCGGGCTCGGCGCCACGCTCGGCTATATCGTCGCCGGCGCGCTGATTGGCCCATCCGTTCTCGGGCTCTTCCGCGAGCCGGAAGCGATCCAGAGCGTCTCCGAGATCGGCATCGCTCTCCTGCTGTTCATCGTCGGCCTGGAGCTCCAGCCGAGCCGGCTATGGCGTCTGCGCAAGGATATTTTCGGGCTGGGGCTGCTCCAGGTCACGCTGTGCGGCTTCGCGATTGCCGCCATCCTTTACTTCGGTCCCGGCTTCTCGCCCGAAGCTTCGCTGGCGATCGGCCTGCCGCTTGCCCTGTCCTCGACGGCGCAGGTGCTTCCGATGCTCCGCTCGGAGAACGAGCTGAATACGCCGCAAGGTGAGCGCGCATTCTCCATCCTGTTGTTCCAGGACCTATCGATCGTCCCGCTGATCACGATCATCGGAGCGATGTCGCGCGTGCCGCCGGATCCAAGCGTGCCGATCGGGTGGAAGCTCGCGCTTTATACCGTAGTTGCGATCATTGCCCTGGTCGCGTTCGGGCGCTTCATCCTGAATCCACTGCTTCGGCTCATCGGGCGGCTTGGCGAGCGCGAGCTGTTCGTGGTCATCGGGCTGTTCACCGTGATGGCCTCGGCCGCCGTGATGCACCAATTCGGCCTGTCCACTGCGCTCGGAGCGTTCGTCGCCGGCGTCGTGCTTGCCGAATCGCCTTACCGGCATGAACTCGACAGTGACCTCGAGCCGTTCCGCTCGATCCTCCTTGGGCTATTCTTCCTTTCAGTCGGGATGCTGCTCGACCTCAGGCTCATCGCTGCCAGGCCGGCCCTGGTAGTCAGCATTGCGGCGGGGGTAATCCTCGCCAAGACGATCCTGATCAGCCTCTTGAGCCGCCAGTTCGGCTGCAGCTGGAAGATCAGCGTCCGGCTCGGACTGCTGCTCAGCCAAGCCGGTGAATTTGGCTTCGTGCTGTTCGGGCTCGCGGCGACCGCGCAGCTAATCAGTCCTGCAGCGGCGTCGCTGTTCGGGGCGGTGGTGACGCTGTCGATGGCGACGACGCCATTCCTGATGCGCTTCATCGACCGCCTCGAGGCCCAGGATGCGAGTGCCGAAGGGCTCGATGGACCCGAGCTGAGCCCGGACACGCCCGTGATCATCGTCGGTTACGGCCGCTTTGGGCAAACCGTTGGCCAGATGCTGATGGCCAAGCGAGTCCCGGTCACACTTGTCGACACCGACGCGGAGATGATCGAGGCGGCGGGCAGCTTCGGCACCAAGGTCTATTTCGGCGACGGCACCCGCATCGACCTCCTCCGCACCGCTGGGGCCGAGAACGCTCGCGCGATTCTCTTCTGCAATGACAATGTGTCGCGATCGCTGACCCGCGAAGCGATTCAGCGGGTGCTCGAGGCATTTCCACAGGCCCGCGTCATGGCCCGGACTTTCGACCGTCGCCACATGCTTGAGCTCGACGGTCTGGACCTTGCTTATACCCAGCGCGAGCTGTTCGAGAGCGCAGTGAAAATGGGCCGGGCTGCGCTCAAGGAAGCGGGGATCGAGCCGCACGAGATCGACCGGGTCGAACGCGAGTATCGCCTGCGCGATTGCGAGCGGCTCGAGCGCCAGGCCGAGACGGGAGACATCCGCGCGGGTCAGGAGCGCTCGTTCGGACCCGATCGCGCGCTACCCGAAGAGGAAGCAGAGGTTCCTGGCTGAGTCGTATTCGCGAGATAATCGTCGAGGGCAGCGACAATCGCATCGACCACGTCCTTGTGAGCGCCGTCGCCGCTTCGGACATGGATATGCGCTTCGGCATAGGAGGGCCTTCTCTCCTCCGACAGTTTTTCCAATACCGCCTTGGGATCGCCCTTCCGCAGCTGGGCCCGCGTGTCGCGGCGCGAGGTTCGCTCGGCGAGAATTTCCACCGGCGCGTCCAGCCAGACCGTGATCGCACGCTCGTTGAGGAGCTTTCGTGTGCGGGGGTCGACATAGGCGCCTCCGCCCGTCGCGATGACCCGCACATCTCCTTCGACCAGCCGGGCGACAAGCCGCCGCTCGCCGTCGCGGAAGTCGCTCTCGCCGTAGCGCTCGAAGACCTCGGCCGCGGGATAGCCGGCCGCGCCTTCGATCTCGGCATCGCTATCGACGAACGGCAGGCCAAGGCGCCGGGCGAGCCGCCGCCCGACCGTTGATTTTCCGACCCCCATCAGCCCGACCAGCACCACGGGGCGGTCGAGACGCTTCGTCAAATCCATCGCTCAAGGGGCTATACAGCGGCTTTTCCGCTCGGCAAAAGCCGCCCTCATGTCGCGACTGCTTGTCCTCATCGTCATCGCCGTGCTGCTGATCGGCGCGCTGTTCTTCCTCTCGACCCTGCCAAGGCAGCAACCGACCCGCACGATCGAGGTCGCGGTGCCCGCGCCCGGAGGCAATGCGCACTAAAGCCATCCTTATCGCATCCGCGGCGCTGATCCTCGCGCTGCCCGCGATCGCCCAGCAGGCCGCGCAGCCGCAGCCTGCCACACCCGTTACACCGCCGTCGGCAGTTCAAAATGCACCCGCGTCTTCGGCATCCTCGGCGCCTCCCGAGGGAGGCGCCGACGAGACGGCGGTCGAGGAGGTCTCGAGTCCGAACTCGAGCGCGAACTCTGCCCTGCTTCCGCCCAGCCCGCCGGTCGAATATCCGGGTTGGGCGCGCCGCGATCCCTGGACGGTGGGAGCCATCGATCCACGCAACGCGGGCCTCGGCGAGGCTCCTTGGGGTACCGTCGACGGAGCGTTCGCGTCGATGCTCATGCGGCGGATGCATACGCCGATCGCCTCTCGCTGGGCGCATATCGCGCTGCGCGACGCGCTGCTCGCCAAGGCGCATGCACCGGCCAACGTCCATCCGGTCGACTGGGTGGCCGAGCGTGCGTGGCTGCTGCTCCGGCTTGGCGAGGGCGACGCCGCTCGGATGCTCGTCGCCGGCGTCGACGCCGACCGTTTCACGCCCAAGATGCTGCAAGTCGGCGTCCAGAGCGCGCTCGCCAATTCGGATCCTGCGGCGTTGTGCCCCCTCGAGGAAGGCATTCGCAAATATGACCCCGGCGTCCGGGCGCTGGTCCAGGCGATGTGCGCTTCGCTTGCCGGCCAGCCTGAAAGCGCGTCGGCAATGATCGACCAGGCGCGACGTTATGGACGTATCGGCGGGGTCGACCTCGCATTGGCCGAAAAGGTCGTCGGCGCCGGGGCCAACGGCCGTGCCGCCACCATCGAGTGGGAGCCGGTGGATTCGCTAACCGCCTGGCGATTCGGGCTGGCGACGGGCACTGGCATGCTGCCGCCCGAGCGCTTGGTGAATGGAGCGCCGAGCCAAGTTCGCGCCTTTCTCGCCCGGTCGCCTCTGTTGACGCCGCAGCAGCGCTTGCCTGCGGCTATGGTGGCAGCCGGTCTCGGCGTCTTCTCCTCGCAGACGATGGTTGATCTCTATTCGCAGATCTACGACTCGACCGATCCCGGCGACCTCGCCGACAGCGACGCCTGGCAGCTCCGGCAAGCTTATGTCGGCAAGGACAGCGAGATCCGGCTTGCGGCGATCCGCAAGCTGCTCAGCACGGCCAAGGACGGCCTGCAGAAAGAAGCAGTCCGCGCGCTCGTGGCCCGCGCGGCGACGTTCGTGACGCCCAGCGCGGACCTTGCGAGCGATGCGCCCGAGCTCATCTCGGCGATGCTCGCCGGCGGCTATGACGAGGCCGCCGCGCGGTGGATTCCGGCCGTCAACGGCATGGACGACGCCGCGAGCGACCGTTGCTGGGCGATGCTCGCTCTCGCTGCTCCCAACATCGCGGACGTGGGAACCGGGCGGATTGGCAGCTTCATCCGTCGCGACAAAAGCCGTGAGAAGGTGCGCAGCGCGCTGCTGGTCGCGGGCCTCGCCGGCCTCGGACGGATCAGTCCCGATACCGCCAACAGCCTTAACCGCCGCTACGATCTCGGGCTCGGGCACGGGACGAGCTGGACAAGCATGATCGACGCCGCCGCGGGCCGAGGCCAGGCCGGAACGGTGCTTGTCCTCACCGGCACGGGATTGCAGACGCCGTTCTTCGATCATGTCCCATCTGCGCACCTCTACCATGCGGTTGCTGCGCTCAATCGCACCGGCCAGGGCTTTACCGCCCGAATGATCGCTGCCGAGGCCCTCTCGCGGACGTGACCCGGCGGTGACACCGGACGACCGCGCGCTAGTCGATCGTTTCCTCGACATGATGGCCGCCGAGGCCGGTTCATCCCGCCATACGTTGATGGCCTATCGAAACGACCTGGAGCGGGCTGCCGAGAGTCTTCCAACGCTCGGCGGTGCGTCCGCTGACGACTTGTCGCTGCTCGGCGCGGTTTGGGCGGAGCTCTCGCCAGCCACCGTCGCGCGGCGCTCCGCATCCTTGCGCCGCTTCTACGGCTTCCTCCTCGACGACGGGCTCCGCAAGGACGACCCCTCCGCGGCGCTTCCGCGCCCCCGTTTCGAGCGGCCGCTGCCGCGGATCCTCGATGCCGACGACGTGACGCAGATGTTCGAAGCAGCGGAGGAACGGGCTGCGAGCGGCGAGCCGGCGGCGGTCCGTAACCTCGCCTTGCTCGAGTTGCTCTACGGTTCGGGGCTGAGGGCGACCGAGCTGGTCAGCCTGCCGCGCGGCGCGGTTCGGCCGGGGCAGCCCTTCCTGATGGTGCGCGGAAAGGGGTCAAAGGATCGGCTCGTGCCGATCTCGTCGCGTGCCGAGGGCGTCGTCGCGCGCTGGCTCGAGCTTGTCGCCGGCGGTAGCCTGTGGCTGTTCCCGAGCGGCAAGTCGCATTTGAGCCGAGTGCGCCTGTTCCAGATCGTCCGCGCGATGGCCGCCGATGCCGGCATCGCACCCGATCGAGTCAGCCCCCACGTCCTCCGCCACGCGTTCGCCACGCATCTACTGTCCGGCGGGGCCGATCTGCGCGTTCTTCAGTCGCTGCTCGGCCATGCCGACATTGCGACGACGCAAATCTACACGCACGTCGACAGCGCGCGACTCGTGGAGCTGGTCAATTCGCGCCATCCGCTGGCAACGCGTTCTCGTTGACCTTCACTGCAGCTTCCGCCTAGGCCGCGCCCCGAATGAAGAACTACCTCGATTTCGAGAAGCCGATCGCGGAGCTCGAGACCCGCGTGGCCGAACTGCGTGAAACCGCTGCCAGCTCCGACGATATCGACATCGATGCCGAGGTCGGCCGGCTCGAGGCGAAGGCCAGCAAGCTGCTTCGCGACACCTACGCCAAGCTGACGCCTTGGCAAAAGGCGCAGGTCGCGCGGCATCCCGACCGCCCGCACTTCAAGGATTATGTCGCCGGCATTGCCGACGATTTCCTGCCGCTCGCCGGCGATCGCGCCTTTGCAGACGACCCGGCGATCATCGGCGGCTTAGCCCGGATCGATGGCCGTCGGGTCATGTTGATCGGGCATGAGAAGGGCGACGATACGGCGTCCAGGCTCAGGCACAATTTCGGAATGGCCAAACCCGAGGGGTACCGGAAAGCCATCCGCCTGATGCGCCTCGCGGACCGCTTCGGGATCCCGGTCTTGACGCTCGTCGATACGCCGGGTGCGTTCCCGGGCGTCGAGGCGGAAGAGCGCGGACAGGCCGAGGCGATCGCTCGCTCAACCGAGGAATGCCTGGCGCTCGGGGTACCGCTTATTGCCGTCATCGTCGGCGAGGGCGGCTCGGGGGGTGCCATCGCCATTGCCGCGGCGAACCGCGTGCTGATGTTCGAGAACGCCGTCTATTCGGTCATCTCGCCCGAAGGCTGCGCGTCGATCTTGTGGCGGACCGCAGACAAGGCGCCCGAAGCGGCGGAGGCGATGAAGATCACCGCCCAGGACCAGCAGGCACTGGGCGTCGTCGACCGGGTGGTCGCAGAACCGCTCGGAGGCGCCCACCGCGACCCTGAGGCCGCCATCGGCGCTCTGAAGGGCGCCATTCTCGAGGAGTTGGACGGTTGCGGAAGCCTTGGCCCGGACGAGCTTCGGGCCCAGCGTCGAGCGAAGTTTCTCGCCATCGGTTGAGCCTCTCGGGACGGCCGGAACCCCGCCAGTCATTTTCCGTTCAAAATCGCGGCGCTTAGTTCGGTCGCGAAACGGGAGACGGATGCGACAAGATGCGTAAGTACATCCTGATGCTGACTGTTGCGGCGCTGGCGTTCGCGCCCGCCGGTGCGCAGAGGCTGCGGTATCTCGATCCGCGCGACGTTGCGGAAGCGCAGCGCGACAATGCCGAGCTGATCCAAGCGCTCGGCGGCGCCGAAACCGGCCCACGCGCCGCCTATGTCCAATCGGTCGGGCGGCGCGTCGGCAACCAGGCGGGGATCGCGAACCCGGGGCAGGCGCTTCACTTCACGACGCTCAATTCGGCGGTCGAGAACGCGTTCTCGGTGCCCGGCGGCTACGTCTACATTACCCGCCAGCTCATGGGTCTCATGGGCGACGAGTCGGAGCTGGCCTTCGCGCTCGGTCACGAAGTCGGGCACATTGCGGCCAACCATGCTCACATCCGCGAGCAATATGCATCGCGCAATCCGCTTGGCGTCTTCGGGCAGATTATCGGCGCGATCTTCGGTTCGGGTATTTCCGACGTGCTGACGGCGCGATCCAAGCTCGACATGCTGAGCTTCTCGCGGGATCAGGAATATCAGGCCGACACGCTCGGCCTTAGCTACATGATCGGCGCGGGTTACGATCCCGGCGGTGCAGCAGACCTCTTAGCGACACTCACCCGGCAGAGCGCACTGGAAGCGCGGGTGCAGGGACAGACGAACCGCCAGACACCCGAATGGGCAAGCACCCATCCCTTGAGCGAGAACCGGATGCAGCGCGCGCTTGCCGCGGGACGCGCTACCGGCCGACTGGGCACTGGCGTCCGCAACCGTGACCAGTTCCTCAGCGAGCTGGAGGGCCTCTATGTCGACGACGACCCGGCTCAGGGGATCATCGAAGGTGCGTCATTCACGCACCCTGACCTTCGCATCCAGTTCAGCGTGCCTCAGGGCTTTCTCATGTCCAACGGGACTGACGCGGTCACCATTTCAGGGTCGACCGGCAAGGCGCAGTTCCGGGGCGGTCAATTCAGCGGCAATCTCGACAATGCCGTGCTGCTCGCCTTCCGCCAGCTTACTGGGGGCCAAGCCAATTTCCCGGTCCCACCGCCGCAGCACATGACCATAAACGGCATGCCGGCGGCCATCACCACCGCGCGGGTCAACACCGACTCCGGCGTGATCGACGCAAGCGTCGCCGCCTATCAATGGGATCCGCAGCGGGTTTATTATTTCGTGATGCTGACGCCGGGCGGCTATGGCGTCCGGCCGTTCGTTTCGATGATCAATTCGCTTCGCAGGATCACGCCTGCTGAAGCCGCGACAATCCGTCCGCGCGTCATCCATGTCGAATCCGTCCGGCCCAGTGACACGGTGCAGTCTCTAGCCAGCAGGATGGCCTATCGCGATTTCAAGCTCGAGCGGTTCCTGTCGCTCAACGGCCTGACTGCGAGCAGTCCACTGGTGCCCGGCCGCAAGGTCAAGCTGGTGGTCTACGGGACGCGACGGATCTGACCACCAGGCTCGCCAGCCCTTAGGGCATGTAGTTATTCGCCGTATCGCCGAGCTTGCTCCACATGCCGCCGACGCCGCCGCCAAGCGACTGCAGGCCGGCCATCATCGCAATGACGATGAGTGCAGCAATGAGTCCGTATTCGATCGCTGTAGCCCCGCGCCGGTCGGCACGGAGCGTGCGAAAATATGTCTGGATAGCGCTCACGCCACCCTCCTCTGGTCCACGTCCACGGTGCCGGTGTAACGGACGCAGGGTTAACAAGTCTTCCAAGCGACAGAGTTAACGCGGGCTCAGCTGTTAACCGGAGTCCAGGCGGCGAAGTGCAGGATTTCAAACGTCTCTACGGTTCGCTCTCCGTCGCCAATGTCCGTAAAAGCCCCGGCGGCGGCGGCGCGTGCGCTCCTGCCCAGAAAGCGAGGGCGGCCAATGAGGATGTTGGTGGCAGCCATGGCACGCAGGTCGGCGATTAGTCGGTCGAGAGTCGAATAAGAGGCTTGAACCCGGTCGACGTCCACGACCGCATCGACGAAGCCGGCGGAGGTAAGGAGTGGCGCGAGGGCCGCCGGCTCGATGCGTGGATGGACGTGCGGAGCCGCGGCGCCGGTGAGAACGTCAGCCGCGAGCATTGCTCGCCTGAGCATTGGCACGGTGTCCCCGCCGGACAAGGCGCCGATCAGCAATGCTTGAGGGCGCATTGCGTGCCGCAAGATGCGTAACGCGAGCGGCAAGTCGTTGACGGTATCGAGGGAACCGATCGCCAGAACGAGGTCATAGGCAGCGTGAGGCGGCTCCCAGGCATCCTCGACGACAGCCTGTCCACCTGCCGCCCTGGCGAATGCTTGGCCTGGGTCGAGGACGTCGACCGCTGGAGCTACGTCGCGGAGCCGACTTGGCCACCGCGGGTCGGGACAGCCGATGAGCAGCGCACGATCGAACGCATGCCGCAGAGAATTGAGCCGGTCGATGCAGTCGGCAAACGCTCGCTCGTGCAGGAACAATTCCGCGCCGCTTCGCTGCGCGCGATCCCTGCGAAGTGCGCGCAGCTTCATGTCAAAGAGTTCGGGCACGGACGCGCTTGTGCGCTGCGCGGCCATGAGCGACAAGATGGCGATGGTCGTCGCGTCCGTGGGGAGGGCTGTGCGCTGGGCGCTCGATTTTGCGCTCCCCCCGCGCTGCGCGGGCTGCGGCATCATCGTCGTCGACGTCCACAGCTTTTGCGCCGATTGCTGGAAAGAGATCGAGTTTCTCGGCGATACGGGCTGTTCGACTTGCGGCATGCCGTTGCAGGCCACTGAGCAGACGACATGCGGGGCGTGCCTGGCGCGCGAGCCGCGCATCGTTCGCACACGCGCCGCGGTAGCCTACGGAGATCTCGCCAGAGGACTCGCGATTCGGCTCAAATACGGGCGCAAGGTCGCGATCGCGCGGACGATGGCCCGTTACATGGCGCCACTGATTGCCGACGGAACCGAGCGCCTGCTGGTTCCCGTGCCGCTCCACCGCACGCGGCTCTGGGGTCGCGGGTTCAACCAGTCGGCGCTTGTCGCGCGGGAGCTCTCACGACGGCTAGGGATCGCGGCCGATCCGCTCGCGCTCAGGCGGACGCGCCGGACTCCGCCGAGCTGTGGCAGGTCGTCGAGCTGCTGGGCAGCGGAGCGGCGCCGGCCCGGGTCGTCGCCGCGGCGCGGACCGTCCTACCCGTGGTGACGCGGGCGGGCAAGGGATCGAGCGGCCGCGACGTCGTCGCCGCCGCCGTCCGGGCCACCCTGGCGGTCACCTGACTTCGTTCCGACCGAGTTCGCGCCATGAT
>Ga0207647_10002019_pt1 | contig 15522 bp, 6 predicted proteins | sample KBSCornC2_FD_184295 | JGI IMG/M metagenome (GOLD analysis project Ga0207647, IMG submission 184295) | Corn rhizosphere microbial communities from Kellogg Biological Station, Michigan, USA - C2 (SPAdes) (version 2) | ecosystem: Host-associated > Plants > Roots > Rhizosphere ...
GTACTCGGAGCCGGTACCGGTACCGAGGGCGAGTGGCAGGCCGCCGAGGAGCGCGGCGCATGTCGTCATCATGATGGGACGGAAGCGCAGGAGGCAGGCTTCGTAGATGGCCGCCTCAGGCGACTTCCCTTCCTCGCGCTCGGCAGCGAGTGCGAAATCGATCATCATGATGGCGTTCTTCTTCACGATGCCGATGAGCAGGATGATGCCGATCAATGCGATGACGCTCAGGTCCGTGTGAGTGAGGAGCAGCGCGAGGATGGCTCCTACACCGGCAGAGGGCAGGGTGGAGAGGATGGTGATGGGGTGAACGAAGCTCTCGTAGAGAATGCCGAGCACGATGTAGACGGTCCCGAGTGCAAAGGCGATGAGCATGGGCTCAGTGGCGAGCGAGGACTGGAAGGCCTGTGCGGTGCCGGAGAAGGCGGCCTGCACGGTGCTGGGCATTCCCATCTGCTGCTTGGCTTTGTTCAGCGCGGTGACGGCCTGACCGAGAGCGACGTTGGGCGCGAGATTGAAGGTCAGCGTGATCGACGGATATTGTCCGGAGTGGTTCACCGCGAGCGCTGTACGACGCGACTCGAAGTGCGAAATCGCAGAGAGCGGCACATTCGTGCCGTTCGAAGAACGAAGATAGATGTTCCTCAGCGAGTCCGGGTCCCGCTGATATTTTGGGTCAACCTCCATGACGACGTAGTACTGATTGAGACCGGTATACATGGTCGATACCTGGCGCTGCCCAAAGGCGTCATAGAGCACGTTGTCGACGTCCTGCATAGTGAGGCCTAGGCGTGACGCAGTATCGCGGTCGACGACGAGTCTCGCTTCCAGACCGTTTTCCTGCTGATCGGTGGAGGCATCGCGGAGCTCCGGCATGGTCTTCATCTTGTCGAGCAGCTTCGGAGCCCATTCATTCAACTCGTCGAGATTGGAGTCCTGGAGAGTGTACTGATACTGCGAGTCGCTGGAGCGGCCGCCAATGGTGATGTCCTGCGAAGACTGCAGGAAGAGTTGAATGCCCGGGATTTTTGAAAGTTTACTCCGCAGGCGATTGATGATCTGATCGGCGCTGGCATCGCGTTTGCTGCGCGGCTTCAGAGTGATGAACATGCGGCCGACGTTGGTGGTTGCGCCGCCGCCGCCGCTACCGGCAAAGGCGAGAACGTAGTCAACGCCTGGATCCTTCTGTACAATCGCGGCGAGCTGCGACTGCTTTACAGTCATGGCGTCGAAGGAGATGTCCTGCGATGCGCGCGCGGCCCCGCCCAACCTGCCGGTATCTTCCTGGGGGAAAAATCCCTTCGGCACGATGACATAGAGATAGATATTCAGCGCCAGCGTGCCGACGGCGATCAGGAGCACCAGATTTTGATGCCGCAGCACCCAGCGCAAGCCGCGATCGTAGCCGGCGAGCATGCCGTTGAAGAGCCGCTCTCCGAAAAGGTAGGCGCGACTGCGCTCGCTTGGATGATGCCGGCGAAGAAATTTCGCGCACATCATCGGCGTCGTGGTCAGCGAAACGACGAGCGACACCGCAATGGCGACCGCGAGCGTGACTGCGAACTCGCGGAAGAGGCGACCGACGATGCCGCCCATCAGCAGGATGGGGATGAAGACGGCGATGAGCGAGGTGCTCATGGAGAGCACGGTGAAGCCGATCTCGCGCGAGCCCTTCATCGCCGCATCGAATGGCGTCATGCCCTGTTCGAGGTAACGAGTGATGTTTTCGAGCACCACGATGGCGTCGTCGACGACAAAACCTGTGGCAACGGTCAGGGCCATCAGGGACAGGTTGTCCATGGTGTAGCCCAGCAGATACATGATGCCGAAAGTGCCCACCAGCGACAGCGGCACTGCAACACTAGGAATGATGGTGGCCCACACATCGCGCAGAAAGACAAAGACGACGACGATAACCAGTGCAATGGAGACCAGCAGAGTGATCTCGACGTCGTGGATGGCGGCGCGGATGGTGACCGTGCGGTCCATCACAATGCTGGTGTGGATGAGCGGCGAGATAGAGGCTTCAAGCGAGGGCAGCGCGGCTTTGATGCGATCGACGGTGTCGATGACGTTGGCGCCGGCGATTTTGAAGATGATGATCAGGACGGCAGGCTTACCGTTGGCCAGACCGGATGTGTAGAGATTCGAAGTGGAGTCGATGACCGAAGCGAGATCTTCGAGGCGCACTGCCGCGCCGGTCGTCGGGTTGTAGCCGACCACGAGGGGCGCATAGTTGCGGGCTTCGAAGAGTTGATCGTTGGTGTTGATATTGCTGATGCGATGGTCATTCCGGAAGTAGCCGGTGGCCATGTTCTGGTTCACCGCGCCGAGCGTGGCGCGCAGGGACTCGAGCCCGATGCCATAGGAGCTGAGCTGCATCGGGTTGGCTTCAACACGAACCGCCGGGCTGGCGCCCCCGCCCACAAAACTTTGGCCCACTCCCGGCACCTGGGAGATCTTCTGCTGCAGCACGGAGTCGGCGGCGTCGTAGATCTGCGGCCGGCTGAGGGTTTCGGAGGTGAGTGCCAGGATCATGATCGGCGCGTCGGCGGGATTCGACTTCCAGAACTCCGGATTCTGCGGCATGACCGGAAGCTGCGCGCGTGCGGCGTTGATCGCGGCCTGCACATCGCGCGCCGCGCCGTTGATATCGCGGTTGAGATCAAATTGCAGCGTAATGTTGGAGCCGCCGAGCGTGCTGGAGGAGGTCATCTGCGTGATGCCGGCGATGCGTCCGAACTGGCGCTCCAGGGGTGTCGCGAGGGATGAGGCGGCCGTCTCCGGGCTGGCACCGGGCAATCTGGCATTCACGTTGATGGTGGGAAATTCAACTTCCGGCAGCGAGGAAACCGGAAGCAGGAAGTAGCCCACGGCGCCGCCGAGCAACAGCGCGATGCTCAGCAGCGAGGTCGCGACCGGGCGGCGAATGAAGGGGGCGGAGATATGCATGGCGCCGGGTCTCCCTTAGTCCGCAGAAACCGTGTGCTCGGTGGGGCGAGGCGCGGATACGCGTGCGCGCCGACGGCTGAGCCGCTGCGCGAAGCGATCGAAGTAGAGGTAGACGACGGGCGTGGTGTAGAGAGTGAGCGCCTGGGAGACGATGAGACCGCCGACGATGGTGATACCGAGCGGCTTACGCAGCTCCGATCCCATGCCGGTGCCGAGAGCGAGCGGCAGACCGCCGAGCAGCGCGGCCATGGTGGTCATCATGATGGGGCGGAAGCGCAGGAGGCAAGCCTCGAAGATGGCCTCTTCGGAGTTCTTGCCGCCGTGGCGCTCAGCCTCGAGCGCGAAGTCGATCATCATGATGGCGTTCTTCTTCACGATGCCGATGAGCAGGATGATGCCGATGATGCCGATGACGTTGAGGTCCATGCGGAAGAGCAACAGCGCGAGGATGGCGCCGACGCCGGCCGAGGGGAGCGTGGAGAGAATCGTGACTGGATGGATGTAGCTCTCGTAGAGCACGCCCAGCACGATATAGACGGTGATGAGCGCCGCGAGGATGAGGATCGGTTCGTTGGTGAGGGATGCCTCAAAGGCTTTGGCTGTTCCCTGGAAGCTGGCGTTCACCGTCTCCGGCATATGGAGGTCGTTTTCCACCTGGTTGATGACCTTGACGGCATCGCCCAGAGAGGCACCCGGCGCGAGATTGAAGGAGATGGTGCTGGCGGGAAACTGTCCGAGATGCTCGATGGAGAGAGGCGTGTTGGTGCGCTGCACCTTGACGAAGGTGCTGAGCGGGACCTGGGTGCCCGTCGATGAGGCGACGTAGAGGCTGCTGAGAGAGCTGGGGTCGAGCTGGAAGTTCGGCTTCACCTCCAGGATCACGTGGTACTGGTTGAGCTGCGTGTACATGGTGGAGACCTGACGTTGGCCGAAGGCGTCGTACAGCACGTTGTCGATGGTGGACATCTGAACGCCCATGCGCGATGCGGTGTCGCGATCGACGACGAGGTCAGTCTGAAGCCCCTTGTCCTGCAAATTGCTGGCGACGTCGGTGAGCTCACGGTGCTTGCGCAGCTCATTCACCAGCTTGTAGGTCCAGGTATTCAATTCGGTCGCATCGGCGCTCTCCAGTGAGTACTGATATTGCGTGCGGCTTACGACGCTGGAAACGGTGAGGTCCTGCAACGGCTGCAGGTAGAGCGTGATCCCTTCGACACTCTTCACCCTGGACTGCAGCCGCTGAATGATAGCCATGACGCGATCGTGGCGCTGCTCCAGAGGTTTGAGATTGATCTGAATGCGGCCACTGTTGATGGTCGTGTTGGTGCCGTCGATGCCGATGAATGATGAGAGACTCTCCACATCGGGGTCCTGCAGGATGACGTCGGCGAGTTTCTGCTGACGACCGGTCATACTCTCAAACGAGACAGCCTGCGGAGCTTCGGAGATGCCGAGGATGATGCCGGTATCTTCGATCGGGAAAAAGCCTTTCGGAACGATGACGTAGAGGACCAGGGTCAGGACCAGTGTGCCGATGGTGATCATCAGCGTGGTGAAGCGATAGCGCAGAACGAATTGCAGCGTGCGGCCGTAGAAGCTGATTACGGACTGGAAGAAGTGCTCCGACATGCGATAGAAGCGGTTCTGCTCCGACTCCGGCTTGTGCTTCAGCAGCCTGGCACACATCATCGGCGTCAGGGTCAGAGAGACAACGGCGGAGACCAGGATGGTGACGGCGAGCGTGATGGCAAATTCGCGAAAGAGGCGGCCGACAACATCGCCCATGAAGAGCAGGGGGATGAGCACGGCGATGAGGGAGACAGTGAGTGAAACGATGGTGAAGCCGATCTGTTCGGAGCCTTTAAGCGCGGCAGCTAGCGGATCTTCACCCATCTCGATGTAGCGCGAGATGTTCTCGATCATCACGATGGCATCGTCAACGACGAAGCCGGTCGAAATGGTGAGCGCCATCAGAGTGAGGTTGTTCAGGCTGTACCCCAGCAGGTACATGATGCCGAAGGTACCCACCAGCGACAGCGGCACAGCGATGCTGGGAATGATGGTGGCGGCGAGCGAGCGCAGGAAGAGGAAGATGACCATTACTACCAGGGCGATGGTGAGCATCAGCTCGAACTGCACGTCGTTCACCGAGGCGCGAATGGTCTCGGTGCGGTCGGTGAGGATCTGTACCTTGATGGAGGCGGGCAGGCTGATCTGGAGCTGGGGCAGAATGGCCTTGATGCGGTCGACCACGGCGATGATGTTGGCGCCGGGCTGCCGCTGGACGTTCACGATGACGGCGGGCGTGCGATCCATCCACGCAGCCTGCATGGTGTTCTCCGAGCCGTCGACGATGTCTGCCACATCGGACATGCGGACCGGAGCGCCGTTGCGATAGGCGATAACGATTGGCTTGTAGTCGCCCGAGGTCAGCAGCTGGTCATTGGCGCCAATGGTGTAGGACTGACGTGCGCCGTTCAAATTGCCCTTGGCGGTGTTGACGTTGGCGGAGCTGACGGCGGTGCGCAAATCTTCAAGGCTGATGCCATAAGAGGCGAGCTGCGCCGGATTCGCCTGGATGCGAACGGCAGGCTTTTGTCCGCCGGCGATGGAGACGAGACCGACGCCGGAGACCTGGGAGATCTTCTGCGCCATGTTGGTATCGGCCAGGTCCTCGACCTTCTGCAGCGGCATGGTGTCGGAGGTGAGGGCGAGGGTCATCACCGGCTGATCGGCCGGGTTCACCTTACTGTAGATCGGCGGGTTGGGCAGGCCGGTGGGCAGGAAGTTTTGCGCGGCGTTGATGCCAGCCTGCACCTCCTGTTCGGCAACGTCGATGTCCTCGGCGAGATTGAACTGCAGCACGATGACGGAGCCACCCTGCGAGCTGGTGGAGGTCATCTGATTGAGGCCGGGCATCTGGCCGAACTGGCGCTCCAGCGGCGCGGTGACAGCGGAGGACATTACGTCCGGGCTGGCGCCGGGATAGAACGTGACTACCTGGATGATGGGGTAGTCCACTTCAGGCAGGGCGGAGACGGGCAACTGTCGATAGGCAACAAAGCCCGCCAGCAGAATGGCCACCATCAGGAGTGAGGTGGCCACGGGCCGCAGAATGAAGAGGCGAGACGGACTCACGACGGACCCAGTTGCTGCTGTTGCTGCTTCTGAACGCGATGGTGAACGGCTGCGGTCGTAGATACCTTTGCGCCATCCTGCAGCTTGTCCGCACCATCAACGACGACCTGCTGATTCGCTTCAAGACCGCTCTTCAGAACCACCATCGAGCCCTGAGTGGTGTCGATCACGACGGGCTGCATGACCACCGTGCCGCTTCCGGGTTTGCTCGCTGTGCTTCCCTGGGCGCCCCCGCTGTTGCCGCTTGCAGCCGGCTGGTCCGCCGGAGCGGGGTTTGTGTCCGGCTTGACCAGCCACACGTAGTCGTTGTCCGTGCTGTGCTGGATCGCCGCGGCAGGGACGACGATGGAATTCTTCCGTTGCTCAAGGATGAGGTGCACGTTCACGAACTGGTTGGGGAAGAGCTTCTCATCGGTGTTTGCGAAGACGGCCTTCAGCTTGTCCGTGCCGGTGGTGACGTCAATCTGATTGTCGGCGGCGGTCAGCTGGCCGCTCTCGAGTTGTGTGGTGTCGGAACGATCAAACGCAACGGCGTCCAGTTTGTGGTCCTGGCGCAGCTTGGCGAGGACGCGCTGCAACTGATCCTCGGGAAGCGTGAAGTAGACGGCGATAGGCCGGAACTGGTTGACGATGACGGTCTGGGTGGTATTCGCGGTAACCAGGTTGCCGGGATCCACCTGGCGCAGGCCCACCTTGCCATCGATCGGCGATTTGATATGGCAGTAGGTGATATTGAGCTGCGCCGCCTCGATCGCTGCCTCGTCGCCTTGGATCGCGCCGACGAACTGACCGAGGTTGGACTGCATGGTGTCCAACTGCTCCTTGGAAACAACTCCCTGATCGTAAAGAGCTTTGTAGCGGTTGTATTCAGCCTGATTGTTGTGTAACTGCGCCTGGTCACGCGCGAGCTGACCCTTGGCCTGGTCCAGCGTGGCCTGATAGGGGCGGGGATCGATGGTCATCAGCTCGGCGCCCTTGCGGACGTCCTGCCCCTCGCGGAAGTAGACGTTGGTCAGCTCGCCGGTCACACGGGGGATGATCTTGACACTGTAATAGGGTGTGATGGTTCCCAGACCGGTGAGATAGATGGGCACTGTCTCCTGGCGCACCGGCGCGACCTGCACAGGCACGGCCTGGTTGGCCATTGCGCGCTGTCTGCGGGCTGCGGTGGCTCTTTCCTCGCGCTTCGCCGTGACTGTGCGCCACGTAATGAGTCCGGCGAGCGACAGCAGCACCACGAGAACGACCCAGCGCAGCCAGCCGCGCTTGCGGGGCTCCTGCGGGTTCTCCCCCGGAGCATCGCCACCGGGAACGCGGTAGGCGTAGGTCGAAGTGGGAACCTGTTCTGTAGGCGCGGCAGGTGACATGAAGGTTTTCTTCTTTCCAGTTTCAGTCGGAGTGAGCTTCGCCCCAGGTCTTACTTAGAGGCCCGTGCGGCAAGTCCTGGTCCAAAAATCTGGTCCGGTCTGACACTAGGGACGGGCTGACCCGGAGAATGGTTTCTTCAGTCCCTTTAAACTTTACATCCTTTTACATCATTAGATTGCGACAGGGGCGCCTCTGCGGCGTAAACGGCTATTCCTTGCCCAAAGCATTCCGTTTTTGAATCGAAGGAGCCTGGCGACACATCCTTAGCTGCATTGAGCAGGGTGCAACCATCCTGACAGGCTCTTCCGTTTGATTTCCAGGCGGCGGCCGCCCACTCCGGGCGGTATCGAGTCTCAGACCGGGCCGAATTGCAGCGGCACCGGCAGTCAAAAGAAAAAAGGCGCGAAAGGCACCCGGACAAGTGGAGTGCCTGTGCCGGCCGTTGTTGTTGCAGATTGCTTTGTACACTGAAGAGGGTTCGCGCAGCGTCCACCTCAAAAACATCTTCTCCGCTGAAGCGGTCGCGATGACGACTGCGAGCGGCGAAAACAGCCGGCTCCGCAGGATGCCGACTCTATAGGAAGTGCCCAAAGCCTATGTGGATTGTTCGACTCGCCCTGAGACGGCCATATACGTTCGCCGTCCTTGCGCTGCTGCTCTTGATCATCGGTCCGCTGTCCATCATCAGCACGCCGGTCGATATCTTTCCCAACATCGATATCCCGGTGGTGAGCATTGTCTGGCAATACCAGGGCCTCTCCGCGGAACAGATGGCGGACCGCATCGTCACCATCACGGAGCGCGCGCTGACCACCACGGTCGACAATATCGATCACATAGAGTCGAACTCACTCTATGGCGTGGCAGTGGTGAAGTTGTACTTCCAGCCGCAGGTGAATCTGCCGATGGCGATCGCACAGGTCACGGCGGTCTCGCAAACGCAGTTGCGGCAGCTTCCCGCGGGCACGACGCCGCCACTCATCATTGATTACAGCGCCTCGAGCGTTCCGATCCTCCAGCTCGGCGTCTCCGGCCAGGGGCTGAGCGAGCAGCAACTCAACGACTTCAGCCTGAACTTCATCCGCACGCAGCTCGTTACCATTCGCGGCGCGGCCGTTCCGTATCCCTATGGCGGCAAGCAGCGGCAGGTGCAGGTCGATCTCGACATGCATCAACTGCAGGCCAAGGGACTGTCGCCAAGCGATGTGACGAGCACCATCGCCAATCAGAACCTGATCCTGCCCTCGGGCACGTTGAAGGTGGGCACCTATGAATACCAGGTGGAAACCAACAGCGCGCCTACGACGATCGCGGGGCTGAACGATCTGCCGATCCGCCAGGTGAATGGCGCGATGGTCTACGTCCACGATGTGGCGCACGTGCGCGACGGATTCCCACCGCAGACCAACATCGTCCGCGTAGATGGCCAGCGAGCCGCTCTGATAACCATCCAGAAAAACGGCAACGCGTCCACGCTGGACATTATTAAGGGCATCTTCAACAAGCTGCCCGGGATCAAGCAATCGCTGGCGACGCCGGCGCTCCGCATCACGCCACTGTCCGACCAATCGATTTTCGTACGCGGCGCCATCTCCGGGGTTGTGCATGAGGCGCTCATTGCAGCCTGTCTTACCGGCTTCATGATCCTGGTGTTTCTTGGCAGCTGGCGGTCAACACTCATCATTGCGGTTTCGATTCCGCTGTCGATTCTGGTCTCGCTGATCACGCTGAGTGCGCTGGGCGAGACGATCAACATCATGACGCTGGGCGGACTGGCGCTAGCGGTCGGCATTCTGGTTGACGATGCCACGGTCGAGATTGAGAACATCAATCGCAATCTCGAAGAGGGTAAAGAGATCGAGCAGGCGATTCTCGATGGCGCGGCGCAGATCGCCATCCCGGCTTTTGTCTCCACACTTTCCATCTGCATCGTCTTCGTGCCCATGTTCTTTCTGGGTGGCGTCGCGAAGTATCTGTTTGTGCCGCTGGCCGAAGCGGTGGTCTTCGCCATGCTTGCGTCGTACTTCCTCTCGCGCACCGTGGTACCCACGATGGCGAAGTTCCTTCTGGTAGAGCATGACGAGGAAGCGCAGAGACGGAAGCGGGAGAGCCGCAATCCGTTCATCCGTTTCCAGCTTGCCTTCGAGCATCGCTTCGAACAACTTCGCAGCTTCTATCATGGGCTGCTGGCTCTGGCGGTCGCCCGCAGCTCTGTTTTCCTGATCCTGTTCCTTCTCTTTTGCCTGGGCTCATTTGCGCTGCTCTATCCCTGGCTGGGGCAGGATTTCTTTCCTTCGGTCGATGCAGGTCAGTTCAAGCTGCATGTGCGGGCACGCACCGGGACGCGTATCGAGGAGACGGCGCGGTTGTGCGACCTGATCGACAATGCGATCCGGCGGGAGATCCCGGCCCGGGAGCTCGTCACCATCATCGACAACATCGGAATCCCGTACTCTGGCCTGAATCTCTCGTATGGCAACTCGGGCGTGGTTGGATCGGCGGATGCGGACATTACGGTGTCGCTGACCAAGGATCATGGGCCAACCAATAACTATGTCGAGGATCTGCGCAGAAAGCTGGCGCGGGAGTTTCCCGGCGTCACCTTCTATTCTCTGCCGGTGGACATGACGACCCAGATCCTGAACTTCGGCCTGCCGGCGCCGATCGATATCCAGATAGTCGGCCGGGACGTGGTGGGCAATCATGAGTTTGCCGAGAAGCTGATGCAGGAGATCAAGTACGTGCCGGGAACGGCCGATCTGCACATCCAGCAACCGTTCAACGAGCCGCGCCTGTTTGTCGACGTGGATCGCTCCCGCGCGCAAGATATCGGACTGACGCAGCGGGATGTGGCGGGTTCCCTGCTGGTGGCGCTCAGCGGCTCATTCCAGACATCGCCGACCTTCTGGCTGAATCCAAAAAATGGCGTGAGCTACAACATCGCAACACAAACGCCGCAATATTCGCTGGACACGCTCGGCGACCTGGAGAGCGTACCGATCACGGCCAGCGCCGCGCCGAACCCCAGCGCAAATTTCAGCATGTTTACGCCGGCGGCACAGATGGGCGGCCAGCCGATTCAGATTCTTGGCAACCTGGCCTCCGTTACGCGCGGCGAAGAGCTCGCGACCGTGACGCATTACGACATTCAGCCCGTGATCGACATCTACGGCAACATCGATAAGACCGACCTGCGCAGTGTCGCGGACAAGATCAGGACGATACTTGCCAGGCACAGCAAGGAGTTGCCCGCGGGATCGCATCTGGTGGTGCGTGGCCAGGTGCAGACGATGAGGTCATCGTTCATCGGCCTGGTGAGTGGGCTGCTATTCTCGATTCTTCTGGTGTACCTGCTGATCGTCGTCAACTTCCAGTCCTGGCTCGATCCGTTCATCATTGTTTCCGCGCTGCCCGCTGCTCTCGCCGGTATCGTGTGGATGCTCTTCCTTACCGGAACGCACATCAGCGTGCCGGCGCTCACCGGCTCCATTATGTGCATGGGCGTGGCCACGGCAAATTCGATCCTTGTGGTCTCGTTTGCCAAGGAGCAATTGGAGATCAATGACGGGGATGCCGTCGGCGCCGCGCTTGCCGCGGGCTTCACGCGCTTTCGCCCCGTGTTGATGACGGCCCTGGCGATGATCATCGGTATGGTGCCGATGGCGCTAGGACTGGGCGATGGCGGGGAAGAAAATGCCCCGCTGGGCCGCGCTGTGATCGGGGGCCTTGTGTTTGCAACAGCCGCCACTCTCTTCTTCGTACCCACCTTCTTCAGCGTGCTGCATGGCGCGCTGGAGCGCCGCCGCCGCTCCCGCGTGAACCGGAACGGCCGCACCTCCGGAAGCGACAATCCCGGATCATTCGAGGACCATGAGCGAGCCTAATCAAACACCGCAAAAAGCGCGCTCGCAGGGCGAGCACGGCACACCGCAAACCCCGCAGGGCGAGCACGCCGCGGTCATACCGCAGGCGAATGTTTCCGGACGCACCGCGATCATCGTGATCGTAGTGCTCCTTATTGTGGGCGCCGTCATTGCCGTTGTCGGCATCCTGCACCGGCAAAATGCCCGGGAGGCCCTGGCGGCGGAGACAAACGCGCTTGCCGCTCCGGATGTACTGCTTTCCAAGGCTAAGAGCGCCTCGCCGGATTCCGAAATCGTGCTGCCCGGCAATGTCCTGGCCTACGAGGACGCGCCCATCTACGCGCGTACCAGCGGCTACCTGAGCCACTGGTACTTCGACATCGGCGCGCATGTGCATAAGGGACAGTTGCTGGCGGTGATCAGCTCGCCTGAAGTCGATCAGCAACTGCTGCAGGCACGCGCTGACCTGGCGACGGCGGAGTCCAATGCCAACTATGCCAAGAGCACGGCAAAGCGTTACCAGGGCCTGCTGGGACAGGATGCGGTAACCCAGCAGGACACTGAGAACTTCACCACACAGGCGCAATCGTCCAATACAACGGTGAAGTCGCAGATTGCAAACGTACAGCGTTTGGAGCAGTTGACTTCGTTCGAAAAGGTCTACGCGCCGTTCAACGGAGTGGTCACCTCACGCAGCATCGACATCGGCCAGCTCATTGATCAGGGAGCGGCCAAAGAGCTCTTCCACATGGCTTCCACCGATGTGCTGCGCGTCTACGTAAACGTGCCGCAGATCTACTCTCGCGATGCATTGCCGGGGACCAAGGCGCAGCTCACCTTTGCTGAGTATCCGGGCCGCAGCTTCGAGGGAACGCTGGTACGCACGGCAAAGTCCATCGACCTGAATTCGCGCACCCTGCTGGTGGAGGTGGACGTCGACAACCGCAAAGGCGATCTGACGACGGGTGCTTACACTGAGGTTCATTTGAAGGTAGGGCGGCCGGTGTCCTCGGTCATCATTCCGGTGTCGACACTGCTCTTCCGGAAGGAAGGCTTGCGCGTTGCCACAGTCGAGCACACCGCCGATGGCGACATCGTGAAGCTGGTACCCATCACGATTGGGCACGACGATGGCGACACGGTGCAGGTGGTGAGCGGCCTCGATCCGAACACGCCCATCGTTACCAACCCGCCCGATTCCGTGATCGATGGTGAAAAGGTACACGTCCTACAGAATCCGGGCGATGGAAGGCAGGAGCAGGGACAGTGAGCCCGCAGCGATTGAAAGTTTTGAGAGATGCGGCCCTGGGTGCGTTGACGCTCGTGCTGTTTGCTGGCGGCTGCAAGGTTGGCCCGAATTACAAGACGCCGACGGCGGCGATGGCGCCATCGTTCAAGGAACAGCCGGTAGAACCTCCTCCCAACGAACCGGGCGTCGGCTGGAAACACGCGCAACCGAGCGATGACAAGCTTCGCAGCAAATGGTGGGAGCCCTACAACGACCCTCAGCTCAACACTCTAGAAGAGCGCGTTGCCGTTTCCAACCAGAACCTGAAAGCGGCGCTGGCGCAGTACACGCAGGCGGCGGCGGCGGTGAGGCAGTTTCGCTCCAACCTCTTTCCTACGGTTTCGCTCTCGCCGAGTTATGCGCGAACACGTGTGTCGGAAAACCGCCCCTTCGGCGTTCCCGTGAAGGGCAATCCGTACACGGATGTGATTGTGGGCGGCTCGGCGACGTGGGAGCCGGATCTGTGGGGCAACATCCGCCGCTCGGTGCAGCAGGCCCGCGTCAACGCGCAGGCATCTGCCGCGGACCTCGCGAACGTGCAGCTCAGCATGCAGTCCGAACTGGCGCTGGATTACTTCGAGCTGCGCGGGTTGGACACACAGAAACAGTTGCTCGACGACACCATCCAGCAGTATCAGCATTTTCTTCAATTGACGATCTCGCGCTATCACGGCGGAGTGGCGACTGATGCGGACGTGGCCCAGGCACAGACGCAGCTGGACCAGACCAAGGCGCAGGATATAGATGTGGGAGTGGCGCGGGCGCAGTTTGAGCACGCGATCGCTACACTGACTGGCCAGCCGGCCTCGAGCTTTTCGCTCGCCCCGGCGCCGCTTACTCTTTCGCTGCCCACCTTCCCTGTAGGTGTGCCTTCGGAGATGCTGGAACGACGTCCCGATGTAGCCGCCGCGGAGCGACGCGCCGCGGCCGCGAATGAACAGATCGGCATCGCCATCGCCGCCTACTATCCCCAGATCAGTCTCACTGGCACGGGCGGATTCGAGTCTTCGCGGGCAGGCAATCTCTTCCAGGGGCCGAGCGCTTTGTGGTCGCTTGGCGGCTCAGCTACACAGTTACTTTTTGACGCGGGCAAGCGTCGTGCAATTACCGAGGAAGCACGCGCGGCCTATGACGCGCAGGTGGCCAACTACCGCCAGACGGTGCTGCAGTCGTTCCAGGACGTGGAAGACCAACTGGCCGCATTGAGCATCCTTAACCAGGAAGCGGCTGCGCAGCAGCAGACGGTTGCGGACGCAGAGCGCTCGCTGCAGATATCGACCAACCAGTACAAAGGCGGGCTCACCACATATTTGCAGGTGATCACTGCGCAGGCGATTGAGTTGGCAAACCGGCGCACGGCAGCGGACATCACCACACGCCAGTTTGCGGCCAGCGTGCAGTTGGTGAAAGCGTTGGGCGGCGGCTGGGACAACACGCAGCTCCCGCATCCGTAAGCTGCACGATCAGTCGTGCTCCGGTGCAACCGGGTGCAACGCAAGTGGATCCGAGGCGAACACCTGCTGCGCGTCGGATGCGCCGACTGCATAGAGCACGAAACGGCGGTCCGTAGCGTTGCGCTCTTCGAAGAGGAGATTGGCACGTCCATCGCCGCGCGGATCGACCGCATCGATGAGCTTCACACGCGGGGTTACGTCGAGATGCGTGTCGTCGGTAATGGAGTGCCACAACACCTGGATCTTGCCGTAGATGTCCTGCAAGGCGATCACCGCGATTGATTGCGTGCCGGCGGCTTCATGCGCTGTCAGCACCAGGGTCGCGCCGCTGCCATACGTAAGTGCATAGGCGGCGAAGTGCACATCGGTGAGCGCAGACGATGGCTCTAAGGGCTTTGCGCGCGACGCAGTCCTGCGAGTCGGCGGCTTGTGAGTTGCGCTGTGCTGGGCAGCTGTCGTTTCCTTTTTTGCGGTACTCGAAGTTGTCGTAGACCGCTCTGCCAGTAATAACGTGGCCTGCGCTTCCAGTTCCTTCTGTGCGTTCCCAGCGTCCTCGGGGCTGGCCCATTCAAAAGCAAACGATAGCTTGCCGACACTTCCAGCGTCGGAGACGGCGACGATCTGGCCCATTGCCACCGGGGTTACTTCGAACTGTTTCGGGTCGTCCTTCAGGTCTGCCGGCTTGCCGTGTGAGATGCGCGGGCGATCCGTATCGGGCGCCTTACTGGCAGACTCCGGCGCCGGGGCGGTGGCCTCTTGCGGCGGTGGTGTGCTGTCGTCGGTCCTGCGACGCAATTTGGGGCGATCCGGATCCTCCGGCTCTGAGGGTGCCTGGGAGTTGGTGGATGTTTTGTCGGAGGAGGCGGAGCCGCTGCCGGTGGTGCCTGTGCCGCTTGTGTTTTGGGATCCGGTGCCTTGGTCACGCCTTACGAAGTGCGGCTTATCTTCATCGTTGGACTTGTCCCGCACGACCGTGGGTGGATTGCGCGACGGATGCAGCTTCTTCGGCGGCGGCGGCACGTACGGCATCCACTTGCCAAAGCCAAACCAGTCGGTGCCAACCTCGCGCGCGCCGGCGATATCAAACCAGCCCTGCGGCAGGCCGGAGCCCTCGATCTCGTATTCGGTTCCGCTGTCGAGCGCGAGCGGCACGGGACGCGCCAGGTATAGACCGGCGTCCTGCAGACGCACTCCGTCGAAGAGCGACACAGGGATGAGCCGCATCGCATTGGGGCTGTTGCGGTCACCGGTCCACTCCAGCACGGCGACGGAACGGAGCGTCGATGTTGCCGCCGGCTTCTGCTTTGTTTCGATACGGCCGGGATACTGCGCCCATAGGAGACCGGCGCACCCGACAGCGATCACAGCAGTTCCGGCATTCACCAGCCATCTACATTTCATGGCATCTTTCATGGCAGAACAGCGGATAAAAGAAATTGGCGTACGCAAGGTATTGGGG
>Ga0207647_10002020_pt1 | contig 15521 bp, 10 predicted proteins | sample KBSCornC2_FD_184295 | JGI IMG/M metagenome (GOLD analysis project Ga0207647, IMG submission 184295) | Corn rhizosphere microbial communities from Kellogg Biological Station, Michigan, USA - C2 (SPAdes) (version 2) | ecosystem: Host-associated > Plants > Roots > Rhizosphere ...
CCCGCCGAGGCAGCCACAAGGACTCGTCGAGCCCGGTGAGATACCCGAAGCCCGGCGCGAAACCACAGAACGCAACGGTGTAGATCGGCGCGCTGTGTCGCGCAACGACCTCATCAGGGCTCAGACCCGCTTGCTGTGCGACGCCCTCGAGATCTTCGCCGTCGTAGTGCACGGCGATCTCCACGACGTCGGCCCCGCCTTCGTCCAGCGCGCCGACCGCCTCGGCCTCCATCGCGTGGACGACCTCGCCGATCCGATCGGCGAGCGCCCCGAACGAGGTGCGCGCCGGATCGAAATGGACGAGCACCGTCCGCGCAGCCGGAACGAACTCCAGCGCACCAGCCGGCGTGTCCTGCATCAGGGCTCGATACAACCGCGCGGGCTCGGGCTCTGACTCGAGCTCCGGTCCAGCGCCGGCCTCCACACCGAGCTCGACGAGCAACGCCCGGTCCCCGGCGCTCAGAAAGCGCATCGACCGCGCCCGCCCCACATTGGTGATCGACGCGACAAGCTCACGATGTTCCTCACTGAAGTCCTTCAGACGTGAGGGCAGCGTACCGCGCGCGCCGAGGATCGTTCAACAATCCTTCAACACGCGGTGAACCGTCGCACCGACTCGCTCAACCGATGCGGATAAGCCGATAACCCAGTGAGCGACCACGTCCAGGGCTAGTCTCTGCGGGTGTCCTCCAAGCGACCACTCGTTCGAACTTCCCACGCGGTCACCGCGATCGCCGCGGCCGTTGTCGCCGCCTTGGCGTTGAGTACTGCGGCGTGCAGCTCCGCCTCCTCCGCGTCGGCGCAAAGCGGGCCTGCTCCCAGTTCGACGACAGCGATGTCGCCGACGCCGACAGCGGTCACCAGCAGTGCTCTGTCACACAGCTCGGCGTCCTCAGCGGCATCGATGACTTCTGCGACAAGCGCCCCGAGCACGACCGCCGCCGTGCCGCCACCGGCAGCGTTCGGCAATCCGGACGGTCACGCCGCGGTTCCGGCTGCCGGACAGCCGGTCGACACCTCCCACCCCACGACCGTCGTCGGCAGCGGCACCGCCGCGAGTTGCACCTCGGCCGCCGTCGTCGCGGCTGTCGCCAAGGGCGGGGTGATCACCTTCTCGTGCGGTCCCGCCCCGGTCGTGATCACGATGTCGGCGACTGCCAAGGTGGTGAACAGCGCCTCCCGCGTCGTGCTCGACGGCGGCGGCAAGGTCACGCTCAGCGGCGGCGGCCAGCGCCGCATCCTGTACATGAACACGTGCGACCAGGCGCAGACGTGGACCACGTCCCATTGCCAGAACCAGGCGCAGCCGCAACTGACCTTGCAGAACATCACCTTCGCCGACGGCGACTCGACCGGGCAGCAGGCCTTCGGCGGCGGAGGCGGCGCGGTGTTCGCCAGCGGCGGGCGGCTGGCGATCGTCAACGCCCGCTTCGTCGGCAACCGCTGCGACTCCACGGGCCCCGACCTCGGCGGCGCGGCGGTGCGGGCTTTGGAGCAGTACCAGAACCAGCCGGTGTACGTCGTCGGCAGCACCTTCGGCGGCGCCCCCGGCCAAGGCGGCGTGTGCTCCAACGGCGGCGCGCTGAGCAGCATCGGCGTCTCCTGGAACATCATCAACTGCCTCATGACCTACAACAAGGCGATCGGCAACGGGGCCAACCCCGCCAAGGCCGGCACCCCCGGCGGCGGCAGCGGCGGCGCGATCTACACCGACGGCGACACCTACACCGTGACGATCTCCGGCTCTCGCATCGAGAACAACGACGCCAATGAAGGCGGCGGCGCGGTGTTCTACGTGAGCAACGACCGCAGCGGGACGCTGGCCATCAAGAACTCCGTCCTCGACGCCAACGTCAGCGCGAAGTTCTCCACCGCCGGCTACCCCGGGATCTTCTTCCTGGGATCCGGTCACCCGGTGGTCAGCGGATCGACGCTCCACGATTAGAACGCGGGGGCAGGCTTCGAGCGCGGGACCAGCTTTCGAACGTGGACAAGCTTTCGAACGCGGGGCAGTAATCTTGTCCTTTCAGGCACGCTGACCCGGGCACGCCGCACCGGGCACCGGGCTGAAGGGACGAACGTGGATCTCATCGGCCGGCAGGGGCACCTGGACCTTCTGGTACACCTGCTGGCCGAGTCGCCGAACCGGGGCAGCGCCGTGCTGTTCCGCGGCCCGGCCGGGATCGGGAAGACGACGGTGCTCGCCGAGGCAGCCGCCCTGGCCGAGGCGTCGGGATACCGAGTCCTGCGCACCAGCGGTGTCGAGGCCGAGAGCGGCATCCCCTACGCCGGCCTGCACATGCTCCTGCGCCCGCTGACCACGGGGTCACCGGAGCTCGCGGCGCCACACCGGCAGACGCTGGACGCCGCCCTGGGACACGCCGAGGCCGACATCGCGGACGTCTTCCTGGTCGGCCTGGCCGCGCTCAACCTCGTCGCGGACGCCGCGGCGGTGACCCCGGTCCTCCTGCTGGCCGACGACGTGCAGTGGCTCGACGACGCCACGGTCAGCGTCCTGGCGTTCATGGCCCGGCGCATCGACACCGAGCCGGTGGTCATGGTGGGAGCCGCCCGCGAGGGTTACCGGTCGCGCCTGAACCCCGATGAGCTGACCACCATGGCTCTGGACCCGCTGTCCGCCGAGGAAGCGGCGGTCCTGTTGGCGCGGCAAGCCCCGTACCTGCGCCCCACGGCCCACCGGCGGGTGCTGGCCGCCGCGGCCGGCAACCCGCTGGCGCTGACCGAGCTGTCGCGCACGCTCAGCGCCTCCGCCGATCCGCACACCGTCGAGCTCCCACTGACCGAGCGCCTGGAACGGGCCTTCACCGACCGCCTCGGAACACTGCCGGAGGTCACGCGCAACGTGCTGCGCATCGCCGCCCTTGACGACGACTCCTCCCTGCCGGAGATCTACCGCGCGACCCGTGCGTTCACCGGCTCGCCCGTCGGAGCCGCGGAGCTGGAACCGGCGATCCGGACCCGGCTGGTCGACGTCTCCGGAACCGAGCTTCGCTTCGGGCACTCGCTGATGCGCTCGGCGATCCGGCAGGCCATGCCGACCGCCGACCGCCAGGCCGCGCACGCCGCGCTCGCCTCGGTGCTCGACGACCAGCCGGACCGGCAGGTACGGCACCGCGCCGCCGCGTCGGAGAACCCTGACGAAGCCGTCGCCTCGGCTTTGCAGGAAGCGGCACGGCGGGCGGCTCGACGCGGTGGCATCGCCGCGGCGGTCACCACGCTGGAACAAGCCGCCGCCCTGAGCGAGGACCCGGTCCGGCGGGCCGAGCGCCTGCTGACGGCCGCCGACTTCGCCGCCGAACTCGGCCGCCCCGAGACCGTGGCCAGGCTCCTGGACCAAGCACTGACCGGGCAGTTGTCGCGCCAGCAGCACGCCCGGGTCATCTGGCTGCGCGGCAGCGCCGACGAAGGACTCCACAGCCACTCCTCCGGCGCCATCTCGCTGACCGCCCTGGCCGAGGAGATAGCCGCCGAGGACCCGGCGCTCGCGCTGCGGATCCTGTGGAGCGCGGCCCAGCTCTGCTTCTGGTCCGACCCGGGGCCCGAGGCGCGCCGCACGATCTTGGACGCCGTCGAGCGCATGGTCGCCGACGAGCTCGATCCGTGGCGGCTGGCCATCTGCGCCTACACCGCGCCGATCGAGCGCGGTGCGTACGTCCTGGAGCGAGCCCGGGACGTCGTCCTGGCCGAGGGCGACGACGGCCGCGCCTACCGGATGCTGAGCACGGCGGCGCTTCTCGCCGGCGGGTTCGCCGCGTCCCGGGCGTTCTCGGCGGCCGGCGGTGAGGGCCTGCGGGCTCAGGGCCGGCTCGGACTGCTGGCCCGGACGGTCGGCGCGGACGCGTGGAGTGCCCTGGTGATCGGCGACCTCGGCGCGGCGATCGCGGCGACCGAGGAATCCCGGCGGCTGGCGCGGGAGACGAGTCAGACCATGATGTACGCCCTGATGACCGCCACCGCCGCCAAGCTCGCCGCGCTGCGCGGGGAGGAAGGCGACGCCCTGGCCCTGGCCGAGGCCGCCGAGGAGATCGGCCTGCCGGTCGGGGCGCGGCCGGTCCTGGCGACGGCGGCGATGGCGCGCGGGCTGGCGGCGCTGGGCCAGGGCCGGTTCGAGGAGGCGTACGGCCACTTCCGGCGGCTGCACGATCCGGCGGATCCGGCGTTCCAGGTCGCGCTGCGGCTGACGACGCTCGGCGATCTCGTCGAGGCCGCGGTTCACTGCGGGCGGACCGAGGCGGTGCGGCCGGTCGTGGCCGAGCTGGAGCAGATAGCCGAGGTGACGCCCGCGCCGGTGCTGCACGCCGACCTGCGCCTGGCCCGCGCGCTGATCGCGGACGACGGCGACGCCGAGCCGCTGTTCGCCGCCGCGCTGAGCGCCGATCTGACGGCGCTGCCGCTGATCAGGGCCCGGACACACCTGGCCTTCGGGGAGTGGCTGCGGCGCCGGCGGCGCAGTGTGGAGTCCCGGGACCACCTGCGCGCCGCGCGCGACATGTTCGACGCGCTCGGGGCGATCCCTTGGGGCGAGAAGGCGCGGCGGGAGCTGCGGGCGGCCGGGGAGACCAGCCGGGGACGGGATCCGGACGTGCGCGATCAGCTGACGGCGCACGAACTGCAGATCGTCCAGTTGGCGGCCGAGGGGCTGACCAACCGCGAGATCGGTCAGCGGCTCTACCTGTCCCATCGCACGATCAGCTCGCATCTGCACCGGATCTTTCCGAAGCTCGGCGTCGTCTCGCGGGCCGAGCTGCGCGATGTGGTCGGAGTGGTCGGCGCTGCGCGGTAGGGCGTCGCGCTGTTCGACCGAGGTCACAGCACGTCGGTCATCCCGCCGTCGATGAGGAAGTCGGAGCCGGTGATGTTGCCCGAGCGGCGGCTGGCCAGGAACAGCACCAGATCGGCGACTTCCGTCGGCAGCGTGAAACGGCCGGTCGCGGCCTGCGCCGCGGCGCCTCCGGCGACGTCGCTCGGATCAATGCCCTTACTGCGGCCCACGGTCACCGCCACCCCGTCAGCGCCCTTCCACAGCGGCGTCTCGACCGGCCCCGGGCTGACGCAGTTGACGCGCACGCCCCGCGGCCCGACCTCCTTCGACAGCGCCTTGCAGAAGTTCGACAGCGCGCCCTTCGCGGCGCTGTAGTCGATGACCAGCGGGTCGGGAAGCCGGGCGTTGACCGAGGAGACGGTGACGATCCGCCCCTCCCCCGTGGCCAGCAGGTGAGGCAGTGCGGCGCGCGTGGCGCGCACCGCCGCGAGGAAGTTGATGGTGAGTGTCCACTCCCAGTCCTCGTCGGTGGTGGACAGGAAGCCGTCGACGCGCGGCCGGACCCCGCCGACGTTGTTCACCAGGACGTCCAGACCGCCGTGCGCGGCGACCGCGGCGGCGACCAGCTCGGCCGGGCCCGTCGGCGTCGCGAGGTCCAGCTCGACCACGGTCAGCTCGGCGCCCCGCTTCACCGACAGCTCCAGCGCCTCGGTGCGCCGCCTGGTCCCGGCGACCACCCGCGCCCCGGCGGCGAGCAGGCCCTCGGTCACCGCCAGCCCGATGCCCTGGCCGGCGCCGGTGACGACGGCGGTCTGCCCGGCGAGCTCGAGGTCGAATCCCGGCGCGCTCATCGCGCACCGGCCAGGTTCTGCGCCCGCAGCCAGCTCAGCGCGGCGTCGGCGACCTCGCGCCAGCCGGCGTCCACGGTCAGCGAGTGCCCGCGGTCGGGGAAGGTCATGAACTCGGTGACGGCCTCGGAGTGCCGGTACTGCTTCAGCGTGGAGCGGGTGACGCTCTCCGGGACGGTGTGGTCCTTGCCGCCGGACATCAGCAGCAGCGGGCCGCGCCCGGAGTTCGCGGTGTCGACCGCGGCCGGCGAGTGCGGGTTGAAGTTCGCCGCGGCGGCCTCGAACAGCGGCTTGCCCGGCGCGGGGATCGTCCACTGCTCGTAGAGCGCGTCGGACTCCTCCTCGGAGATCGCGTTGCCGAACGCGAACCGGAACTGCTCGGCGGTCAGCGACACGGCGCGGTGCTTGTTCGCCGGGTTCTTGAACACCGGCAGCGTCGAGCGCAGGGCCGACAGCGGAAGCGGCAGGACGCCCTTGATCTGGGCGGCGTCGATGGCCACGGCGGCGACGGCCAGATCCTGGCCCAGCAGCTTCTGCGCGATCATGCCGCCGAAGGAGTGGCCGATGAGGATCGGCGGTGCCTCCAGATCGCGGATGATCGCCGCGTAGTGCCCGACGACGTCGTCGATGCCGTGGTCGGCGATGCTCTCCGGGTTCTGCCGCGCCTCCTCGACGGTGTCGGGGTCGCCGGGCCAGCCGGGCGCGGAGGGGGCGTAGCCCTCGGCCTGGAACAGATCGATCCACGGCTGCCAGGACGCGCTGTGCAGCCACAGGCCGTGGATGAAGAGGACAGGCGTCGGGTTGGGGGGCGGGGTCGGGGCCGAGGGCGGGGTCGAGGTCATGGTGGTCAGCTCCTTGGGGCTGAGGTACAGGGCAGGGGCGCTGTGCGGGGGTGCTGCGCAGGGGTGCTGGGATCAGCACAGCACCCGGCCGGGGCTGCTCGAACCATGGAAAGACCCCAGTCCTGGCTCCGGTTCGCCGGCGGACAGGGCTGGGGTCCGGGGTGCTGCGCCGCTGCCGTTGCTGGTGGGTGGGAGAAGTAGTTCTGATCTTGTGCTTCGAGTGAGGGTTTCGCAACCGGCCGCGCGCCCCCGGTGGCGTGGGCTGTTCGGCGCGGTCTATGCGGCGCGGTCTATGCGGCGCGGCCGGTGCGGCGTGGCCTATCCGGCGCGGTCGCGCACCGTCACCGCACAGCCCGGCAACTCGCGCCGTCAGGAGCGCAGGCGGTCGGCGATCCGGGCGTTGACGTATTCGGCGGCGTCGTCGAAGGGCATCGGCCGCTCGGGCGCGCGCACTCCCGTCGACTCGGGCCGGTCGAGCCGGTCCAGGCGGAACACGCGCCAATCCGAGCGGTCGGGGTCGTAGGCGACGAGGTACCAGCGCCGTCGGGTCGGCACGAGCCGGTGCGGTTCGACGAGGCGGCGCGTGGCGGTTCCGTCGGCGGCCAGGTATCCGAAGCGGAGCAGCCGCCGATCGGCGACGGCGGCCGCGACGGTGGTGAGGGTTTCGGCGTCGACGACGGGGATGTCGCCGCTCGGGATCGGCGCCATAGCCGCGGTGAGCGTGGCGACGCGGTGCCGGAGGCGGGAGGGGAGGATCTGCTGGAGCTTCGCCAGAGCTCGGACCGATGCCTCCTCGATGCCCTCCACCGCGTGGCTGGCCGACGTCCGCAGGCCGATGGCGACGGCCACCGCCTCGTCGTCGTCCAGCAGCAGGGGCGGCATCGCCTGGCCGGCGCCCAGGCGGTAGCCGCCGTGCGTGCCCAGGGTGGCCTCGACCGGGTAGCCGAGTCCCCGCAGGCGTTCGACGTCGCGGCGGATGGTCCGGTCGCTGACCTGGAGGCGCTCGGCCAGCTCCGAGCCGGGCCATTCCCGGCGCATCTGGAGCAGCGAGAGCATGCGCAGGAGCCTGGCGGGGGTGTCGGTCACGGGATGAAGATATCTCCGATCTAGGACGTGATCCGTCCTAGATGCCGAATAGCGTCACCACCATGAACCTCATTACGGCCCCGGCCAACGCAGCCGTCACCGGCGAACTCCCCGCCGTCCAGCCCTTCGACCTGCGGATCTCGATCCAGTTCCTGAAGGGCTTCGGCGCCTGCAAGGGCGACCAGCTCCTGACCGACGACAGCATCACCAAGGCCATCGCCGTCGAAGGGCAGGCGATCGTCTTCCGGGTGAGCCCGTGCCAGGCCGGTGTGCGCTACGAGTTGGCCTGCGACGAAGCAATCTCGCCGGAGACCGAGCAGCGTGTGCGCGCGGCGATCGACGGCTACCTGAGCTTGTCCGACGATCTCACCGACTTCTACGCGCTCGCCGACGCCGACGAGCCCGCCTACGCCGCCATGGTCCGCACCATGCACGGCCTGCACCAGGTCAGATTCCTGACGATCGCCGAGATCGGCGTCTGGGCCCTGGTGTCGCAGCGTGCTCCGAAGGCGGTCGCCCTGGCCATGAAGCGGCGCATCACCGCACTCGGCCCGACCACGACGTTCGAAGGCCTGCGCTACCAGGCGTTCCCGGACGTCGAGCAGCTCGTCGCGCTAAGCCCTGAGGACTGGCTGGCCCTGGTCCGCAACGACCGCAAAGCGCAGTACCTGGCCAACCTCATGACCGGCCTGCACGAGATCGGCGAGGACTACCTACGCACCGCTCCCTACGACGCCGCGTACGCCGCACTCCGCCAGATCAAGGGCGTCGGCGACTTCACCGCCACCGCGATCCTGCTGCGCGGCCTCGGCCGCATGAACCACGTCCCCCTGGAGATGCCGGCCTTCAGCGACGCCGCCGCGAAGGCCTACGGCCACCCCGTGGACAACGCTAAGCTCCGCCGCCACTACGGTCCTCACCTCGGCTACTGGTCGTACTACCTGCACACCGGCCTCGGTGCGCTGAGGGCGGCAGAGGTCGGATCGTGAGCGAGCCGTCCGGAGCGCCGAGAACCATCATCTCCGTGCCGTCGAGGTCGAATACCGCACACAACGTTGTCGGAAGGCCGGTGCGGACACGCTCGCCGGTGTCCAGGCGCCATTGGTCGACGCTCCCAGCCTCGTTCGAGTGCGGAACGATGAAGACGGACGGAACGCCTCGCCGGTCGACGTACGCGAACATCGAGTACCACGGGCTGTCGAGCAGGATGGGCCGCCCGATCAGTTCGGCGGTGGCGGGGTCCCAGCGATGGAGGCCTTTGCCGTTGAGACAGGCGAGGTACTGCCGGCCATCCGGGGTGGTGGCGACGGCAAGATCGGTGACGAAACCGACGTCGCCGGGCAGCGGGTCTCCGATCAACTCGCCGGTCGCGGCGTCCCAGCGCTGGATCCGGCCGGCTTCGCAGCCGGTGATGAACATCGGAGTGCCGCCGGAGCTCAGGGCGCTGGCGACGGCCTTGATGCTGATCGGATGGGCGCGCAGCGGCTCTCCGACGGCCTCGCCGGTGGCCGTGTCCCAGCGGTAGAACTCGCCGTTGTGGCCGGCGCCCCCTGCGATGACCCGCCCATCGGGAAGAGTCGCCGCGGCGACGTCCCACATCATGCCGGCGCATTCGGCATCGGTGGGCGGACAGGACATACCGGTTCGCAGATCGACGCGGCAGATCCCATCCTCGTCCGCGCCGAGCAGAAGCGGAGTGCCATCGGCGGCGGAGATGATCGCGACGCCGTAGGCCTGTCCGGACGGCCATAGACCTTCGGCCACTGCGAGAAGTTCGCCGGTCCTGCGGTCGTAGGTGCGCGCGCCCATCTCGCCCAGGACCGTCAGCGCGGCGCGGTCGTCCAGGACCTCGGTCGGGAGAACCCAAAAAGCACTGCGACCCTGCGGATAGACGTCAGGTGCGAAGGGCTCTCGGCTCCGCAGATCGATGCGGTGCACGCGGCCCTGGGAATCGCTGACGATCAGCAGCGGCGTTCCGTCGAGAAGCCGCGCGGCAGCCAGACCTCTGATGTAAATATCGGGAAAGTAGATGGTTCCGGCGTCGATACCAGAGCGAATGTCCCACAGCTGGACAGAGGTCTTATGCTCGGCCACGGCAACGAGATCGCGACCCTCACAGCGCACAGTCGCGACGAACCCCTGCCACGGCAAAGTGCGGCCGCGCCATCGCCGGGGCTCCCAGTCGGTGGAAGTCGGCTCGCCTATGGGATCGCCGCTGCTCGCGTCGTGCCGATGCAGTACGCCATCAGCGCTGACGGTACACAAAACGGTTGTTCCGTCGCCGAGAACGGCGGAGGCGATGGCACGTGGCTTTCCACAGTTCCCGATGGGAGCACTGAGTTCCTCGCCGCTGATCGGCTCCCATCGGTGAATCCGGCCGTCCGCGCCGCCGGAGGCCAGGGCGATCGCACCGTCGGCGAATTCCACGGACGCCACGCTCCACACGGCGCCGGTATCGCCGCCGACAGATGCCCCGATTTGGGCGTCGCCACGAAGGTCCCAGCGGAGCAGGCCTCCCTGGCTCGAGCTGGTAAAGGCCAGGGCGGTGTCGCCGATGGTGAGTGCGGCCAACGGAGGAGTCGCGCGTCCGTAGTGACGCAGAGCCGCGTGACGTACGGGATCGCCGAAGGGACGGCCGGTCGCAGCGTCCCATCGCCACAGGTGGCCCGTGTCACCGCGTCCGACCACGATGTCGCCGACGCCGGGGAGGCGCGCCAGAGCGAGTGAATCCGAACCGCTGTAAGGATGCTGACGAACGAGGAGCGGAGCGGCATCCGGCGACCCGGTTGCCGGCCAACAGCGGTCTGCCTCGCCACCGCACGTGAGCAGCAGGGGAAGACCGTCGCCGCCGACAGCGCAAGCCAGGAAGCTGACTTCCGAGGGACAAGCCTGCGGGATGCGAAGGTCTGCGCCCTGGGGGCCGCCGTCGTCAGGCATGCGAGTTCGGCCAGGCGATGAGTTCGACAGCCTCGGCGCAGAGCGTCAGCAGCTTCTCGTCGGAAGGGATGTTGGTGTTGGACGTGAGGCCCGCTCGGAAAGTATGGCGGCGTGGGTCGGCCAGTTCGGCGCGGAGCAGCGGTAGGAAGCTCGTTGCCTGTGCGCCGAGGTGGCCGACGCACTCGGCGATCGGGATGCGGGTGTAGGCGTTGGATTGCCAGGCGGTGGCCAGGATCGGCAAGAGGGATTCGCTGGTGCTGGTGATGCGAATCAGGGCACTAGCACCTCGGACACGTGTCCAAAGGTCGTCGGATCTCGTCAGGGTTCTTATCACCTCTGCGAGTGGCGCGGCGGCGGGTCCCGCAGTCGCGGCGATGGTCGCGAGGCGGCCGGCGTCTATCGGGTCCGCACCTTGCAGGCGCTTGCGCAGGTCCGCGACGAACTCGTCGACGTTCTGCGTGATCGCCCGGGCCGCTTCGATCGCGGACTGCGCGATGTGCATGTCGTCGTGCTCCGTGAGGCGCCGGACCTGCGGGATGGCTGGCTGCGCTGCGGTGCCGATCGCCGTGAGTGCCCATAGTGCGCTCTCGATGAGGGAGCGGTTCTCGGCGCGTGTTGCCGCAACGAGGATGCGCGTCACCTCGTCGGCTGCTTCGTCTGCTTTCAAGTGCCGTATGGCCGCGAGGACGTTGCCCTGCCGCGTCTGCTGAGCCGGATCGTTGTCGCCGCTGATGTCGCCGAGTTGCCGCAGAAGTCCGGGCATGAACTTGTGCCTGTAGTCACCGAACTGCCCGAGCGTCTGGACCAGCAAGGACGTGTTCTCGCCGCCGGCCAGCGCCGCCTGGACGCCCGGCACCGCTCGGGCATCGCCGAGGCGGGCGAGCGCCAGCAGCAGCATCCGGTACGGATCCTGAGGCTTCTGGTTCGCGGCGTTCCACGCGTCGGGGCCGGCGGCGAAGACTTGAGCGGCCAGGGCGTCGGCCGCCGGGGCCGCGAGATCGAAGGTGTCGTTCAGCGCCAGGGCAGCCATGTAGCGGACGGGGTGTTCGGGCGCATCCAGGTGTTCGCCGATGTGGCGGACCAGATTCTCGTACGGTCCACGCCAGCAACCGATCAGCCGGCTTCCGGTGCGGAGCGCATCCACGCGCCGCCCGGGCTCCGGGTGCCGGAGCTGGTCCACGATCAGGGCGATCCGGTCGGCGACCCGCTCGGCCAGGGCATCGTGCAGCACTCGCATCAGGTCCGCGGCCCAGGCGTCCGTGCGGCCCTCGCGCTCGGGAGCGAACATCACGCGGACCGCCCCGACGAGGGTCGGGGTCGCGGGCCGGTCGTCGGTCGGTGTCGCGGGGTAGCCGGGGTGGGCGCTGATTTCGCTGAGCAGGGCCGTGGCGCGACCGGCCAGGTCGTCGACCGTGCGGTCCGGCGCGGAGCGGGCCACGTGGACCAGGGCCGCCAGCCTGGTGCCCGGATCCGCGTCGCCGGCGACGATGCCCAGCAGCCAGTCGGCGACCCGGTCGGCGGTCCCGGCGTGGTGAACCGCGACGTCGGCCGCCGCCTTGATCAGGGCTATGCGACACTCCACGTGCTGCTCGGCTGCCAGCCGCTGCTCGAAAAGGCCGACAGCCTGCTCGGCGTCGGGCGCGAAGCACGCCAGCGCCGCCGGGGCGGCGGAGCGGACCTGCGGATCGACGTCCGTGAACCACATGACGAATTCGCCGGCGCGCGCCCCGATCAGCTCCGCGGCAAGCCGGTACGGGACCCGCCACTCCTCTTCGTCCTCGTCGTCGCCGCCACCGAAACGCCGTTCGTTCCCGGCGATCGACTCGCCGAAGCTCGCGAACAGGTCGGCCACGGCGCCGCGCCCCGCCAGCGAGCGCTCCGCGACCAGCTCGAACAGGAACGGCAGGCACGCCACTGTCGAGTCGTAGATGTCGCCCTGATGGTGGACCGCTCCGAGGAAGTCGTCCAGGGCGCGCTCGCGCTCGTCCGGATCGGCTGACGCCAGGCCCTGCAGAATCTGCGGCACGCCCTCGGCGGTGCCGTAGGCGTGGCTCAGGGATGCCCAATCGGTGTCGAACAAGTCGGCGAACATGAGCTGCACTATGCACCACGGCGACGACAGGCGATCAGGACCAGGCCGCCGTGTCCAACCGGCGCGCGCCAACTAGCGGCGCGTCTGACTTGAAGCGGTGTGGTGGCCGCGAAACTGCCGCCACCACACCGCTCACCGTTCGTCGGCGACTACTTCACGAATCAGAACCCGCCGACGCCGTTCGGCGTGCCCAGGCCCGTCGGACCGTCCCAGCCCACGCGCGCGTGGCACAGCTGGGTCGGCGAGCACGAGCCGTTGGAGCCGCTCGTGACGTCGAAGAAGGTGCTCGCCGAGTCGTGGGTGTAGGGGTAGTTGTTGTTGATGCTCGCGGCGTTGCCGGCCAGCGCGTACACCGAGGCGATGACCGGGGAGGCCACCGAGGTGCCGCCGTAGACCTGCCAGCCGCTGCTGCCGCCGTACGGGGTCGAGTCGTAGACCGCGACGCCGGTCGCCGGGTCGGCCACGGCCGAGACGTCGGCCACGGCGCGCCGGGAGCAGCCGGTGTTGAAGCTGGCCTGGCCGCTCAGCGCCGGGTTGTACGCCGAGCAGCCGGAGCCGGCGCCGGACCAGGCGGTCTCGGTCCAGCCGCGCGAGTTCGAGGCACGGGTCAGCGAGGTACCGCCGACCGCGGTGACGTAGCGCGAGGACGCCGGGAACTCCACGCCGTAGCCGCCGTCACCAGAGCTGGCGGTGATCATGATGCCGGGGTGGTTGTAGTACGGGGCCGAGCTGTCGGACAGGTCGCCGCCGCCGTAGCTGTTGGAGATCGTGGTGGCGTGCAGGGCCGCCGCCTCGTTCACCGCCGCGCCCAGGTTGGCGTAGGACGCCGAGGAGGCCTCGACCAGCAGGATGTGGCACTTGGGGCAGACCGCCGAGACCATGTCCAGGTCCAGCGATATCTCGGTGGCCCAGCCGGCGTCGGTCGCCGGGTAGCTCGTGCCGCCGCTCTGGTTCACCTTCTTGAAGCAGCCGTTGGCCGTGGTGCACGCCGGCAGGCCGTACTGCGTCCGGTACACGCCGAGGTCGGCCTCGGCGGTCGGGTCGTTGTAGGCGTCGACGATCGCCACGGTCTGGCCCCCGCCGTTGGTGCTCGAGGGCAGCTTGTACGCGGACTGCAGATCGGACGGGCCGTAGCCGGAGGGCACGAGGGCCGGGTGCGCGCCGGGCGCGGCGTGCCCGGGGACGAACATCGGGTGCGCGAACGTGGTGGCCGCGACCGAGGTGTTCGCCTCGGCGAACGCCGGTACGGCCATGGCCAGCAGAAGCGCGGCGAGCATGGAAAGCAGGAGTCTGATACGAGCTGTCACTGGAATCCTCCGGGAGGCGGACCTGTGGGGGGACGACCGGGCTGGTGGCCGGGCCGCGGTGCGGTGTGACCAGTTCGAAACGGCCGCGGACGAAAGCGCGGAGACCTGTTCGCTCCAGCGGAATCCGACACCGGTGTCGGGTGTCCGGCGGCGAGATCGGGGGCCGCGCCGGCGGGCACCGCTCCGCCGTTTCCCGGCACGCCGGCGGGCCGGTGGACTCGCGGTGCTTTCCGGGCGACCCGGTGGGGACCGTCAGCGGATCGACGGTGAGGTGGGGATACGCCATCCTGAAGCCAGAAGGGCCAGGCCCGTGCCGGCCGTAGCCGGAATCGGTGCCCGGTCCTGAAGCGTTTCAGGGTTCGTATTTAAACGGAACGTAGCAGCGCAGACTCGGAGGGTCAATGGCTTCGGTGCCGGCCCTGCGCGCACCCGGCGATGCGGCCGCGACGACGCCGGGGCGTCCCGTTCCAGCCCGTTCCGGCGTTCTTGCCTGCTCCGAGCGGCCGTGCGAACTCCAGGCCCAGTAGGCTTAAGAGGTGCACTGCGTACTGGAGAACCACCTGCGGCCTCACCGTGAAGCGGTGCGACGACGGCTCGAGGGGGCGACCATGCTGACCAGAGGAAGACCTCAGTCCGGACCCGGCGCGAGAAGCAGGCCTGGCGGCTCGAACGACAGGTCCGCACGAAGTGGGAGGCCAGGCCGGTGATTGAGTTCAGCGGCGAGATGCCGGATTTGGTGGACCCTGTGGCGATCTGCGCCTTCGAGGGGTGGAACGACGCCGGGGAAGCGGCCTCCAACGCGGTGAAGCACCTGGCCGAGGCTTATGCCGGGGGCGGGCGGGTGTTCGCGGCGCTGGACGGCGAGGACTACTACGACTACCAGGTGCACCGGCCGACGGTGGCGGCGGTGGACGACCGGCGGCAGGTGATCTGGCCGACGACGCGCTTCTCCGTCGTGCGCGCGCCGGCCCGGCTGCTGCCCGGGGACGCGGCCGAGGAGCCGCGGGATCTGGTGCTGGTGCACGGCGTGGAGCCGAACATGCGCTGGCGCTCGTTCTGCGAGGAGATCCTGGGGCTGGCCCGGGACCTGGGCGTGGGACAGATCATCACGCTGGGCGCGTACCTGGCCGACGTGCCGCACACGCGCGCCACGCCGGTGACCGGGACCAGCTCGGACGAGGCCTACCAGGCGCTGTTCGACGTGGAGCCGCCGACGTACGAGGGACCGGTGGGCATCACCGGGGTGTTCCAGGAGGCGTGCCACCACGCGGGCATCCCGCTGATGTCCTTCTGGGCCGCGGTGCCGCACTACGTGGCGCATCCGCCGGTGCCGAAGGCGACGCTGGCGCTGCTGCGGCGCCTGGAGGACGTGCTGGACCTCTCGGTGCCGACCAAGCGGCTGGCCGACGAGGCGCAGACGTGGGAGGCCGGCGTGGACGAGCTGGCCGAGAACGACGCCGAGGTCGGCGAGTACGTCCGGACGCTGGAGGAGCAGCGGGACAACGAGGACGCCGCGGACCTGCCCGAGGCCAGCGGCGAGGCGATCGCGCGGGAGTTCGAGCGGTACCTGCGGCGGCAGGAGCGGCGGCGGGGGTCGTCGGAGGAAGGGTGAGAAAGCAGGACGGA
>Ga0207647_10002024_pt1 | contig 15491 bp, 13 predicted proteins | sample KBSCornC2_FD_184295 | JGI IMG/M metagenome (GOLD analysis project Ga0207647, IMG submission 184295) | Corn rhizosphere microbial communities from Kellogg Biological Station, Michigan, USA - C2 (SPAdes) (version 2) | ecosystem: Host-associated > Plants > Roots > Rhizosphere ...
ATAATCTGCGCCTCGGTGAAACGGCTCTTCCTCATGCGTCTGCTCCTTACAGTGACAGACTCTACATCAGAATGAGGGAACTTTCGGGGGGCAGGTCAAGACCGCCAAGCTCAACGGCATCGAACCGCAGGCTTACATCGCCGATGTCATCGAGAAAATCGCTGGCGACTGGCCCGCTACTCGCTGGGACGAACTCATGCCGTGGAAATGGCAGCCAACCCAGCAGGACGTCGCTTAAGCCGCATAGCGGTACTCAGGCCACGCTTACTCGCCATGTGGCGGCTCCTGTGTTGAAATTGTGTCAGGAGCGGCGAAACGGCGTTGGCCAGATCATGCACAAACAAATAAAGCCTCAGAAACCCGAAGATTTCCAAGGCCTTATCATGGTGGGCGTGGCAAGGATTGAACTTGCGACCCCTGCGATGTCAATGCGGCGAACGGGGGAGATTTTTGCGTTGATAATCATCATCTTACCAAATTGGCTGGAGAGCGCTCGCCCAATATTTGCCCAGTTCAGTCATTATGATCGGTTCCACAATTTAGAATCGCATTCAGGCCACGGAAGGTCAAGGGTCACAGGACGCGATCATCGTGTGATGCTCGCCATGCTTGGCTGCCAAATTCGCCAGCGTTAGGTCACCCCCGGATCGCCTCCAGCGCCACGTTCGCCTCGTTAATCGGGGTTAGCAACAATCTGGACATGACGGCGCTCATAGATATCAAACTCAAATCTAAATTTATGTCTGATGAATTCTACTTGAGTAGCGTCAAAGCGCACCTCGGCACCATTATACATCATTTTAGGCTTGGACCGCGCCTTGATTTTAAGGCGACCGTCAAAGGGAATGTCATGTAATGAGAAGATTTCCATCAACTCAGCGTCTAGCCGCTCATACTCAAGCACGCGATGGACTATGAGGTTCTCGCCGTCGCATAGATTTACCTGCTCCGACGGACACGAGTCGATTGCTTCTTGGACGGTGTAAGCCTCGCCCCTCACGAGATAATTCATGAAAAATAGAGATCTGATCTTTTCATACGGGTTCCGTATGACCCCGAATTTGAACATGGATTCGTATAGCCAAAGTCCAATAACGGACCTGATTTGCATCGCTGGCATGTGATCGTAAAAATCGGGAAGGCCGTGACCATTCTGCCAATTTCTCGGACGCCATTTTGTACCAAAAGAGTCTGCGTCGGCCCCCTGATTGCTCATTGGGGTCACGACAGCCGTTTCCTCCAAATGCGGAGCTGCATGTATCTCTATCGATGATCCGGCAACCTTCACGCCTTTAATAAACAAAAATCGTTTATCGATAGATAAAAGCATCAAATAAAAACCTTAGGTTGAACCCACTTTATGACAAGATTCGGTGCATACAGCGACAGTGCTTGGAAGGAAAGACTGAACGGCCCGGCATCGCCGGAGGCCCTGACGTGAGAGGAAGTTGCCTGCGATGAGCAGGTTTGCATTGGAGGTTCGTGAGTGGGCGGTGCACATATTGCCGGATCAGGAGGGCGGTTATGGGCCCGTGGGGCTTACGAATATGCACTTTGCGGCACCGAACTAGGTTGATAATCAATCGGGCATGACCATCATCTTCGAAAGCGTGAATCTACGCGCCAAATTAATTGACGGCGCGGACTTTGCTCGATCGGTCATCACATTTTCGAGCTTCGCGAAGCCCGCGACGCTCGATCGCCCAGGCTTCGGTGAAGAATTCTTTCGCGCCGAAGGCATTGCCGCCATGCATGTCGTGGCACGGGGGAACCGGTGGTTTCAGTATAAGGAACTGCCGGCACTTATTACCGCGCTACGTGAACACTCCGCTCGCTATGAGCGGGTGATTAGCTATGGGTCCAGCATGGGTGGTTTCGCTGCCCTTGTGTATGGCGCAGATTGCGGAGCTAACCTCGGAATTGCGATCTCACCGCAAATTTCATTGAATCATCGGGACGCCCCATTTGAAACCCGTTGGCGAGGAGAGGCGGCTCGCATTCGTCACTGGTATCCACCTAAGAAGGTGTTGTCGGAGCAGATAATCGCCTACGATCCACATCATGCCCTTGATTCTCAACATTATGAGGCGTTTGCTAGCCGTGCACTCACTCGCTCTTTGCGGATTTCACACGGAGGACATCCTGCCGGGGCTTGCCTAGCACAAGCTGGCCTCCTGAAGAGGCTTGTACGTGATGCGTTCGCCAACAGATTTGATCCTCACATTTACGAGAGAATACTGCACAGCAATAGGTGTAGAAGTTCTCAATATCTATATACAGTTTCCCGCCGGCTAAAACCACATCACGCAGATTTAAAGCTGCGTTTGGCAGAGGTAGCATTATATTTCGATAAATCACCTCACATCTATAGTTTGGTGGCGAACTGCTTGGCGGCTGTTGGTAGAAATGACGAGGCTGAAATAATGCATCGCCATGCTTTGGATTTCGACGACGGGGATTCGCTAGTTGCATACGCTATATATCTGAGCAAGGTGAAGCGGTACAGCGAGGCGATGGAGATGATTGATCGCACAATTTCTAAGTCACCTGATTCTCGAGCGTTGAAGCTATTGAGATTGAAGATGCGTTTTCTGTGCTTTTTTCGCAGCAGCTAAAATAGCTATTTGGAATCTTAGTTAATAAAGCCAGTGCATAAAAGTCGACCTTTCAGGCATCAAGATTTTTGTTCGATATCAAATTTAGAACTTTGTAGTTGATTGTTGCCGCGCGCTCGGGGGTCGCGCTCTCGGTGTAGCATCGCAACTCTGGGGCATTGCCGCTCGGGCGCAGGTGAATTATGTCACCGTCTTCGAATACAACACGCAAGCCATCTGTCATGTCGATAGAAGTAGCGACCCCAGTCAAATCACGGAACATCTCTGTCAACCGCGTCAAGGCCGTGGTTTTTTCACCTTGCTGAAGCTGTGTCAGAAGGGCGTTGCTCTGGGCAGTTGGGTAATTCTCAAGACGTTCGCTAAAGGTGTAGCGAGATGGCAATTGTGCTTGCAGCATGGATAGTGTCACGCCTCGGCGGCGTGCATCCACAAGGGCAGCTAGCATGGGCAACATGGCATCCCGGGTAGGCAATGCTGCCATACGGCCCTGTAGCGTCTCTACCGGCGAGCCGAGTAGAAAACCGCCGTTGGCTTCGTAGCCACCTACGGTAGGCCATCCACTATCGACCAGAGCATTCATGGCCTCGATTACATATGGGGATCCGATACGGGTACGGCGTACTTTCCGGAAAGCATCTGACAATTCCACTGCGGTGTTGCAACTAACCGGGGTTGCTAAGGCCGATATTCCCAACATCCGGGCGCATAAAATGCCAAGAACGTCGCCTCGCATCCAAGCCCCGGTTTCGTCCGCAAGTAGCGGCCGGTCCGAATCCCCGTCAGTGGAGAGGATTGCGTCAAGGCTCAGTTCGGCCGCCCATTGCTGGCCGAGGGCTTGATCCTGCGGGCGGATCGCTTCCGTATCGACAGGGATGAATGTCTCGGACCGACCAAGACGGACGACTTTGGCCCCCAATTCCTCGAGAATTTCCGCCAAGATATCACGCCCAACCGCAGAATGTTCATACACTCCCAGTTTCAGGCCCTCCAGCGCCGTGGCTCCAAAGAAATCTACATATCGCGCAACATAGGCGGTGGTAACATCAATGAGCGGGCCCAGACCGTGAGCTTCCTTCAGCATGCCCTCATCGTCGAATAAAGCCGGCAACGGAACTTCTTGAGCGCGCATAGCCAATTCGTCGGATTTGAGGATCTCGCCGTTGACGCGGTTGAACTTAATGCCATTGCGATCGTCTGGAATGTGGCTGCCAGTCACCATCAGCGACGGTATACCTAGGGTAAAACCATAGGCGGCAACGGCAGGTGAGGGTACGAAGCCGCAAAAAGCAACTTTGCCGCCCATGTGCCGTACGGCCGTAGCGCAGCCGGCCATTATGCGCGGGCTGGAAGGACGCAAGTCTCCCGCAATCGCTACTGGCGCACCCGGCGCGAATTGACCGATGCTGCTCAAATGCTGCAAGAAGGCACAGGTATAGGTGAAGCACACCATATCAGTCATGGCACTCACCAGACCGCGCGCACCGCTGGTTCCGAAAGCAACTCCTGAATTCGCCATCAAGTCGGCGACCGAGATTTTCTTTGTCATAAGTCTTCCGGGAATTATGAGCGGTTTTTCTAGTTTGCAGCCTTTTGCGATTCACTTTCTAATGCTTCGATTACCCTGCGGACCTTCTGGGACTCCCCGCGACGCAATATCATTACGTCGCCGTGTGAAACAACGACGATCAGATCATCGACATCGACTAGCGTAACACGGGCACCGTCAGCATGAACCAGGCAGTTGTTCGCCCCTAGCGCCAGAGTCTGACCGCGAACGACATTTCCCCCCGCATCCTTGTTGCTGATGGAATGCAAGGCATCCCAACTACCAACATCGGACCACCCCATTGTCACGGGGACGCATGCAACCCGATCTTCACGCTCCATAATCGCGTAATCGACTGAATCCGAAGGACATGCGGCGAACGCCTGTGGGTCCGGAGAGATATATTGGCCGACTCTATTCGCCTTCGCTAAAGACGCCTTCAGCGTAGCTAGCATGTCCGGCTGATGGCGGTCCAGCGCCGCCAGATAAGCATCGGCACGGAACATGAAGATGCCCGCGTTCCAGACATGATTGCCTTCCGCTAGCATTTCTGCTGCGCGGATCGCTTCAGGCTTCTCGACGAAACGGGAAACCGCATGCACCAAATCTGCGCAAGGCTCACCCATCTTGATATAGCCAAATCCAGTTTCCGGAGCGTCTGGTGTAATACCGAAGGTGACTAGCCAGCCTTCGGCTGCCAGCGGCAGGGCACGGGTGATCGCCTCATGGAAAGCCGGCAAGTCGGTGATAATGTGATCACTCGGCATAACCAGAAGTGCATCGTCAGCTTCCGCTTCCAGCGCGGCGAGCGCAATCGCTGGAGCCGTGTTACGGCCGAAGGGTTCGAGGAGCACGACGTAATCTTCAATTTTGGCTGCGTTAAGTTGCGCCTGGATAATGTCGGCATGCGCAACGTTAGCAACAATTATAGGGCGCCGGATCGGGGCTGCGATGTATCCCTCTGTTCGCCGGAGGGTAAGCTGGAGCATAGTCTCGTCGCCCGTCAACGGCAGCAACTGCTTGGGTCGCTCCGGCCGCGACACTGGCCATAGTCGGGTACCCGACCCGCCGGATAGAATGACGGGAACAATCATTGAGGCATCGGTCATTGCGACACCGCGCGCAAGGTCACGACGGGGGAAAATAGCTGATTGATGATCGAAACGAATTTGGCAGGCAAGTTGGCACTTGCATTTGCTATGTAGATCAAATCCTTGTCCTTCATATAAACTTGCTGGGAAAGAATGTAGGAGGATGGACGAGTCATATTCAAACGATACACGGTGAGCGGCTCACCAGGTGTTTTTGGTTTGTTCCGGAACAAAAATATAGCGCGTGGATTAGCTTGGCTGTCGTTGGGACCACCGAGCTTGGCAATGGCCTCAGCGAGGCTTAAACGCTCCGCATCAAAGGAAATCTGGGCAACCTTACCCCCTGCGCCCAGACTAAGGAAGGTCAAGGGCTGGTGAAGGACTTCAATGCGGTCGCCAGGTGCCATCGTGAGATTATAACCGGCATCGTTCGGATCAATCGCGCTCAACCGCGCCGTTCCTGTGATCGAATTGCGCGTGAAGCGCACGACCTCGTCATAGGGAGGATCGATCTGCCCACCTGCGATAAGGATGGCGTCCAGCAGGTTCCTGCTGGCTGGGCTGAGTACGAAGAGACCTGGCCGACGAACATTGCCGGCAACAGCAATGCTGGTACCAGGACTGTCAGTGCGCTTGACGATTACATCAGCACTTTGAGAGCGGCCGCGCATAGCACCGCGTAAATGCAACTCGGCTTGGCGGAGCGATAGACCGGCAACCTGCATGCGGCCAAGATAGGGTAGGGAGATCATGCCATCTTCATCGACCACAATATTCTCGAAAGTTTCATTGTGAGCTGTTAGATCATTACTGGTACCTATGGCCGTCGTGCTTGGTGGACCGGAAAATAACGAGATGCCAATTTCGTAGATGCGGACTTGCAGAACGTCGCCAGGCTGGAGGACATCGCGTACTATTTGCCCTTGTCCAACGGATGCGAGCAAGCTGGGTTCAATTTCCCCGGTTGGTTCTTGGAAGATTGATGAATCCAGGCTCTGGATTTCCTCCACGCGATACTGGACGCTTGAGCCGTCCATGGCACCGCGGGTGATTGCTGAGGCGGTGGGACCGTTCGAGGGAAGGGAAGCACAGCCGCTTAAACCCAGGAGTGCGAGCGCGCCGGCTATCAGGCTGGCACCTAGACCGGGATTCAAATGAAGAGAGCGGGGGATTAGGGATAAGTTCATTTGCGGATATCTTCCCGATACTCGCGCAGCCAAGAGACCGTCTCGGCAATGCCTTCATGCAGGCTATAACGTGGGACGAAGCCCAATGCCTGCAACAGGCTCACATCATAAGAGCGCGAGATTTGGCCCTTGGGCTTGTCCACATTCCACCGATAGCGCACTTGCGGAAAATGTGCTGCGATTTCAATAACCAGATGGCTGATGGGCACAGATATCCCGGTGGCTAGATTGTACGGGCCCTCTCCATGATCCATGATTGCCATCAAGCCACTTGCTGCGTCGGCAGAATAAAGGAAGTCTCGTGTCGGTGTACCATCGCCCCAGATTTCAACCTCCTCACCGCTTTCCTCGGCGTCGAGAAATTTTTTCAAGAGTGAGGGGACGACATGTCCGTGGAGGGTATTGAACATGTCCCTTGGTCCGTACATGTTCGTAGCGATGACGAAGCCGAAATTTAGGTCATATTGCTGCCTATAGGTTTTTAGTTGTGCAAGCAGTGTTCGTTTGGACATTGCATAGCCATATTCTGACCCGTGCGGCTCGCCCAGCATGGCATCGCTCTCGCGCATTGGCTGTTCTAATCCATCCGCGTACATCGCCGCAGAGCCCATGGCGACAATCTTCTCGACGCCAAAATTGTGGCAAGCCTCGACCAACGTCGTATTCATGATCGTGTTACGGTAGAAGACCTCCGCAGGGAACTTCAGGTTTCCACCAACACCAAAGACGCTGGCGGCAAGGTGGAAAATGTGGGTCGGCCGCACAAACTTCATCAGGGCCGAAACCTCTGTCGGCACCGTTAAGTCGCATTGCTGGCGGGACACAAGAGGAATCACTTCTTCTCCCCTTTCGGAGAGATGTTGGACAAGTGCTGACCCAACCAATCCTCCTGCACCAGTAACCAAAATCCGCCGCATCGATTTCTTCCTCTCTAGACTTGGATGCGCTGTGATGTCAGAGGCTCGTCCGATGGATCAAACGCGCACATGATCGCGCACACCTGCAATCAGGATGACTAGGACGACCCAGCCACAAACAGCAAAAAACAGGAAAAGTCCTACATTCTTGATGAAATTTGGAAAAGTTGCTTCTTGAGGAACGGTTGGCCGTACAACGGTATCCAAATATAACTGCTGGCGCTGAGCCTCGCTCTCCGCAGCGGATAAGTTCAGTAGTGCGTTCTGCAAACGCTTCTCTGCAAAGGCCTTCTCGCCTTCCAACACGTCAAATGCGCTGACAGTCGAGGCCAACGTATCGTGAGGTTGCCCACGGGAATTTGCCAGTTGGTCGCGGGCAGTATCTAAACGGGCGCGCGCTTCGCCCAAACGAAGTTCCGCAAGCGCACGGCTTGGCGCATCGGGACTGAGATACTGCCGGCGCACCTGCACATCCGCTTCAGCTAGATCCACCTGTTTTTGCAAATCGGCGATCCGTGTCATCGATGCCGTGACCTGCCTGGCAGGATCGATCACCTGCTCACGGGACCGGGCAATGAAAACCTTGCGCTCGATAGCACGGAGGCGATCTTCCGCATCCCGCACTTCGTCCTCTGCATAGCGAACCGAATCGCGCCGGGAGCGATTGGTCATTCCGTTGAGGAGGTTTTCCGACAGGCGCAGCGAATGGTCGGCGATCTGATAGGCATCTTGTGGTGAAAACGCGGTGACCTTCACCCGGACAGTGGACGAGGTCTGTTCGTATTCCGCTGTAACGCGGGCCTTCCAATACCGCTGAAAGGCCTCGATTGTAGCGTTGGCGGGAAGGCGGGAGAAGTAATCGATCGACGGTTTGGTATATCGCTGACGCAGCGCTACAGTCCGGTTCAAGTCAGAAAGCGCGTTGGTGCTTTCAAGATACTGGGTCACGGCATAACCATTGTCTGTCGCGCCGCTGGATATGCCAGCAACGCCGAATAGCTGGCCCATCGAAAGACTGCTCTTGCCCGGCTCCTTGATCTGGATCCGGAACTCTGCCTGATAGCGGGGCGTCGCAAGAAACAGCAAATATAACGTATATAACGCTACAGGGAGGACAACGCATAGCAAGAAGGTCAGCTTCTGCCAACTCAACCGGCCTTCGAAGCCACGCAAGACGCTAAAGTGCGGCCGTGCAAAGGCCTGATTTTCAGCGTTCATAGCCGAGCTCCTGCCTGGCCGTGTTGATCCGGAGGAGAAGTCGGTACCATATGTATGACATCCCTAAAGTTGATCAATGCATCCTCAACATTGTTGTACAAAGTGATTTTTCCATTGTGCAATATCGCGCCGGTGTCGCAATATTCTCTTATCGTATCGATATTATGCGAAACGATTATGATGTTGGATCTGTTTGCACGTTCTTTAAAGGCGCGCGCCGACTTTTCACGGAAAATGCCATCTCCGACTTCTGTTATCTCATCAATCAGGTATACGTCAAAGTTGATGGCTAAGCACAAGCCGAATGCTAGCTTAGCTAACATGCCCGAGGAATAAAATTTGATCGGGGCGTCGAAATAGGTTCCTATTTCTGAGAACCATAGAACGTAATCGATGATGCTTTTCCGATCGACCCCGTAAACTCGCGAGACGAATGTGATGTTTTCCCGACCGGTAAGGTCTGGGTGGAAAATGCTGGCGAAACCGAGCGGAAATGAGATCAGGCCCTCGCGTTTGATTAAACCGCCATCGGGTGATTCCGCGCCGGAAAGCAAGCGAATGAGAGTGGACTTGCCCGCCCCGTTCAGGCCGAGAATGCCAATATTACGACCGCTTGGAAAGTCGATTGAAACGTCGTCCAATACGGTTCGTATCGGCAGGCCTCGGACGTGATAGCGCTTTGATACGGATTGGAGGCTAATCATTCGGTGCCCATCAGTTTGGCTCGGAACAAGCGTTGTGCTGTCATGCCGATTGCCAAGGATCCAAATGCGCATGCGAACAAGTAAGGAATGTTCAACCAGAAAGGCTGTGGTGTATAGAAATAGCTGCTACGAATGAGCTCTATAGCTTGAAGTATTGGATTCCAGGCCAGAATATCGCGAATGGATTCAGGCATCATTCGAGGAATGTAGAAGGTACCTGAGGAGAAATACAAGATTGAAGAAAGCGCACCCCATATTCTTTCCCATCCGGAAAAATAGGAATTTAGAATGGAGAACAGCAGGCCAAGGCCAAAAGCAGTAATCCAAATTAGAGACATTGCCAACGCTATGCCGGTAATATCATCTGGAGCAGTGAAAAGGCCGAGGCAATAGAAACCCAAAAGAAGAATGGCCGCTACCGACATCTCGGTTATCAGTTCCAGTGTACCGCGTGCCACGAAGACGTCGAAGATCCGTACAAGTGGTAATTGCAGAAGAGGTCTGTTTTCGGGAACGGCATTAATCATATGACTGACCGTATGCGTAAATAGGTGATATGGGACAATGCCCGTAAAGTAGAACAGAGCAAAATTATTGCCTATCGGCGGCAGGTTGCTGTGGCTGAATAGGCTAATCAAAGTTATCATAATGCCGATATGGGCCAGCGGCTCAAACAGCACCCAAAAATAGCCGAACCGTGCCCGCCCGAAACGCGTCTTGGTTTCTCTTAATATCAGTGCGAGGATGATCCGTGCTTGTTGTGCTACAGGATGGATTTGATCGGCCGAGAGCCGAGCCCGGGCCTGGTCGGGTGCAGTCAGCACAGGCTCTTCATTGCCGGTTTCAACGCGGTCCAGCAGTCGCTGCCGGTCGCGGCGTTCCATGACAATCTTCAGTGTTTGGCTGATGCTTTCCTCGTCGGGAAAGCGCGCGACCAGCCACGCACCGATTTGCAAGGCCGCGTCGTAATCGCCTGCTTCGGTGGCGATTACGAAAGCCGACCGATTAATTGCTTCGTCGTCAGGACGCAGGCGTTGCGCCTTGAGAATGTCGGCTGCGGCCTCCTCAATCCGGTGCATTGCACCCAGTATCGTCGCGTGTAAGGTCAGATAGGATGCTGAATCGGGATGAGCGGTTAGAGCAGCCCTGGCTTCATCTAGAGCCTCCTGTCGCCGCCCAAGTGACAGGAGGATGGAGGCGGTTAGTTCATTTTCGGTCGGACTTCGATCCGGCAGGTCGAGCATAATGCCGGCTGCCTCTTCGTGTCGTTTTTGTGCAGCAAGCTGGCTGGCGATGAATACCCGTGTGGAGCGGTCCGCGCCATCGAGCGCTAGCGCAGCTTTGGCCGTGCGAAGAGCCGGGCTGTGGCGTCCGCACTGCCCCAGCAGAAAAGCGAGCAATTGCAAGTAATTAAAATCGTCCAGCCTGCGGAACAGGCGCGGTAGGAGCAGCCTGAGAGCCTCGCGATGACGCCCGGCCTCGGCCAAGTGGCCCGCGATGGAAAGGATTTCCGCGCTGGAGTGAGTCAGTGCGTTTGCAAGTAGTACCGAGAATGCCTCGTCTGTTGCGCCTAGGGAAAGCAGAGTGCGCCCTAGCGACAAGCGATCCGAAGGGATTAGCGCGCCAAGCCTATCGATTTGAGCATAGCAGTCCACCGCATAGCCTGTAAATCCAACAGCATAAAACCGTTGAGCTGCTTTTCGCAATAGTGAGATATTTTCGGGTGATTGCCGGACGGCATGGATCAGCGCCCCGGTGTCGGGTTGGACGAATATCTCAACGGCCGGCTGCTGGCTACGTCTGGCAGAAGATGAATCGAATCCTGGAAGATGCGCGAACAGGTCTGATCGGAACTCTGTCATAATCCCTCTGATGACCTGCTTCGCACACTTGCATCGGGCGGAAAAAGGCCGATCTAGAGGATCGGCCATCTCTTCTTGGTCTACTAGTTGCGCGCTTCAGGATGAGCCCGCGGATGAAGTTGCAATGTTTATACGAAGTCCTCCAAAACAACCCCACCAGCCGCAATCCGCTTTTGTCTCTCGAAGTCGGCCCGAACCATATCGGCAGCGAGCTTGTCAAACGACTTTTGGTGTTGCCAGCCCAGCTTCTCGTGTGCCTTGGTCGGATCGCCTAGAAGCAGATCAACCTCCGCCGGTCGGAAAAATGCGGGGTCCACGATGACCAATGTATCACCAGATTTCGCGCAGCGGCCGATTTCGTCGATACCGCTGCCGGACCATTCAATTCGGCGATCTACACAGGCGAAGGCGTGTTCGACAAATTCGCGCACACTATGCATCTCGCCCGTAGCGAGAACATAGTCGTCTGGCTTTTCCTGCTGTAAAATCAGGTACATGCCACGGACATATTCCGCAGCGTCGCCCCAGTCCCGCAAAGCATCCAGATTGCCCAAGCGCAGCGGGGCTTTCGAACCCAGCGCAATGCTGGCGACGGTTTTTGTGATCTTGCGGGTAACAAACAGTTCCCCACGTAATTCACCCTCGTGATTAAAAAGAATGCCGTTGCTGGCGTGCATCCCATATGCTTCGCGGTAATTTACTGTGATCCAGTAACCGTAAAGCTTGGCAACACCATATGGGCTACGCGGATGGAACGGAGTGGTTTCGCGCTGGGGCGTCTCATGAACCTTGCCATAAAGCTCGGAGGTGGATGCCTGATAAAAACGCGTGCTATCCACTAGATTGGCGAAACGGATCGCCTCTAGCAGGCGCAGAGCGCCTACACCATCAGCGTTGGCTGTGTACTCGGGCGTCTCGAAGCTCACTGCTACGTGGCTTTGCGCCGCCAGATTATAAATCTCTGTGGGTTTGACGTCTCCGACAATCCGAACGAGCGAGGAGAAGTCCGTAAGATCACCATAATGTAAGCGCAGTTGCCCCGTTTCCACGTCACTTTTCAGAAGACGAGAAATTCGATGGACGTTGGGCGCCGAAGAGCGACGGAGAAGGCCATGCACTTCATAACCCTTGTCCAGCAATAATCGCGCCAGCAGAGCGCCATCCTGTCCTGTGATACCCGTTACAAATGCGCGGCCGGTCATTTTTGCTCCTGGTTTTTGAAGTGCCCGAATCTCTCAAGCTGCTGTCGCACACTGTTGTCAATGTTGAAGCTGGCGAAGGCAGCCTCTCGCTCTTCACTGCGGCGATATAGGTCAGGATTTTCAACGCAGTGGACAATTTTTTGGGCAAGTTCGCGTGCGTTGCCCATATCGAACCCGACGAAGCAATCCTTGAAATACCTGTTCGTTTCAAAAAAAGAATGATTATTGGAACAAATCATACGCGCGCCGGCCTCCATGGCCAGCACAGCGACACCTGACATGCTCTGCCCCACTTCTTGGTAAGGTAGCACCACCGCGTCGCATAGGACGAGCGCTTCGATGAATTCCGGGTCAGGCAGACTGCCGATGAACCGGATGCGGTTCGATATGTCGGATGGCGCAGCTACGGTGACGTTGGTGCGTATTCTCTCTCCACCATCACGACGGTGCAGCCAATCTACAGTGGCAGCCTTGCGGGCTCGGTTCAGATTATCTTCCTCGATCTCGTCGATGAGATCAAAAATGGACTGTAGATAGGGGCTAACCGCCTCTCCCCGCTTTACACTCTGCGGGTGCTGACTGCCGAAGAGACCCAACTTGTAATGAGAGGGCAGGTATTTCAAGGCTTCAATGACCGTTTCGATACCCTTATAGTTGGAAAGATATCCGAACAGCCCAATTACATGGTCTCCGGGCTCGAATCCCGATTTGCGGAGAAATTCCTCCCGCCCCACCACGGATTTGGCGGCAGCCTTCTCTTCTTCGGTCAGAAAGGCCAAGGGGTAATCAAATGCCGGCTGGAATTCATATACCTCCTGTAGCGCTCGGCGATCTCGCCGAGTGTGAACCTTGATCGACAAATTCCGCTTTTTACGCGCGGCATTGCAATATTCGGCGATCGCCTCGGTGAGATCGGCGAAGCGACTCATTCCGCGCGCCTGCCTGAATCGCGAGTAAGAGCGCTTGCTAATGCCCACTTTCAAGGCCGACAAAACGGGTTTTCTATCGTATTCAACGCGATGCATCGTGAGGATCACGTTGCGGCAGGCATCAATGAGGATCTTGAGGCGACGCAACATGTCACTTGTGTTGGCTCCATAAAGCCCGGCTTCATATTGGATGTTGACGTAGTCGTAGTTACGCAACTGATCCGCTATGTTTTTAATATGTCGATCCCCAGCCTTTCGTACAGTAGATGTGTTGTTCTGTAGAACAAAAAGATCAAGGCCGATAACATCAACATCAACATATTTGGAAAAATTGGTCTTTAAAACATGCGTATAAGATGCATTTCCGCAATTCTCATTATATGTACTTACGATCGCAAGCTTCTTTCGAGAATGTGTGTCTTTTGCGAATTCTGTAGTCATGGCGTTGCAATCATTTGTTTATCCGAAGGTGGGCGCTGCTATGGCGGGTATCGAGAGTTTTGGCAACCCCAGATCGGTCTTCTAGCATCGCAATGCGTGGCCCTTGTGGCATTTTGAAGAAACGTGTAGCAAACTGATAACAGGCCGCTTTTTTAATTTAGATCATGTGAGATTAACGTGTGTGCGATAATTATCGAGAAAGATGGTGTGAGGTACGCGGAGTATCTTCCCGCGACTTCAAGGCCATCTGTCGGCGGCTTTTTCTCAGAGCGGAATGCTGGATTTCAGTTCGGAGTGATGATCCATCCTGAAGGGCATCGGGAGAGAGCTCATTACCACAGCAAAATTGCCGTTGGTGAGTCTCATTTATCAGAATTCATTTTTATTCAAAAAGGGGTTATGACAATTAGCTTCTATTTATCGAATGGAATAGAATTTAATAGAATTAAGTTATCCGTTGGTGATGCAATTGTATTAATTGATGGAATTCACAGTTATATCGTCAATAGTGATCTCCAGGCAATTATAATTAAGCAAGGACCTTTTAGGGATGGGGTCGAAAAAATGCTGGTAGATTTTTGATGATCCGGGTGTTTGATCCACATCTCCGGCTTGAAGATCTTGCGAGTGTCGCCACCGCCCTACAGAATGGAGAGATTTCTGGGAACTTTGGAACTTCGCTCGAGCGGTTTGAAATAGGCTTCTCCAGCTATGTAGGGTGTGCATTTGGGGTTGCGACCAGCAGCGGCACAACAGCTTTGCATTTGGCGTTAGCTGCTGCGGGCATCGGTTGTGGTGATGAAGTAATTGTCAGTAGTTCGACAAATATCGCGACCGCACTGGCAGCTGTATATTTAGGGGCTGTGCCCGTTCCCGCCGACGTGAAAGCTGATAGTTGGAATATTGATCCCGACCATGTTGAATCTTTGATTACTTCCAGAACCAAGGCAATAATTCCTGTTCATTTATTTGGAGCTGCGGCTGATATGGATCGCATCATGTCCATCGCGGAACGACATGATCTTCTGGTGGTTGAAGATTGCGCTCAGGCTCACGGGGCGCGTTGGAACGGGAGGCCTGTGGGCAGCTTCGGCCATATGGCCGCCTTTTCCTTCTATGCAAATAAAGCAATTACGACGGGAGAGGGGGGTATGGTGACCTCCAATGATCGGCAATTGGCCGACAGAATGCGTTACTTGAAGAACCTAGCGTTCACTGAGCCGCGATTTCGCCACACGGACATTGGTTATAACTATCGAATGGCGGGATACCAGGCGGCATTGGGTTTGGAGCAACTCGCTCGGATCGAAAATATTATCGAAGCCAAGCGAAGCCTCGCTTATTTTTATCGGAATAGTTTGAAAGGTGTAGAGGCGATACAGTGGCAGGCGGAGCCACAGGAGATGCGCCATGTGCACTGGATGGCAGCCTTGAATCTAAGGCGTGATTCCAAATTGAAGCGGGATGATCTAGCACGTGTTTTGTATGAAAAAGGAATAGAAACGCGCACTTTCTTCTGCCCTATGAACCAGCAACCCGCGCTTCAGGCCCTTGAAGGCTTCCCATCTGATCCATGCCCTGTGGCCGACAGACTTTGGACGAGCGGATTGTACCTTCCTTCGAGTTTGTCTTTAACGGACAAGGATCTCAATTTGATATCTGACTTAGTTCGTGATTCCTTGTGACCTGCCCCCCGAAAGTTCCCTCATTCTGATGTAGAGTCTGTCACTGTAAGGAGCAGACGCATGAGGAAGAGCCGTTTCACCGAGGCGCAGATTA
>Ga0207647_10002027_pt1 | contig 15479 bp, 16 predicted proteins | sample KBSCornC2_FD_184295 | JGI IMG/M metagenome (GOLD analysis project Ga0207647, IMG submission 184295) | Corn rhizosphere microbial communities from Kellogg Biological Station, Michigan, USA - C2 (SPAdes) (version 2) | ecosystem: Host-associated > Plants > Roots > Rhizosphere ...
CTTCGCCACCGAAGAAACGGTTAAGCTAGCGCGACCGAATCCCGCAAGATCGCCGCGCCATCATGTCCGATCCCGCTTCCGAATCGCTCCCGCAAACCTGCGACCGTCTCTGGTCGTGCCTCGAGTCCGGCGTCGGCACGCAGCGCTCGCCGTTCACGATGGTGCAGGCCGCGACGCTCGGCCTCGACGGCGCGCCGAAGGTGCGCACGATCGTGTTGCGGCAAGTGAGCCGCGCCGATCGTCTGCTGGCGTTCCATACGGATGCGCGATCGGAGAAGGTGGTGGAACTGCGCCGCGATCCTCGCATCGCCGTCGTCGCGAACGATCTCGACGCGCTCGTGCAGATTCGCGCGGAAGGCGTTGCGTCGATCTGCGACGACGAAGCGCAACGGCGCGCGATCTGGCAATCGAGCCGTCCGCATACGTTGCTGCTGTATCGCGCACCGTTGCGGCCGGGCACGCCGATCGAGTCGCCTGAAGAGGCGCACGTCACGCCAAGCCCGGGCGACGCCCCCACCGACGACGGCTATCGGAACTTCTGCCTCGTCCACGTCACGGTGACGCGCATCGACTGGCTCGAACTGGCCCGCGGCGGTCATCGCCGCGCGATCTTCGACCTGAACGACGACGGCTACGCAGGCCGCTGGATCGCCCCCTGACGTCGACGTTCGTACGCCTGCTACAAACGCGTACAAATCAGACACATCCCGGATACATCAGACCTTTCAAATGGGTGACCGCCGCGTGAACGCCGCGTGCCCGAATGAAAGCGAAGGCGCGCCCGGGCGCGCGGCATGTTCACTTTCAACCTCACGAAAGGAGATGCCGAGCGATGTCTTCCACACCGTTTTCCCCGATGCGTCGGCACCTGCTGGCCACGTCCGTGGCCGCGGGTGTATCCGCGATGCTGCCCACCGCGCTGCATGCGGCAACCGGCGACACCGGCATACGCCCGTTCACCGCCCACATCCCCGACGACGCACTGGTCGACCTGCGCCGCCGCATCACCGCGACACGCTGGCCGGGCCGCGAGACCGTCGCGGACGAATCGCAGGGCGTGCGGCTCGCGCGCATGCAGGCGCTGCTGCGCTACTGGGGCACCGACTACGACTGGCGCAAGGGCGAGGCGCGCCTGAACGGCTTCCCGATGTTCATCACGGAAATCGACGGGCTCGACATTCACTTCATCCACGTCCGGTCGCGGCACGCGAATGCGATGCCGATGATCATGACGCACGGCTGGCCCGGTTCGATCTTCGAGCTGGTGAAGGCGATCGGCCCGTTGACCGACCCGACCGCGCACGGTGCGAGCGCCGACGATGCGTTCCACGTCGTCGTGCCGTCGCTGCCGGGCTTCGGTTTCTCCGGCCGCCCGACGAAGACTGGCTGGGGCTCGGACCACATCGCGCGCGCATGGGGCGAGCTGATGGCGCGCCTCGGCTATACGCGCTTCGTGTCGCAGGGCGGCGACTGCGGCTCCGTGATCTCGCACCGGATGGCGATGCAACGCGTGCAGGGCCTGGCCGGGATTCACGTGAACATGCCGGCGACGGTGCCGCCGGACATCGCGACGCTGCTCCAGGTCGACGCGCCGGCTCCCGCATCGCTGTCGCCGAAGGAGAAGGCCGCGTACGAGAAGCTCGCGACGTTCTATCGCGACAACTGCGGCTACTCGGCGATGATGGTCACGCGTCCGCAGACGGTCGGCTACGCGCTCGCCGATTCGCCGTCGGGGCAGGCCGCGTGGATGTACGACAAGATCTCGCAGTGGACATACAGCGGCGGCGTACCCGAACGTTCGATTCCGCGTGACGAGATTCTCGACGACATTTCGTTGTACTGGCTGACCAACACGGCGACGTCCTCCGCGCAGATCTACTGGGAGGATCACTCGAACAACTTCAACGCGGTGGACATCTCGCTGCCTGCCGCGATCACGGTGTTTCCCGGCGAGATCTATCAGGCGCCGCGCAGCTGGGCCGAGCGCAGCTATCACAACCTGATCTACTTCAACGAAGTCGACAAGGGCGGCCATTTCGCGGCATGGGAAGAGCCGGAACTGTTCGCACGCGAAGTGCGGGCCGGGTTCCGGCCGTTGCGTCGCGCGTAAGCACGGCTCGACGGGCGCGCGCGGGCCGGTTGCGATGCCGGCCTGCGTCCGTTGCCGCATCGGTGCATGGGGGCGCGGGTGTTGCGCGGCCCCCGAAACGCACCGTTCCGCGGGCGTTTTTTGAATCGCTCTGTGTCGTATCCGAACACAGATACGTTGGGATACAAAGCGTCCGAATGGTTCGGATATAAATCCGGTGAAGCGATTCACACGGCGGCGCGAAGCGATGCGCGGCCCGCGTGAACGGCGATACCGGAGCGCCCGCACCTGCCGCGGGCCCCTTCCTTAGCGATCGACAATGGAGAACCAGTCATGCCTGATACCGTGAATAGCCGCCGCCGCCTGATCCTGGGTACGACAATCGCAAGCCTGAGCCTCGCCGATATCGGCTTCGGCTCGCTGGCGCATGCGCAGTCGGCGCCCGATGTACCGACGAACCGCGCGGCCGGCGCGGCGTCGCTCGGCACCATCCACCAGATCGACGCGGGCGTGCTGAACGTCGGGTATGCGGATCTCGGGCCGAAGAACGGCCCCGTCGTGTTCCTGCTGCACGGCTGGCCGTACGACATCTACAGCTACGCGGACGTCGCGCCGCTGCTCACGGCGGCCGGCTATCGCGTGATCGTGCCGTACCTGCGCGGCTACGGATCGACGACGTTCCGCTCGGCCGACACGCTGCGCAACGGCCAGCAGGCGGTGACGGCCGTCGACATCGTCGCGCTGATGGATGCGCTGAAGATCGACCGTGCGATATTCGGCGGCTACGACTGGGGCGCACGCACGGCCGACGTCATCGCGGCGCTGTGGCCGCAGCGCGTGAAGGCGCTGGTGTCGGTGAGCGGCTACCTGATCGGCAGCCAGCAGGCGAACGCCAAGCCGCTGCCGCCGCAGGCCGAACTCCAGTGGTGGTATCAGTTCTACTTCTCGACCGAGCGCGGCGCGCTCGGCTACGCGGAGAACCTCGATGCGTTCAACAAGCTGATCTGGCGGCTCGCATCGCCGAAGTGGCAGTTCTCCGACGAAACCTTCGCGCGCAGCGCCGCGGCGTTCCAGAATCCCGACCACGTGGCGGTCGTGATCCACAACTATCGCTGGCGCCTCGGTCTCGCGAAGGGCGAAGCGAAATACGACGACATCGAGCGACGGCTCGCGGCCGGCCCGGTCATCACCGTGCCGACGATCACGATGGAAGGTGACGCGAACGGCGCGCCGCATCCGGCCCCGGCCGCGTATGCGAAGAAGTTCACCGGCAAGTACCAGCACCGCACGATCACCGGCGGCATCGGCCACAACCTGCCGCAGGAAGCGCCGCAGGCGTTCGCCGAGGCGATCCTGCAAGTGGAGCATCTGTGATGCGGGCGCATATCGGAGTGGTGCGTCATCGCGCGCGTCGGGCGCTCGTCGCGGGCGTGTTGCTGGCCGGTGCGTTGTCGGCGAGCGGCCCGGCCGCGTTCGCGGAGCAGCCGAAGCCGGCCGCGTCGCCGATCTACGGCGTGACGATCCCGCCCGGCTACCGGAAGTGGGAAATGGTCGCGCCGGCCGAGGAAGCGGCGCCGCTCGACGAATTGCGCGTGGTGCTCGGCAACCCTGTCGCGATGCGTGCGCTCGAAAAGTCGACGCTGCCGTTTCCGGACGGCACGATCCTCGTGAAGCTCGCGTACAAGCGCAAGCAGTCGGACGAGTTCCCGCCGGCGACCGTGCCGGGCCAGGCGACCACCGTGCAGGTGATGGTGAAGGATTCGCGTCGCTATGCGTCGACGGGCGGCTGGGGCTTCGGGCGCTTCATCAACGGCGTGCCGGCCGATATCGGTCAGCACCAGACGTGCTTTGCGTGTCACCAGGCGCGCGTGAAGAATCACGACTTCGTGTTCACGCGGTTGGCGCCGTGATGTGATTTGACGGGATCGGCTTGACGGAAGGGCGTGCCGCGCGAGGCACGCCTTTTTTTGTCGTGCGCGGATGACGGGAGATGGATCGGCATGCGGGTTTGTATCGCACTGTGTCTGCGGCCCCTTCTGAAAAACTGGCATGCAGGAAGCACCGGTTTCGGAAACATGCCGGATACGTGGGCGGGTTCTACTGTCGACATGCAGGAAACGTTCGATGCCAGCCATCTGGATCGGACGCCGAATGTTCGATACACCCACTTCCTTTTAGGAGAACACTCATGAAAGTCGCTCGAATCCTCGCCGTTGCCGTCCTCGCTTCGATCCCCGCATTGTCGTTCGCCGATACCGGCCACGGCCTCACGCGTGCCGATGTGCGCGCCGATCTCGTCCGGCTCGAGAAGGCCGGCTACAGCCCGGCCAGCGGCGAAGCCAACTACCCGGACGATATCGCTGCCGCGGAGAACGCCGTCGCCGCGCAGCAGGTCGCGCGCTCGGACCAGAACGGTCCGTCGAAGTCGCAGGGCGACAACGTCGCCGCCGCGTCGGTGCCGGCCGCCCGCTACGCCGCAGCCGGCGACGCACGCACGGATGCCGCCAACGGCCTGTACGCGCATTCGTGATCCGCTGCCGCGCCTGCTGAGCGCCGGCGCGGCCGCAACGTAAACATTTCAGATGTACAACACGACAGGAAGGAGCATGACGATGGTCGGTTTGACGAAACGGGTGCTGGTGTCCGCGGCGGTGCTGGGCGGTCTGTTCGGTGCGGTCGCGGCGCAGGCTGCGCCGAAGGAGGACCTGAAGGGCACGAACGTCGTGCTGGTGCACGGCGCGTTCGCCGACGGGTCGAGCTGGAACCGCGTGATTCCGCTGCTCGAGGCGCGCGGCCTGCATGTCGTAGCGGTGCAGAATCCGCTCAGCTCGCTCGCCGACGATGCCGCCGCGACGAAGCGCGCGATCGACGAGCAGAAGGGGCCCGTCGTGCTGGTCGGTCATTCGTGGGCCGGCGTCGTGATCAGCGATGCGGGCAACGACGACAAGGTGAAGTCGCTCGTCTACGTCGCCGCGTTCGCGCCGGACAACGGCCAGTCGATCGCCGACGTCACGCAGGGGCTGCCGGCGCCGGCGTGGGCCGGCGAGCTGCGCAAGGACACGGGCGGTTTCGCGACGCTGTCGGACAAGGCAATCGCGCAGGATTTCGCGCCGGACCTGTCTCCCGCGCAGCAGCGCGTCGTCGCGGCGACGCAAGCGCCGTGGTACGGTGGCTGTATTTCGCAGAAGGTCACGCAGGCCGCGTGGCATGAGAAGCCGTCGACGTTCGTCGTCGCGACGCAGGACCGGATGATCGATCCGAAGCTGCAGGAGACGATGGCGAAGCGGATCGGCGCGACGGTCGCGCGCGTGAACGGCAGCCACGTCGCAATGTTGAGCCAGCCGAAGGCCGTGGCCGACGCGATCATCGCGGCCGCGGAGCGTGCGAAGCACGATACGCAGTAAGCGATGCGGCGCCGCGATGCGAATGGCGTGCGGCGCCTCCTTCCGGCCATCCGCCTCGAAGGAAGTCCCGTTGGGGGCATGGCGGAGTTTCTCGGAGCACATTCTGATGACGCAGCAACTCTGGCAACTGTCGGCGACTGAAATCGCGAAGCGGGTGCGGCAACGTGAAGTGTCCGCGCGGGAAGTGGCGGATGCGACGCTGGCCCGTCTCGATGCGGTGAACCCGGCGATCAACGCGGTGGTCGAGCATCGCCCGGACGACGTGCGGCGCCAAGCCGACGAAGTCGATCGCGCGATCGCGCGCGGCGACGATCCGGGGCCGCTCGCCGGCGTGCCCGTGACCGTGAAGATCAACGTCGACGTCGCGGAATTCGCGACGACCAACGGTACGCGCCTGCAGGAAAATCTGATCGCGAGCGCCGACAGTCCGTCGGTCTCGAACCTGAGAAAGGCCGGCGCGGTGCTGCTCGGCCGCACCAATTCGCCGACGTTCGCGCTGCGCTGGTTCACGTCGAATCTCGTGCACGGCCATACGTACAATCCGCGCAATCGGTCGCTGACGCCGGGCGGATCGAGCGGCGGCGCGGCGGCTGCGGTGGCCGCCGGGATCGGCCCGCTCGCGATCGGCACCGACATCGGCGGCTCGGTGCGTTACCCGGCCTATGCATGCGGCGTGCACGGGATCCGGCCGTCGCTCGGACGCGTGCCGGCGTTCAATGCGTCGTCGCCCGAGCGTGCAATCGGCGCGCAGTTGATGTCGACGACGGGGCCAATCGCGCGCACGATCGACGATCTCGCGCTGGCGTTGCGCGCGTTCGCCGCGCCGGATCCGCGCGACCCGTGGTACGTGCCGGTGCCGTTCGAAGGCCGCGCGGTGCCGAAGCGAGCGGCGCTGTGCGTGCGGCCGGGCAGCCTGCAGGTCGCGCCCGAAGTCGAGGCCGCGTTGCGCGATGCCGCGCGCCGGCTCGTCGATGCAGGGTGGACAGTCGATGAAATCGACGATACGCCACCGATGCGCGAGGCCGCGTTGTTGCAGGAGCAGCTCTGGCTTGGCGACGGATTCGACGCGTTGACGAATGCGGTCGAAAGCGACGGCGATCCGGGCGCGGCCGCGGTGATCGCGGCCGTGCGCGGCAAGGTGCGCGATCTGCCGGCCGACGTGATCAGCCGCGCGCTCGTGCGGCGTACGACGCTCACGCGCCAATGGCGGCTGTTTCTCGATGAGTACGCGGTGCTGCTGCTGCCGGTGTCGTCGGAGCTGCCGTTCCCCGACGATCTCGACAGGCAAGGACCAGAAGGGTTCGAGCGCGTGTGGGAGGCGCAGCTCACGCTGCGTGCGCTGCCGGCGATGGGGCTACCCGGGCTGGCGGTGACGACCGGGATCGTCAATGACGTGCCGGTTGGTGTGCAGGTTGTTGCCGCGCATCATCGCGAGGATCTGTGCCTGCTTGCCGGGCGCGACATCGAGGCGCGCGGCGCGGCGGTGACGGTGGTCGATCCGATCGTCTGAGGCGATGACGGGCGCGGTGCATCGGCGATGCATCGCGTCCGTCGGGATCGTTATTCAGGAAGCTATGCCTGTGTCCGTATCACGAGCGGGGAAGCGGCGAAAGCAGTTTCCATTCATCGTGTTCGCGGGCTCCGTCCATGACAACGCCGCTCAACGTCCCGTCAACATTCTGCCGCCAAGCCCCATCAGCAGCAGTCCGGCCGTCGTGTCGAGCACGGCCTTGCGCTTGATCAGCAGCCGGCGCACGAACGGATGCGACGCGAGCAGCGCCATCGTGCAATACCACGCGCCCGAAATCCCGATCGACAGCGCGACGACCGTGAGATCGAACCATGCCGGTGTGTGGGCCGGCACCATCAGCGCGAAGACACTGCCGTAGAACGCGACGGCTTTCGGGTTCGTCATGCTGACCACATAGCCTTTCTTCGCGGCGTGCCAGCCGGAAGATGAAGCCGGCGCGGCGACGGACAACGGCTTGCGCGCGGTTAGCACCATTTTCAGGCCGAGCCAGATCAGGTAGGTCGCACCGGCCAGCCGCAGCGCGGTGTGCACCCATGCGACGTGGGTCACGAGCAGGCTCAGCCCGCCGATCGCGATCGCGGCCCAGGTGCCCGATGCGGCAGCGAGGCCGAGCCCGGTCATCACGCCGGCGCGGCGCTGCGCGACCGCGCTCGACGTGACGATCACGAAGTTCGGGCCGGGGCTGGCCACGCTCAGCAGCAGGACGCCGGCGAGCGGCAGCAACGCATTGATGGTGGTCGACATGGATTTTGGGCCCGTGACGCGGAATGGGCCTTCATCTTACCCCGGTCGACCTGCCGTACCTGTGTGCGATCCAGAAAAAACGCGTGACGACCGACGTCGCCACGCGTTGCATTGCTTCGGAAACACCGCGCATGCCGGCGAACCGGCACGCCGCGGCACATCGTCGGATCGTCAGAAATCGAACCCCGGCCCGCCCGCACCCGGGCCGCCCGGGACCGCGGCGGGCGTCGCATCCTTCGGCGCCTCGAACACCGTCGCATCGGTCGTCAGCAGCAGCCCGGCCACCGACGCCGCATTCTGCAGCGCGGTGCGCGTGACCTTGGTCGGATCGAGCACGCCCGATTCGACGAGGTCGCCGTATTCGCCGGTCTGCGCGTTGTAGCCGAAGTTGCCTGAGCCCTCCGCCACTTTCGCGACGACCACGCTCGCTTCCTCGCCCGCATTCGTGACGATCTGGCGCAGCGGTTCCTCGAGCGCGCGCAGCACGATCTTGATGCCCGCGTCCTGGTCGGCATTCGCACCCTTGAGCTCGCGGATCGCCTGCCGCACGCGGATCAGCGCGACGCCGCCGCCCGGCACGATGCCTTCCTCGACGGCCGCGCGCGTTGCGTGCAGTGCGTCGTCGACGCGGTCCTTCTTCTCCTTCACCTCGATCTCGGTCGCGCCGCCGACCTTGATCACCGCGACGCCGCCCGCCAGCTTGGCCACGCGCTCCTGCAGCTTTTCACGGTCGTAATCGGAGGTCGCCTCGTCGATCTGCACGCGGATCTGCTTCACGCGCGCCTCGATGTTCTTCGCATCGCCCGCGCCGTCGATCACGGTCGTATTTTCCTTGCCGACCTCGATGCGCTTCGCCTGGCCGAGTTCGGCGAGCGTCGCCTTCTCGAGCGTGAGTCCCGTTTCCTCCGCGACGACTTGCCCGCCGGTCAGGATCGCGATGTCCTCGAGCAGCGCCTTGCGGCGATCGCCGAAGCCCGGCGCCTTGACCGCGACCGTCTTCAGGATGCCGCGAATGTTGTTCACCACCAGCGTCGCGAGCGCTTCGCCCTCGACGTCTTCCGCGATGATCAGCAGCGGCCGGCCGGATTTCGCGACCTGTTCGAGCACCGGCAGCAGGTCGCGGATGTTCGCGATCTTCTTGTCGTGCAGCAGGATGTACGGGTTCTCGATCTCGGCGATCTGCTTGTCGGGATTGTTGATGAAATACGGCGACAGGTAGCCGCGATCGAACTGCAGCCCTTCGACGACGTCGAGCTCGTCGGCGAGCGACTTGCCGTCCTCGACGGTGATCACGCCTTCCTTGCCCACGCGGTCGATCGCTTCGGCGATGCGCTGGCCGATCGATTCCTCGCCGTTCGCGGAGATCGTCGCGACCTGCGCGATTTCCTTGCTCGTGGTGGTCGGCTTGCTGATCGTCTTCAGCGCGTCGACGGCCGATGCCACGGCCTTGTCGATCCCGCGCTTCAGATCGAGCGGATTGAGTCCGGCCGCGACGTACTTCTGGCCTTCGCGCACGATCGCCTGCGCGAGCACCGTGGCCGTCGTCGTGCCGTCGCCGGCGGCATCGCTGGTGCGCGATGCGACTTCCTTCACGAGCTGCGCGCCGATGTTCTGCAGCTTGTCCGCGAGTTCGATTTCCTTCGCGACCGACACGCCGTCCTTCGTGACGACGGGCGCGCCGAAGCTGCGCTCGAGCACGACGTTGCGGCCCTTCGGCCCGAGCGTGACTTTCACCGCGTTCGCGAGAATGTTGACGCCTTCGGTGAGCTTCGTACGCGCGACGTCGCTGAAAATGATTTCCTTTGCTGCCATGATTGCGCTCCGTTATTGATTGACGACCGCGACGATGTCTTCTTCGCGCAGCACGAGGAATTCGTTGCCGTCCACCTTGACGGCCTGGCCTGCGTACTTGCCGAACAGCACGCGCTCACCGACCTGCAGGTCGGGCACGAGGCGCTGGCCGTCGGCGTCCTTGCGGCCGGGGCCGACGGCGATCACTTCGCCCTGATCGGGCTTTTCCGCGGCGCTGTCGGGGATCACGATGCCCGAGGCGGTGGTGGTTTCCTGGTCGAGTCGCTTCACGATGACCCGGTCGTGCAAGGGGCGTAGGCTCATCTGTCCGTCCTGTTCTGTTGCGTCGAGATTGGTTGGCACTCTTTATCGGAGAGTGCTGACGAGTATAAGAACGCGTGGTGGCGCGATCCAATAACGGATTCGGAAAAGCATTTGCTTGGATGCGCTATGGATGCGTAGCGGCGGTGCCGGCACGGCACTTGGGCTGGTTGTTACGCCACTCAGCGACGCCGCCTCGTTCTTGCTGCGGCACTCGCCTTTGCGTGACGATTCGTTGAATCTGGCCGCGCGTCGGCCGAACGAAGGGTTGGAGGCTAGCTGCATGGAGAAATACGAAACAGCTATCGAGTTGTGCAATCGGCTGGCAAAGGTCATGGGCAGCCTTGCCGGTCTCGCACTGTGCAAGCAGAATGCGTTTATGGATTACCAAGAGTGCAGGGGATTCTAAATGGCTAAGCATTCGCCTTATGCCGTCGTGGTGATTTACGACGAAGACCAGCAAAGACTTACGGTAAAAGCGGCCGATCCGGACAAGCTCGCGCCGCAATTACAAGGCGTTCTCGAAATGCCGATCCTGTTGGACGAGTTCGACTATCGAATAGATGACGAGTTTGCGCGTCGCCTGGGTGCCGCAATGCTGAATCTCATCGCCGCCGGTCAGCCCGGCATCGAGAAATACATGAGTGTGACGCTTGAGCCTATTCCGAGGCGGGGCGACGTCGGCCCCTGATGCTCGTAGAGGAATGCGACATGAGCAAACCGAGACGCGCAACCATCGTGTTTTACGACGAAGACACAGAACAGGTTACGTTGTGCACTGTGTTTCGCAAGGACGTGCAGGCCGTGCTTGATCGGGAAATGAATGCAGGCGTCGCCATCACGATTCCGCCACATGCCGAACCGATTGATGGGTGCCCGATTACCGATGAGGACGCGCGGCGACTAGGCGGCATGGCACTGCTGATGCAGGCGGGCGTGCATCCTGAATTGCGCGAACGGCTCAAATTTGCGGAGGCCGGGTCCGTCGACTGGTCGCCGGTTGGGCGTCCGGACGCAGACTGAGGCTTCAGTGCATGAGCCGCAGGATTGCCGCGACGATCCTGCCAAAGATGCTGATCATTGCCTGCCGTTTTCCTGCGGTTTGATAGCCAGTCCTATCGTTCGATTCCCTTCACTAGCTCCGGCGTTGAATGCCCGCGTAACGCACGGGTTGAGCAACGCCCGCGACGACGACCGTACGCGTTTTCCCCGCCTGACGCACAATCGACCGTGTCATGCATGCGCTGCGCGCGAGCGCACACCGCACCGCACCGTCTTCGATTCTTTCGTCAGAGGCACGAATCATGTCATCCCGCACCTATCTCGTTACCGGCGCGTCGCGCGGCATCGGCTTCGCAACCAGCACGCTGCTCGCCCGGCGTGGCCATCGCGTCATCGGTCTCGCGCGGCATTCGCAAGGCATCGACTTTCCCGGCGAACTGATCGCGTGCGATCTCGCCGATATCGACCGGACGGCCGCGACGCTCGCCCGCATCGGCGCGTCGAACGAGATCGACGGCGTCGTGAACAACGCGGGCATCGCGTTGCCGCAGCCACTCGGCAAGGTCGATTTCGCATCGCTGCAGGCGGTGTTCGACCTCAACGTGCGCGCGGCGATCCAGGTCACGCAGCATTTCGCCGACGCGATGAAGGCACGCGGATATGGTCGCATCGTCAACGTATGCAGCCGCGCGATCTTCGGCAGCCTCGATCGCACCGCGTATTCAGCCGCGAAAAGCGCGCTCGTCGGTTGCACGCGTACGTGGGCGCTTGAACTCGCCGAGCACGGCGTGACGGTCAACGCGGTCGCGCCGGGCCCGATCGAGACGGAACTGTTTCGCCAGACGCGGCCGGTCGGCAGCGAAGCCGAACGCAAGGTGCTGGCAACGATTCCCGCACGTCGTCTCGGCACGCCGCACGATGTGGCTGCGGCGATCGCGTTCCTGCTGTCCGACGATGCAGCCTTCGTCACGGGGCAGGTGCTCGCGGTGGATGGCGGCGGCAGCCTCGGCGGACGCAGCTGACGCAACACAACCATCGCGGCGCGCGTCGTAAAACACGGGCCGCGCCGCATATTCTCCTGCACCGTTAGCATGTGACGAATCCGACTTTGGGCGCCGCGGATGCGACGCTAAGATCGCCGATCCCGTAGATCGTGCGATCAACAACAATGAAAAAGTCCGCTTCGCCCTTGCTTGCCTTTCGTTTCCGTGTGGTCTGCGCCGCGATCGCCGGTGCGATGTCGCTTGCGTCGTGCGGCGGCGTCGACAGCGATCCGCCGCCGCAGGCCAATGCGACGCCCGTGGCCAAGCGCCCGAACATCCTGTACATCATGGCCGACGATCTCGGCTATTCCGACATCCATGCATTCGGCGGCGAGATCAACACGCCGAACCTCGACGCGCTCGTCGCGTCGGGCCGCATCCTGTCGAACCATCACACCGGCACCGTGTGCGCGATCACGCGCGCGATGCTGATTTCCGGCACCGATCACCACCTTGTCGGCGAAGGCACGATGGGCGTGCCGACCGACGAGCGGCGCGGCCTGCCGGGCTACGAAGGCTACCTGAACGATCGCGCATTATCGTTCGCACAACTACTGAAAGACGCCGGCTATCACACGTACATCGCGGGCAAGTGGCACATCGGCTCGGGGATCGTCGGCAGCGCGACGGGCAGCGGACAGACGCCGGACCAGTGGGGCTTCGAGCGCAGCTACGTGCTGCTCGCCGGCGCCGCGACGAACCACTTCGCGCACGAGCCGGCCGGCTCGTCGAACTACACGGAAGACGGCCGCTACGTGCAGCCCGGCCAGCCCGGACAACCGGGCGGCGCGGGCGGCAGTCCGGCCGTGTTCTACTCGACGGATTTCTATACGCAGAAGCTGATCTCGTACATCGATTCGAACAAGCGGGACGGCAAGCCGTTCTTCGCATACGCGGCCTACACGTCGCCGCACTGGCCGCTGCAGGTGCCGGAGCCGTGGCTGCACAAGTACGCGGGCGTGTACGACGCCGGCTACGACGCGATCCGCAACGCGCGCATCGCACGGCAGAAGGCGCTGGGTTTGATTCCGGCCGACTTCAGGCCATTCGACGGCCTGCCCGAAACGACGTCGGCGTCGCCGGCAACGGCGAACAACGGCACCGCGAACGCGAAGTACATCAGCGCCGTGCATTCGGCCGCCGACGGCTATACCGACTACGGCACCGGCAAGGTCGACAAGCTGTGGGCGAGCCTGAGCCCGGCCGAGCGCCGTGCACAGGCGCGCTACATGGAGATCTACGCGGGGATGGTCGAGAACCTCGACTACAACATCGGCCTGCTGATCCAGCACCTGAAGGACATCGGCGAATACGACAACACGTTCATCATGTTCCAGTCGGACAACGGCGCGGAAGGCTGGCCGATCGACTCGGGCGCGGACCCGACGGCGACCGACACCGCGAACGGGCAGGAGCCGATCTACTCGACCCTCGGCACCGACAACGGCAAGCAGAACGCGCAGCGGCTGCAATACGGGCTGCGCTGGGCCGAAGTGAGCGCGACGCCGTTCCGGCTCACGAAGGGCTATTCGGGCGAAGGCGGCGTGTCGACGCCGACGATCGTGCGCCTGCCCGGGCAGACGCAGCAGTTGCCGACGCTGCGCGCGTTCACGCACGTGACCGACAACACGGCGACGTTCCTCGCGCTCGCGGGCGTCACGCCGCCGTCGCAGCCGGCGCCGCCGCTCGTGAACACGCTGACCGGCATCGACCAGAACAAGGGCAAGGTCGTCTACAACAACCGCTACGTGTATCCGGTGACGGGCCAGTCGCTGCTGCCGGTGCTGACCGGCTCGGCGACGGGTGAAGTGCATACGGCGCCGTTCGGCGACGAAGCGTACGGCCGCGCGTACCTGCGCAGCGCCGACGGTCGCTGGAAGGCGTTGTGGACCGAGCCGCCGCTCGGCCCGCTCGATGGTCACTGGCAGCTGTACGACCTCGCGGCGGATCGCGGCGAGACGACCGACGTGTCCGCGCAGAACCCGTCGGTGATCGGCACGCTGGTCGACCAGTGGAAGACCTACATGAGCAACGTCGGCGGCGTCGAGCCGTTGCGTCCGCGCGGCTACTACTGAGGACGACACGATGCGGTTGCGCTTCTGGACGCTCGGCGCGGCGCTCGCGGCCCCGCTGTTCGCGGCTGCGTTCGCGGCCGGCTATGCGAGCCCGTCGGCGTCGCCCGCCGGCGCCTTCGACGACGCGAATCGCGGCCGCCCGCTCGCGCCGCTCGGCTCGGAGCGGCAGTGCGAGCGCTACTCGGGCCTGCCCGCGGCGTGGCGTGACGACCCGAAGGCCGGGATGGTGCACCTGAGCGGCGGCGCGTTCGTGTTCGGCAGCACGCGCGGTTATGCGGACGAGCGTCCGGTCGGCGACGGCAGGACGCGCGTCGGCGGCTTCTGGATCGACCAGACCGACGTGACGATCGCGCAGTTCGCCGCCTTCGTGAAGGCGACCGGTTACGTGACCGAGGCCGAGCAGCAGGGCGGCGCGGCGGTGTTTCACGTGCCGACGCGCGACGAGCTGAATGCACGTGACCTTGCGTGGTGGAGCTGGGTGAAGGGCGCGTCGTGGCGGCAGCCGCGCGGCCCGGGCAGCAGCGTCGACGGGCACGGCAACCTGCCCGTCACGCTCGTCACGCAGCGCGACGCACTCGCGTATGCGCACTGGCTCGGCCGCGACCTGCCGACCGAAGCCGAATGGGAATACGCGGGCAAGGCCGGTCGCGATGATGCGTCGCTCGACGCGGCGCCGCGCGACGCGCAGGGCAAGCCGGCCGCGAACTACTGGCAGGGGGCGTTCCCGGTGCTCGATACGGCCGAGGACGGCCATGCGGGCCTGGCGCCGGTCGGCTGCTACGCGGCGAACGGCTTTCACCTGTACGACATGATCGGCAACGCGTGGGAATGGACGAAGGACGCGTACACGGGCCCGCATCAGTCGCACACGAACGGCGACACGGCGGCCGTGGCGCCGCCGACGCGCCGGCACGACACGCCGATGGTGATCAAGGGCGGCTCGTTCCTGTGCTCGCGCGATTACTGCGTGCGTTATCGCGCGTCGTCGCGCGAACAGCAGGAAGCCGATCTCGGCGCGTCGCATATCGGATTCCGTACGATTCTGAGGGATGCATCGTGAAACGCGTCGTGCGTTGCGTCGCCGTGTGGCTGGCCGTTGCATGTGGCCTCGTTCATCCGGGTTGGGCCGTTGCTGCCGAAACCATCACGCGCACGGTGCGCGTCGGCGTGACGCGCGGCGTGCATGCGGAGATCCTCGACGCGGTGAAACGCGTTGCCGCCACGCGCGGGCTTGGTGTCGACGTCGTCGAATTCGACGACGCGTCGCGCATCGATGCCGCGCTTGCGAACGGCAAGATCGACGCGGCGAGCTTCGAGGATGCACAGCGCCTCGCCGCCACCCGCACGGCGAAAGGCTACGCACTGAGCGCCGTCGCACCGACCGTCACGCTGCCGATGGCGCTCTATTCGCGCAAGCTGAGGAGCCTGAACGAACTGCAGCCCGGCGCGACGGTCGCGATCCCGGCCGATCCGCGCGGG
>Ga0207647_10002028_pt1 | contig 15476 bp, 8 predicted proteins | sample KBSCornC2_FD_184295 | JGI IMG/M metagenome (GOLD analysis project Ga0207647, IMG submission 184295) | Corn rhizosphere microbial communities from Kellogg Biological Station, Michigan, USA - C2 (SPAdes) (version 2) | ecosystem: Host-associated > Plants > Roots > Rhizosphere ...
CGTACCGTGCTCGGTATCGCCTGGCGCATACCCGGCATGAGCGCGGCGCTGACCGACCACCTCAGCCCCGCACTGGCCCGCGGGCCGCTCGTGGGCCGGCGCCGGCGGCCCCGGCAGCTCGTCGGCAGCTTGTGTCCGCAGCCCTGGATCACGGTCGACGGCCGGCGGGTCCGCCTCGACGACGTCCTCGGCGAGAACTTCGCGGTGGTGACGGTCGGGGCGCTGACGCCGAGCCTTTCGGCCGCGGCCCGGGTCCTCGACGCTCCCGTCATCGATGTCGCCGACGGCCCCCTCGCGGCCTGGCTGCGCCGTGGCCGCACCCGGGCCGCCGTGGTGCGGCCGGACCGCGTCGTGCTGGACGTCGCCGGACGCGATGGTTCCCTGCCGCGCATCACGTCCTGGGCGCCCCTGCTGAGTACCCCTGTCCCTCCGTCGTCGAGGAGAAGCGCCGCATGACCCCCGAACCGTTCTGGACCCCCGACCCCGCCGCCGTATCCGTTAGCCGTATTGCGGATTTCGGCCGGTGGGTCGCGCGGCATCGCGGCGTGGCCGTCTCCGATTACGCCGCCCTGCGTCAGTGGTCTGTGACAGACCTTGAAGGTTTCTGGAGCGCGATCTGGGAGTACTTCGACGTCCGCGCCGCCACGGACTACCACCAAGTGCTCGCGTCGGAGACGATGCCCGGCGCCGAGTGGTTCACCGGCGCGACGCTCAACTACGCCGACCACGCGCTGCGGCACATCGCCGCCGACCAACCTGCCGTCATCGCCCTTGATGAGAACGGCACAGACCGGACGATCACCGGCGGCGAACTGCGCGCCCAGGTCGCCTCGGTGGCGGCCACCTTGCGTGAGGCCGGCGTCGGCCCGGGCGATCGGGTCGTCGGCTACCTGCCGAACATTCCGCACGCCATCGTTGCTTTCCTTGCCGCCGCGAGTCTGGGGGCCGTCTGGTCGGTGTGCGGCCAGGACTACGCTCCGGCTGCCGCCGCTGACCGGTTCAGCCAGCTGGATCCCACGGTCCTGATCGCCGCCGACGGCTACCTGTTCAACAGCACCACCCACGACCGGCGCGACGCCACTGCGGAACTTCGCCGAGCGTTGCCGAGTCTGAAGGCGGTCATCCTCGTCGATCACGTCGGGCTGTCTTGGCCGGACGCTGATGGCGATGCTGATGGCGATGGCGATGGCGACACCCAGGCGACGATCTGCTGGGCCGACGCTGCCGGCCGCGACGAGCCGCTGGTCTTCACGCCGGTGGCCTTCGACCATCCGCTGTGGATCCTGTTCTCCTCCGGCACCACGGGCTTGCCCAAGGGGATCGTTCACGGGCACGGCGGCGTCCTGCTCGAGCATCTCAAGACCCTGGGATTGCACTCTGATCTCGGCCCCGGCGATCGCCTGCTGTGGTACACCACCACCCACTGGATGATGTGGAACATGGTGGTCTCCGCCCTGCTGCTCGGGGCGACCACCTGCACCTACGACGGCAGCCCGGTCCCGCTCGCGCGCCCGGATCTGTTGTGGGAACTGGCTTCCCGGCACCGCGTCACCGTCTTCGGTACCAGCCCGCAGTACCTGACGGCGTGCGCCAAGTACGGCATCGACCCGGCGGCGCATGACCTGTCCTCGATTCGCGCCATCGGGAGCACCGGCTCTGCTCTTCCGGCCTCGGCGCATCCCTGGGTTCGTGAGCACGTCGGTGCCGACGTCCACCTCGCGTCCACCAGCGGCGGCACCGACGTCGCCTCCGGGTTCGCCGGGAGCGCGCCTAACACACCGGTGTGGGCCGGGGAGATCTCCGCCCCGAACCTCGGCGTGGCGCTAGCGGCGTTCGACGCCGATGGCCGCGCGGTCGTCGACCAGGTCGGCGAGCTCGTGGTGACCCGGCCGATGCCGTCGATGCCGTTGGCGTTCTGGAACGATCCTGACGGCAGCCGGTACCGCGAGGCCTACTTCTCGACGTATCCCGGTGTGTGGCGGCACGGTGACTGGATCACGGTCACCTCCCACGGCTCGGTGGTCGTCCACGGACGCTCGGATTCCACGCTCAACCGCAACGGCGTGCGCCTCGGCAGCGCTGACATCCACGCCGCGGTCGAACGGCTGCCGGAGATCGCCGAGGCGTTGGTCATCGGGGCCGAGGAACCTGACGGCGGGTACTGGATGCCGCTGTTCGTGGTCTTGGCCGCCGGCGTCGAGCTCGACGAGGAACTGTGCGAGAAGATCCGGGACGCGATCCGCGCTGATGCCTCGCCGCGGCACGTTCCCGACGAGATCATCGAGGTCGCGGCGATCCCGCACACGCGCACTGGCAAGAAGCTGGAAGTGCCGGTCAAACGCCTGTTGCAGGGCGCGTCGGCCGACGAGGTCGCTGATCCGGCAGCCGTCGACAACCCGGAGCATCTCGCCTACTTCGCCAGGTTGGGCAGCGAGCGGCCCGCGCGGGTCCGCGCCGCGGGCACAGCGGCTGATACCGCCCAACTGAAGCAGTCGTCGCAGCGTGAAGGAAGTGCATCATGACCGGACGCGTCGATGTCCATCAGCACATGGTCCCCGAGGTCTATGCGCGCTGGTTGCGGAGTCACGGTGTCGAAGACCCCGGCGGCCGGCAGCTGCCGGAATGGAGTCCGGACGGGGCTCTCGATCTCATGGATCGTCAGGGTATTGCGACGGCGATCCTGTCGGTGAGTACGCCGGGCGTGTATCTCGGCGACGGGGCCGATGCGAGCCGTATGGCCCGGCAGGTCAACGAATGCGCTGCCGAAGTCCTCAGCGCTCATCCCGAACGCTTCGGCTTCTTCGCCACGCTGACGCTGCCCGATGTGTCGGCCGCGGTAGCCGAGGCCGCCTGCGCGCTCGACGATTTGGCGGCCGACGGCGTGGTGCTGTTGGCCAACAGTTCGGGGGTCTACCTGGGTGATCCGGCCTTCGATCCGCTGCTCGCCGCGCTGGACGAGCGGGCGGCGGTCGTGTTCGTGCACCCCAATGAGCTGCCCGGGCCGGCCGCCGATGGGATCCCGGCGTTCGCCGCCGACTTCTTGCTGGACACCACGCGGGCCGCGTACAACCTCGTCAAGCATGACGTCCCGCGCCGATTCCCGAGGATTCGCTTCATCCTTGCCCACGGCGGTGGTTTCGTTCCCTACGCCGCGCATCGCCTCGCCGTCACGATCTTCAGCGAGACCGGCCGCGATCCGAACCAGGTTCTGGACGATCTGCGGGGCTTCTACTTCGACACCGCGCTGACCTCCAGCCCGGACTCGTTGCCGTCGCTGCTGGCGTTCGCCGAACCCGGGCACGTGCTGTACGGGAGCGACTGGCCGTTCGCGCCCGAGTCGGCCGTCGCCTATTTCACCACCTGGGCCGACGACGCGCAGATCGACCGTCGCAGCGCTCTGGCACTCTTCCCCCGCCTGAAGGAGACCCCTGATGCATGACGTCCTCATCGTGGGCGGTGGTGGCGCCGGCCTGACCGCCTCCATGCTGCTCTCGCAACTCGGCGTCGATTCCCTCTTGGTCAGCTCTCTGCCGACCACCTCGGTGCTGCCGAAGGCGCATGTACTCAATCAGCGCACGATGGAGATCTTCGCGGGACTCGGCATCGCGGACGCCATCTACGAGCGCGGTACGCCGCCGGAGCAGATGCGCTATTCCGGGTGGTACGCCGGGCTCGCCGGGCCTGATGCCGACCACGGCCGGCGTTTCGGGCTCGTCGAGTCGTGGGGGAGTGGCGGTCGCTCGCCAGAGTGGTCGTCGGCCAGTCCCCACCTGTCGACCAACCTGCCGCAGATTCGTCTGGAGCCGATTCTCAAGGCGCGTGCCGAGGAGTTGGCGGCACCCGGCAAGATCCGCTTCCATCACGAGCTCACCGCGCTGGTGCAGGACTCCGAGGGGGTCACCGCGACGGTGGTGGATCGTGAGACGGGTCAGGCTTCTGAGATCCGTGCCCGGTATCTGCTGGCGTGCGACGGCGGCCGGACCGTGGGCAAGCTGCTCGGCGTCCAGATGGAAGGCCTTCGCGACCTCGCACGCATCGCCACCGTCCACTTCTCGGCCGACCTGTCGGCCTGGGCCCGGGATCCGGAGGTGCTGATCCGCTGGCTGGTCCTGCCGCACACCGGTGGGGGCGCCACCATGGTCCCGATGGGTCCGACCCGCTGGGGCCCGGACTCCGAGGAGTGGGTGGTCCACCTCGACTACGCCGCCGACGACCCTCGCGGCCTTGACGACGACCAGGTGATCGCCGACCTGCGGACCGCCCTCGGGCTGCCCGACCACCCGATCGACGTACACCTGGTGACGCGCTGGTCCATCGAGGGCGTGGTCGCCGACCGCTTCCGCGACGGCCGGGTCTTCCTGCTCGGCGACGCGGCCCACCGCCACCCGCCCACCGGCGGCCTAGGCCTGAACTCCGCGATCCAGGACGCGGCCAACCTGGCGTGGAAGCTCGCCGCGGTGCTGCACGGAACCGCCGACCCCCGGCTGCTGGACACCTACGAGCCCGAACGCAAGCCGGTGACCGCCCGCAACGTCCAGCGCTCGATCGAGAACGCCCTCAACCACATCGTCACGGCGGAGCTGACCGGCATCACGCCGCAGAACTCGGCGGAGGCCAACTGGCGCTCCATCCGCCGCCTCTGGAGCGGCCTCCCCGACGACGCGGAGTCCGCCGCCACCATCCGCCGCGCCATCGCCAGCCAGTCGATGGAGTTCGACGAGCACAACATCGAGTACGGATACACCTACACCTCCGCCGCGGTCATCCCCGACGGCACCCCGGAACCCCCCAACCCCGACCCCATCCGCCTCTATCAGCCCACAGCGCGCCCCGGCCACCCCCTCCCGCACGCCTGGCTCGATGACCAGGCGGGCCGTCGCATCCCCCTTCACGACCTGGTCCGCCCCGGCCGCTGGCTCCTCGTCGCCGGCGAGGAGGGGCACGAATGGTGCGGCGCAGCAACGAAACTCGCCGACACCCGGCCCCTCGACGCGGTCCGCATAGGCCACCTCGACGGCGACTACCTCGACCCCCGCTCCACCTGGACCCGCCACCGTGCCCACTCCGCCTCCGGCGCCATCCTCGTCCGCCCCGACCGCGTCATCGCCTGGCGTGCGCACGCGGCTCCGGTGGACGCCACGGAGCAGTTGGCGGAGGTACTGCGCGCTGTTCTGGGCGCTGGGCCGGCCGGGATGTGAGCTCGCCGGGGCAAGCCGAGCACCGACGCTATGATCCCCGCGGGAAGATGCGACTTGCCCACCATCACGGCCGGATCAGCGAGGACAGCGTCATGACCACCACCGATCCGGTCGAACTGGCCCCGGGAATCCTCGCCCGCATCGTCCCCGGCGAGCCGTTCGCCGCACGGCCGGCGCTGCGCTTGGACAGCTTGGCGGTGGCGTTGTCCGCCGCGGACGATGACCAGTCGTACGAGACCCAACTCGCCGCCACCCGAGGCAGCGCCGAGTGGCTCTGGGACGCCGCCGAGTACTGGAGATTCGACGGCGCTTCTTCGGAACTGGTGCGGATCGTCGCGGCCTTGCCCGCAGGCAACGCACCAGAACCGCAGCCCGAATCCTGGGCAGACGCGCCGACGATCACCGGCACGATCCACCTCGCCACCCCGCAGGACTTCACTCGTGGGGAAGGCATCACCCGCTGGACAGACCCTGCGGGCACCACGCTGATCCTCCGCTACGAGCCGCCGCCACCGAAGCCCCACCCGCCGGCCCGACGGCGCGTCCGTCTAGCAGAGGGCTGCTTCCTGCTCATCGAGGACAACCGAGTGACCGGCTGGCAGCTGGAGCGCCCGGCCAGGTTCATCACCGGCGATTCGGGCGGTGAACCCCTGCCCGGCGCCGAGGCGGAGACAGACCTGGGCCGCCTGTTCAGCACCTTGATCGCCCTCACCGACGACCCCCTGCTCGACGCACTGGACGACGGCGACCTCACAGCGCGCGAAGGCCTGCGCGATCTCGACCAGCGACTCGAACCATACTGCGCACGTCGCGACTCTCGCGCATTGGAGATGCGAAGGCTGACCCGTCAGGTCCTGGAGGACTTCGGACCGCAGCCCATGTAAGCCTTCCCCGGGTCCCGACAGCCAGAGACGCGTATCGTCCCGGGCCGGCGGCTTGCTGGCCAGGGGCGATATGACGTCGTGAAGAGTGTCGGTGGCAATCTGAAACGTGACCTGTCTCATCGCGTGCGGCGGTTGCTCCGCAGGTTCGTGCCCATGGCGTCGCGTGCCGCAGATCTCTGAGGCGGTCTCGACCGCGGCCCACGACGTGGATGCCGGGCCGCAGCCTTCGAGCGTCGACGTCCTCTGCGTTGCGGTTCCCTGGCTGCGTCGACTATTTGTCAAGCTGCTGCGGATACATTCGGCTGAGCAAGACGGGCAGTATCAGAGCTCAGTCAAGGAGAAGACAATGCGCAGGTCCTATCATCGGATCGCCCTTGCCGGTGCCGTCGCCGCCGGTATCGCGCTGACGCCGGGCGTGGCGAACGCGACGCCGTCGTCGGGCGTGTCCGGCACGATCATCAGCAAGGTCACCTTCGGGGGCAAGGACTACATCGTCCGGCAGATCACCATCCAGCCCGGCGGTACCACCGGCTGGCACTGGCACGACGGAACGCTGTACGCCTATGTCGAGCAGGGCACGCTGACGCACAACGACGCGGACTGCACGACGACCGACGTCTACCGCGCGGGCGCGTCGTTCGTGGAGCCGAGCGGCTCAGACCACGTGCACGTCGGCCGCAACCTGGGCACGGCCCCGCTTGTGCTGGATGTCCTGTACGTGGATCCCGCCGGCAGCCCGCTGTCGGAGGACGCACCGAACCCCGGGTGCAGCTTCCAGTAGGAACGGCCGCAAGGCGATAGGCAGCAGGTCAGGGCCCTTCGCTGACCTGCTGCCGAACGGGGGAACGGGGGAGTGTGGCACGACGGCTAATCCGATGATGACAGCGCGCTCAGCACCCGTTCATCAACGTCGTCCAGTGCGCTCCTGAGGGCGCCGATCGCGACGGCGGTGTCGCCGAGGGCGGAGAGCGCGAGCCGTGGGGGGACCAGGGTGCGCGGGCGCAGATGCCGCTCGATCGCGGTGAGCAGCTGATCGCCCGCGCGCGACAGGCCCCCGCCGATCACGACCAGTTCGGGGTCCAGGACGAGGTAGACGGCCGCCAGGCCGCGGGCCAGGCGGGCGCAGATCGTGTCGATGATGGTCTGGGCGAGGCCGCTGCCGGCGGCCGCGGCCTCGAAGAGGGCTGTCGCGTCGTCGTGCGGTTGGGCGGCCTTCATCAGGGCGAGCAGCCCGGTGTCGCCGTGCCGCTCTGCTTCGGCGATGGCCAGGTCGATGATCGCCGCCGCCCCCACCTGGCGTTCGAAGGGGCCCATGGTCGGCGTCCGCGCCGTGCCTTCGCCGTCGGTGCTCTGGGGGGTGCCCTGGGGGTCGGGCTCGGCGTCCAGGTTGAGGAACCCGAGTTCGCCGGCGGCTCTGGCCGCGCCGGCGTGGAGCCGCCCGTCGATCATGATGCCGGTGCCGACCCGGGCCCCCCACTGGAGGAAGACCAGCGTGCCGGCCGATTCGGCGCTGCCGCGCCAGCGTTCGGCCAGGACGGCCAGGTTGACGTCGTTGTGCACGGTCACGGGGCAGGCCAGGCGGTCGTGCAGGGTCGCGCCGATGGGGATCCGGGCCCAGCCCGGGATGCTCGGTGCGAAGCTGACCATCCCGGTTCCCGGGTCGACCAGTCCGGGGGTTCCGACGGTGGCGGACATCAGGCTCCCGGCGGGTATCCGCCCGCAGACCTCGGCGGTGACGTCGAGGATCGCCGCCAGCACAGCCTCGCCGCCGCTGAGCGCGTGCGCGTCGAAGCGACGTTCGGCGACGACCGTCCCGTCCAGGTCGGCCACCATCGCGAGTATCTTGTGCGGGCCCACATCGATGCCCAGCACGTGACCGGCCTCCGCGCGGAAGCGCAGCATAGCCGCCGGGCGGCCGAGGTGGCTCCGCCGCGGCTCGTCGTCGGTCGCATCGGGATCGGCATCGGCCACCCATCCGTGCCCGCTCAGCACCTCGACGGCGCGCGTGACCGCCGGACGGGACAAGCCGGTGGTCTGCATCAGGTCCGCGATCCGGGACGGACCCGCGGCACGCAGCGCGCTGAGCACCGCGGTCGCGTTGATCAGCCGCAGTGCGTGGGGGCCGCTCGCCGCCGACACCGATCGCATTCCGTCACCGCCCCTTGACAGAGTATTACAACAGCTAGATAGTTACGAACGCTGCGTTACTAACTCTATCAGGGTGCCTGACCGGCGGCGCCCGGTGGTATCCGGCCTCGTCCCCGAGGAAGACCCAGGCGTCCGACGTGTGATCCCGGCGTGTCGATTCCCGCCGTGCTGGTGCGTTTCGAGAGAGGATTGTCAATGGCCATCCATACGAGAAGCCGTCTGCGACCCCTGATGCTCGTCGCCACCTGCCTGCTGACCGCGGCGGTGGGGGTGGCCCCCGCCGCAGCCAGTTCGACATCGGCCCGGTCGGGGTGCGGCCTCTCGGCGGTCGGCACTGAAGCAGAATCCGCACTTCTGTCGCGCACGATCGGTCCGGCGGCCGGGCAGGTCTGCTTCCAGGTCACCCCGACCGTGGGACCCGAGAAGTTCACGATCTCCGGCGCCGCAGGGCGGATCGAGATTCACGCGTCGAGCCTGTCCGCCGCCTCGGAAGGTGCCGGCTGGTATCTCAAGTACGTCGTGCATGCTGACGAGGGCCTGGGGAACTTCCACCCCGAGGTCCCCGAAATCCTGCCTGCGCCGCCGCAGACCATCACGCAGTCGTCCACCGCGACGAACCGGTACGAGGGCAACGACACCCGGGACGGTTACACCAATCCGTACATGAGCTGGGCCGAATGGCAGAACATGCTGGACATGGATGCGCTGCACGGCATCAACCAGGTCTACGTACTGCCGGGCACGGACGCGGTGTACGAGAACGTCCTTCAGGACTACGGCTACACCGCGGACCAGGCGCGCGCATGGATCCCGCTGTCCGGAACGCAGCCGTGGTGGGTGATGCAGAATCTTTCCAACGACACCGCGCCCATCCCCCAAGCGCTGCTCGACGCCGACGCCGCCCTGGCCAGGAAGATCGTGGAGCGCTGCAAGCAGCTGGGCATCACCCCGGTGTTACCGGGCTACTTCGGCACCGTGCCCACCGACTTCGCCGTGATGAACGCCACCGCCGACGACGGAAATCCGCCCTACGTCATCCCGCAGGGCACGTGGGCCGGCACGCAGCGGCCGTCCTGGCTGGCGCCGACCGACCCGCTGTTCCCGGAAGTCGCCGCCGACTACTACAAGCAGGCCGACGCGTTGTTCGGCAGCAGCACCATGTACCGCATGAACCCCCTGCAGGAGGGCGGGAACGCCGGAAGCCTCGATCCCGGTGCCGCGGCCGGCGCCATCATGACCGCCTTGCAGGCCGGCGAGCCCGGGGCCACCTGGATGCAGCTCGGCTGGCAGGCCAACCCGCGGATGAGCGAACTCAACGGTCTGACTCCCGCGCAGCTCTCCCACCTGCTCATCGCGGACGGCACCACCGACGCCGGGTCCTCCATGCCGAACCGCGACGCCGACTGGCCGGACACGAACTGGCTGTTCGGCACGATCCCGTTCGGCGGCGGGCAGACCGCGATGGGCGCGAACGGACAGGTCTGGCTGGACCGCTACTTCAGCGAACTGGCCAGGACCGGCGGTCACATGACCGGCATCGCCTTCCAGCCCGAGGGCCTCAACGATCCGGCGGCGTTCGAGCTGTTCGCCGAGATGCCGTGGCACGCCGCCGAGTTCGACCTCGGCACCTGGCTGTCGCAGTACGCGCTGGGCCGGTACGGCACCGACCGGGCCGCCGCCGCGTGGTCGGCCATCGCCACGGCCTACACCAGGCCGGTGACCTGCTGCGGCCAGGAATCCCCGCTCGGCCGGACGCCGTCCCTGACGGACGGCAGGGCGGCGAACTTCGACATCCAGACGTTCGCCACCGCCTTGCCGCTGCTCACGCCCGCGGCGCGCTCGGCGACCCAGACCGCCGCCTTCGACTACGACCTCGCCGACGTGGCCAACCAGGTCGTCACGGACTGGGCCAACGCCGAGCTGCCCCGGATCGACGCCGCGTACCAGGCGAACGACGTGACGACCTTCAATGCCCTGACTCAGACCTGGCTCCAGACGATGGACCTCGACGACCGTGTGCTCGGCACGGTCCCGGCCTTGATGCTCGGCACCTATGTCAAGGACGCCCTGGCAGCCGGGGACACCCCGGCCGACTCCGCCGCACTGCGTTCCAACCTGCTGCATCTGTGGACGACCTGGTACAGCGACTCCGGGCCGTCCGCCGGCAACGGAGACCTTCAGAACTACGCGGCGCACGTGTACTCGGGCATGGTCAGCGGCTACTACGAGCCGAACTGGCAGCTGTACTTCACCACGCTGAGCACGGCGCTGGCGGACAAGACGACTCCGGCGCCGATCGACTGGCTTGCCCGTGGCGACCAGTTCGCCTCGGCCTCCACTCCCTTCCCCACCAAGCCCAGTGGCAGCACCGTCACGATCGCCGAGCAGCTCACCAAGCTGTTGTCGATAGCGCCGATCGCTCCGCCGAAGATCACCAGCCCGGTCAACGGTTCGGCCTTCGCGACGTCCCCCACCTCGATCACAGGCACCGGAGTGGCCGGTGCGCACGTCGACGTGACGGAGAACAGCGCGCATATCAAGATACGGATATGCTCGGCCACCGTGGCCTCCGACGGCAGTTGGCTCTGTACGCCGTCGGCGGCTCTGTCCAATGGCCCGCACACACTCTCCGCCGTCCAATCCAACCGCGCGCGGCAGTCGTCCAACGCCGCGACGGTGTCGTTCTCCGTAGGGGCCGGGCCGAGCCTGGTGGACGAATGGTCCTTCGACAGCCAGGCCAACGGCGTCATCCAGGACACCGGTAGCGACCACTTCGACGGCTCCCTCACGGGCTCCACGACCCTGGTGCCGGGCAGGGTCGGCGACGCCGCGAAGTTCGACGGCACAGTCTCCCCGATCGCCACGTCCGCGCCGAACCTGCGGACGCCGTGGACCGTCGGCGCCTGGGTGAACCCGAGCGCGACCTCCCGCAGCGCCAACCTCCTCGGCGGTCCGAGAGTCGAGGGCAACAGCTCCCTGAAGATCCAGCAGACCGGCACGTCCGGTTCGGTCGGAGCGACGTCGTTCTACGTGCAGGACTACTCGGTCAAGTACGTGGCACCGCTCAACACCTGGACCTACCTCACCTACGTCGACGACGGCAGCCAGATCACCGTCTACGCCGACGGCAAGGCGGTCGGGACGATTCCGGCCGACTTCCCGCTCAGCCGGGCCGACATCGGCAGCAACCAGAGCAACGTGGGGCTCGACACCTACACCGGGCTCATCGATCAGATGACCGTTTTCGGCAACAGCCTCACCCCCGGCCAGGTGGCGGCTTTGTACACGTCGGCGCAGTCCGGCGGTTCGGGTACCGGGTTCGTGGAGAAGGGGCGCCCCTGACTTATGTGAGGGTCGTGCCCGATGGCGGTGCGGGGCTGGTTGTGAGTGGGCCAACCAGCCGACTGCTCACCCCGACATGAGTCAGCAGCGCCGTCATAGAACCATCCAGCCTGCCGGCGACCGAGTTCAGTCCCGGCAGGCTGTGCAGTGCCAGGGGCAGGTTCCCATCCCGCACCTATGCCTGTCATATGCCTGCCGACCTGGCGCTGAAGCGATTCGGCGCGCTACCGGACGCCTCCGGTGACTCCCTGATCGACACCCAGGTGATCAGCGGTCCGTCCGGCGGCTGTCCGGCCGACGGCAGTTTCGACACCTCCGATGTCGGGCCCGACGGCGCCAACTGGTCCGGGAACTGCACCCAGTCCGGTGTGGTGCCGACCGTCGAGTTCTCCATCGACGGCGTGGTCTCGACGCTCTCCGACACCGGCAAGATCCTGAACACCGGCGGCGTCGACGGCGCCTCGTGCGGTATGGGCAACGAGTCGCAGCAGTGGGCGCCGATCGGCAGCGTGTCGTGCCCCGGTGCGACGCTGAGCCTGGCGCCGCCGACGCAGACCGATGCCGTCGGCAGCTCGGCGACCGTCACCGCGACGCTGGCCAACAGCTGCGGCGACCCGCTGCAGGGCGCGCAGATCGATTTCGCCGTCGCCAGCGGCCCGGACGCCGGTGTGAGCGGCAGCGCGGTCTCCGACGCCAGCGGCAACGCCGTGTTCAGCTATACCGGCGCGGCCGTGGGCACCGACGTCCTCGGCGCCTCGACGACCAACCCGGCCGGCACGATCAGCTCGAACACCGTCGACGTGGTGTGGATCAAGCGCGTGGCCAGCCTGGCCATCAGCCCGTCCACGACCACCGGCGACTTCGACGATCCGGTGACGGTGTCCGGGACGCTGACCGACAGCGCCGGCCCGATCGCCGGGGTCCCGGTGACGTTCACCCTGAACACCGCGGAGACCTGCACCGGCACCACCGCAGCCGACGGCTCGGTGTCCTGCTCGATCACGCCGGGCGAGGCGGCCGGCTCCTACACGCTGAACGCGTCCTTCGCCGGCAGTGCGAGCGACCAGCCGGCCAGTGCCGCCGCGCCGTTCACGGTCACTCGTGAGGAGACCACGCTGGTCTACACCGGCAGTGCGCACGCGGCCAACGGCCGGCCGTACACGCTGTCCGGCACCCTGAAGGAGGACGGTGCCACGCCCATCGCCGGCCGGACCGTCACCTTCACGCTGGGCTCCGGCGCCTCGGCGCAGAGCTGCTCCGGCACCACCGACGCCGCGGGCAACGCCTCGTGCACCCTGGCCTCGGTGAACCAGCCGAACGCGGCGAGCGTCCCGGCCACCGCGGTGTTCGCCGGTGACGGGTACTACCTGCCGGCCTCGGCCTCGATCAGCGGCGGCGTGATCTTCACGGCGATGACCGGCCACGCCTTCGGCCTGTCGTCCTCGGGCCTGGTCGGCATCTCGCCGACTCCGGAGGCCGGTCCGGTGAACACCACTGTGGCCAGTTCCAGCACCCCGCCGTGCGTGGTCACCATCAGTGGTCTGATCAGCGCGAGCACGCTGTGCGCCAGTGTGTCCACCGCCGTCGGCCCGAGCTCCTCGACCGCCAACGCCTCGGTGCAGCACGTCGGCATCGGAGTGCTGGGCATCCCGGCGATCCAGATCGGCGCGGTGACCTCCACCTCGCACGAGACGTGCTCCGGCGGCACCGGTGACGCGACCGTCGCCTCCATCACGGTCGGCGGTATCCCGGTGCAGGTGAGCCTGCATCCGGGGCCGAACACCACGGTGAACGTGCTCGGGATCAAGCTGATCCTGAACGAGCAGGTCCGCACCGACACCGCGACCGACCACACGCTGACCGTCAACGCGGTGCACGTCGTCGTGCCCGGGCTGCTGGACACGGTGGTGGCGTCCTCGACGAGCGACATCCACGGCTGTTTCTGAGCCCCGGCGACGACGGTTCGACCGTCGGGGGAAGGAGTGAGTGAACGCCGGACGGCCCGGCCGAGGTCATCTCGGCCGGGCCGTCCGGCGGTGCGGCGCGGGTGTGCGCTGATGCCGGCCGGGCCTACTGCACGGAAGGGTCGTGGAACGGCCGGTCGTAGACCTCGAAGGAGCGGACCGAGGCCCAGCAGCCGGAGTCCAGGGCGGAGACCGTCAGGCGCAGATGGCGGGTGGCCGTGCTGAAGGCGACCGTCTGGACCTGCGCGGTATTGGTGGTGGCGGTCAGGTCGGCCAGAGTCGTCCAGGACGATCCGTCGGCCGAGCCCTCGATCCGGTAGCCGTAGCGGTGGCCGCCGAACTCCCAGGCGATGCGGGCTCCGGTGACGGTGCGGACGCTGCCGAGGTCCACGCTCAGCCAGTGCCCGGTGGCGCCGTCGGCCGCGCACCAGCGCGTGGAGGTGTCGCCGTCCACGGCGTTGGCGGCGAGGTTGCCGTGCGCGGTCTCGACGCTGTCGGAGCCGGTGGCGCAGCCGCGGGCGATGTCGGCGGGGACCAGCGGGCGGTCCAGGACGACCGCGACGACGGTGTCGTCCGGGTACCGGGTCCGGTCGATGCCGCTGATCGTGGCCCGGTTGCCGCTGTCGACGGTGAACGACAGCGTTCGGCGCGACACCACGTCATAGGCGCCGGTCACGACGGCATCGCCCAACGTCGGCGTGGTGAAGCTGCTTCCGGAGTAGCCGGGCAGCAGGTGCGCGTAGACGGTCTTCCCGGTGAAGGTGAAGCCGTACTGGCCGTCCACCGGATCCCACGGTCCGCCGCGGGTGTTGTAGATCGCCTCGGCGTTGGCCTTCATGAAGGTGCCGAGCTGTTGCACGAGCGTGCTCTGGCCGGCCGAGACGGTGCCGTGCCGGTCCGGCCCGATGTTGATCAGCACGCACATGTCGCGGATGAAGCTGTTGACCAGCAAGGACACCGCGGTGGCGTAGCTCATCACGTAGCCGTCGGAGTTGTAGCCCCAGCTGCTGCCGACCGAGAAGGTCTTCTGGACCAGCCGCCCGGAGCGCAACCCGCCGGTGGGCAGGGAGGGGCCCTCCTCGACGTCGTGGTCGCCGATCCAGCCCGACCGGGGTGTCGCCACCACGGTCGGCTGGTTCTGGCGCACCAGGCCGGCCAGCCCGAGCGGCAGGCCGGTGCCCGTTTCGGTGGCGCCGTAGGCGGCGTCCACCGGCCAGCCGTTCTTGGGATCGCGGTAGCGGCCCGGCTCCCAGAAGAAGGACGCGTCGGCGTCAGAGCCCTGCTCGGCCAGCCAGCCGCCGTCCCACCAGAAGTCGTCCAGCGCGCCGTACTGGGTGACCAGTTCCTTGACGCACTGGTACACCTCCTCTTTCATCAGCCGGGCGTTCTCGTGGTGCGCCGGGTCCGTGGTGTAGCCCCAGGGGTTGGAGGCGCAGTTCGTGCCGGTGACGTCGTAGTAGCCGGGGTAGCGCCAGTTGATCGGCGAGTAGTAGAGGCCGACCCGCAGTCCCGCCGCGCGCACGGCCGCGACGTAGTCCCTGACGAAGTCGCGGTTCAGCGGGGCCTGGCCGGCGTTCCAGCTGCCGGGGTAGGAGCTGGGCCAGAGCGCGAAACCGTCGTGGTGCCGCGCCGTCAGGGTGACATAGCCGGCGCCGAGCTGCTTGGCCAGCGCGGCCCAGTCGGCGGGCTTGTAGGCGTCCGCGGTGAACTGCTGCGGCGTGGCCTGGGTGACAAAGTTCTGATACGCGGCCGGGGTGATCGCGGCCTGGTGCATGTACCACTCGCCGTGGGCGGGGCCGGCGTAGACGCCCCAGTGGATGAACATGCCGAGCCTGGTGTCGCGCAGCCACTGGATCGCGGCGTCGGGCTGCTGCCACATGCCCTGGTCCAGCTTCGGGATGCGCAACGGGACCAGGGGGTTGGGTTGAGTGGCGGCCGCC
>Ga0207647_10002030_pt1 | contig 15472 bp, 7 predicted proteins | sample KBSCornC2_FD_184295 | JGI IMG/M metagenome (GOLD analysis project Ga0207647, IMG submission 184295) | Corn rhizosphere microbial communities from Kellogg Biological Station, Michigan, USA - C2 (SPAdes) (version 2) | ecosystem: Host-associated > Plants > Roots > Rhizosphere ...
AGCCGCCCCTACAGTACGTACCGAGTAGCCCAGTGCCGAAGCGTTGTTGCGCACTACGGAACGAACTGTAGGGGCGGCCCTCCGTGGCCGCCCTCGGTTTAAATCAAATCTACAAAATTTCTGGCCGCTGGCTTTTTACTGTAATCTCAATTGTCCTCTCACCGAGGTAGGGATGCTTGCCGGTCAAACGAATCTTTCCGAAGGTCTCGCGCGCCTTGATCCAAACAGCTCCGACGCCGCCAAACAACGCGAACGGATTCTCGCCGATGATCTGTCCAGGTCCGGTCAGCGTGAAGGTAATAGCCGCGTTAGCTAACGGCCTCACAGCCCCGTACTCATCAGTAACTTTCAACACCACGCGCGTCGCATCAATACCATCCCCATTCAACTCACGATCATCAGCATCCATGTGGAACTGCCGATCCGCACCCTGTCCCGACAGCTTCTTCGTGATGACGAGCTTCCCACCGATGTAACCCTCGAGGGTCATGTCACCCCACCCTTTGTTAATGCCACTACGAATGTTCGTTACAAACGGCGGGTATTTCAAGTGCGGGAAATTCTCTCGATCGGGTCCGACATCAGCAACCAGGTTCTTCCCAATGTAGATCTTGAGATGCTCGCAGTTGGAAGACACCATCGCGATGTTGAAGCTCTCATTTCGATCTCCACGCGACCAGTCGAACGCCGGCTCTAACACAATCTCCTCTGCAGGATCGCATTGCGACTTGTAAAACCCACCAGCCGGTTTCGGAATCCGGAAAATATCCCCAACACCGTGATAGCAAATGCGGTCGGTGGAACAGAAGTTCGCGTGCGTGTTGTAGTCAAACGCGCACCAGCCAATACCGCCCGCATATCGCTTGTCAGACGCAAGCTGGTTATGCACGCGCGCGTGTCGCATCGCATGTTCCGTAACGCGCTCAACATTGTCGTTGCGTTTCGTCGGATACATATGACCGATGAACTCCGTGTTCAGATAGAGCGGATGCTTTGGCGGTCGCAACGGGATCTGAAAGTCGTTCATCGTAAAGACGTCTTCGAGCAGTTCCGACTCGTAGTTGTAACGAATGCCACCCGTCTGCCGGGAGTCGTCAAGCGAACGCGCCAATTGATTCGTGCGCGTGTAAAAATCGTGATCGTCGCGCGACTCATTAACGCGCACGCCCCAAAGCACGATCGAGGGATGATTCCAATCGCGACGCACCATTTTTTCAACATAACTTACCGACAGATCCTTCCATTGCTGATCGCCGATGTGCTGCCAACCCGGAATCTCCTCGAGCACGAGCAGACCATACTCATCACACGCATCGAGAAAGTGCGGCGACTGCGGATAATGCGACGTGCGCACAATGTTGCACTTCAACTCTTTTTTGAGAATCCATGCATCTCGTTTTTGCACTCGCGCAGGCATCGCCTGGCCGACGAATGGAAACGTTTGATGTCTATTCAGCCCGCGTAGCTTGAGATGTTTTCCGTTAAGGAAGAAACCGTCAGAAGTAAAACGCGCTTCACGAAAGCCAGTGCGTGTCTTGTATTCGTCAACATTCCGGCCATTCTCAATGAGTGTGACTCTCACGTCGTAGAGCTTGGGGCGATCGAGCTCCCACAGTTGGACCGCTCCAAGATTGGTGAGTGTTACTTCAACATTGGAACTCCCCGCCGCCACGTCTGCCTCTTTCGCATCAACAACACGAGAGCCATCAAGCAACTCGACTTTCACGTTCCGCGACCCAGCATTATTCTCCAGAAAGCAACGCACCTGAAGCCGCCGTCCCGAGCCGAGAACGTCTACTGGTTTCGCAAAGACATTCTCGATAAACGTCTGCGGAACAATTCGCAGCGCGACATCGCGGTAGATACCTCCGAACGTCAGGTAGTCAATCTCGCCCCCAAACGGCGGAATGTCCTTGCGTTCAGTCGAATCAACTTCAACCGCAATCACGTTGTCGCCACGCCAGTTCACAAACTCCGTCAGCTCATACGAGAACGGCGTATACCCACCGCGATACTCACCCAGACGATGACCATTGATATGGACCGTCGCCGCAGTCATGACTCCACCAAAGTCAACAAACACTCGCTTGCCATTAACGCCTGCCGGCAACTGGAAATGCCGGCGATAAAGTGAAACGAACTGGTAGTCTTTGTCGTCGAAGCCATGCCACGGCAACATCTTGTTCGTATGCGGAATCGTCACGCGCGTGAAGCGCGTATCTTCGAAACGCAACGCCGTCCCACCAGCGACATTCTTCTCGCTAAACAACCACCTACGATTGAGCGGATAAACTCGCCTCCCCTCTTGTGTTTGAGCTTTGCTGTCCAGCGGAAACAACGAAACCCCAACCAACCCAACACCGCTACTCTTGACGAAACTTCGTCGGCTGATTCGTCTCTTCATCTATTCTCCTGTGCGCGTTTCTGCGTCTCTCCTGGACACAGTCAGTACCGTCCGCGGTAGCGGATGGGTCCGCGGCCTTTGGATCCAAGCGTGTCTACGACGTACCCATCCGCTACCGCGGACGGTACTGACTGTGTCCAAATACGGTCGTCATAACCTTAAATAAAGTTATGGCAATTTTGGTCCGGCGTAGATTATCGCCAGTTCCGCTAGCGCTGTAGTCTTATCAGTTCCAAAACCGGAAAGCGAAATGAGTTTTAGATACCGTGCCGTGTTGACTCGCGAGAATTCAACACGTTGTGGGGCCCACGTCGAAGGTAATTCCCCGCGTGCAATATCCGACCAAACCTTTCCATCGTCGCTGGCCTGAATCACAAACTCACGAATGTCACCTTCATGCTCGCGATGATTTTGCCGCGGCATCAGCACCACACCCGACATTGCAACAGGCGCGCGGAAACTAATCATCAGCTCCAACTGCTCGCGAGCCGGCGCTTTCTGATCGCCAACCAGCACGTATGTCGACGGGTCACCATCGATTGCAGCGGCCGCGGACGCGCCTTCAATCTCGGCTTTGGCGCCGAGTTTGGCCATGATGCGCGTATCGAAGAGTATGCTGCGAATGTCTCCCTGCGTCAGTCCAACTGACGGTTGAAAACAATCGCCCTTCATATAAATAAGGAGCGACCTGCGTAACTGAGCCAGCACGGGATTAGTGTCGTTCTCCTTTGTGACGTCGATCGCAGACACGAGCAACTTTCCATTACCAATCCCAGCTTCGAACAAGAGACCGAGCTTGTAGTTTCGATTCCAGTCGTCGATGGCCCACACCACCGGCTCCAATTCTTCCGGCAAACGATCGATATTGATCGCGCGGGCGCCACGAACGAGCTCGGCCCATTGCCAGTCGTAATGCTCAGACGTCAAGAATCCATCGATCATATGATCTTTGGTCCTGCCGCTATTTCGCTTGACCCATATTCCCAACATGCGTCCCCATGCCGGCATCATCTGCCGATTCCAGAAAATGGGGACGACATCGAGCGGCGGACTCGACCAATCAAGATCGTTGCTGCGTGGCGAGAAGAGAACCTTGCCGCCATTTGCGAGTTTCTTTTCGGCTTCTTCCCAGGAGCCAGTGATCAGAACGTCAGTGTCACGAGACTTCTGACACACGGAAGCAAGCGATGGTTCAGTACTCGCGTGGGCAGTTATTTCCGCAGGAGTGTAAACAAAAAACGTCCAGCTATTCTCGAAGTAAGTAGAGCCACGCACGGCCTCCGCTCGTGGAATGATCCTCCGGGTGATCGGAGCGAAGAATGTCGAGGGCGCAAGCGTGACAGTTAACTTGTGCTCGCCGGGACCGACTCTCGCAAGATTTACCGAAACATTTCCGAGTTGGATGTTCTTTCCGATCGTTATTGTCTTCGCATCCCATTCACCCACGATGTCGTCATCGATAAGCCAAACGCCTTTCCCATCCTCCATGGGTTCCGCGCCGTAATGCGCGACTTCCACCGGCACCTCGAGTCGTTCGGCATCCGTATAAACATATCTCGGAAAGCGTGCTAAGGGGACAGTGCTATTGCAAAAGTCTTTGAACTCCTCGGCCTTCACATAACTCTTCGGTTCCCAGAAAGGATCGAGCAGACCGACAAGCGCCGTCCCTTGCCCGAGATAGTCGTGCAGATCGAGAAGTTGAAAACCACTGAGCCCGCGCGTTCTCAGATTCGCCTCGATCTCCTCTTTGTAAACCGCGACCTGGAAATGGCCCGAGGCGTCGGCGAAGGATTTATTCTTTTCCAAAAGCCCGTGCGCTTTCGCGGAGTCGCGAAAGATCTCGTAGTTACCCGGTTTCATATAACCGGTGAACTTCTTCATCACGTCAAAATCAGGATAGGCGCACCATTGACCAATCTCATGCGAGATGACCGGTATGTTGATGTCTTCGAGCGCTTCATCGTAGTCACCGCCAAACCAACCCGATTCACGTCGCAGCATCTTTGGTCCAATGCGTTGAATCGCGAGATAGTCGCTGCCTTCAGTGACATTCTGGATTTGCCGTTCGGTATGACCAGTTCCGCGGGTGTACAAACGGCGTGAATCTTTCTTCCGGAAGTAATTCGCCCAACTTGCTAATACTGGCTGCCAGTCACCCTTCGGTTCGTTACTCGCCGACAACAACATGAACGAAGGATGATTCCCGTAAGCCTTGATCATCCGTTCTGTTTCTTCGTAGAGCATTCGCTCCATCGGCGTGTCGGGATTGAACTCATTCCACATGCCTGGTTCAGGTTGCAGGTAAAAGCCGAGACTATCTGCCGCTTCAAATGCCGCTTCGGGTGGACACCACGAATGAAAGCGCATGTGATTCAAGCCCCAGGTCCGGCAGAGCTCGAACAACTTTTTCCAGTACCCAACGTCTGTCCGAGCGTAGCCCGTTAACGGGAAGTCGCCGCCGTGGTGCGTGCCCCTGAACATGATTGGGCGGCCGTTGAGTTGAAACTCTTTTCCTTCGGCTTTGAACTCACGCAATCCGATTTGCATTTCGAGATTTTCATCGACGCCGTTTCCCTTCAACCACAAACGCAGCGGATACAACTGCGGATGAAACTCATCCCATTTGACTGCGTCCTGCCTAATAGGAACTTCGACTTCCGCAGTTCCGCCATTTTCGTCCCACGTCACGGGAACGACGCCGATGTCAGGCCAAACTGCGGTCAGCGTTCCTGATCCACTCAAACCTGTCTGATTGCCGATGCGGACTTTGATGAGGAGCGTCTTCGTAGCGAGCCGCGGAAAGACCTGTGTATCGTCAATCCAGACTCGTCCGGTAGACGAAAGCTGTATCTTTCCAGTGATTCCATTCCAACTCGCGGCCAGCGAATCTGAAACACTGTGCGCGTCTGGCCGGTACGGCATGATCATGCGATTGTCGACGCGTATCGTGATTTGATGACGGCCGGGCGTTACGGTGCCGAAGTCGAAAACGTGTGGAGTAACGAGACTTCTTTCCGAACCGATCTTCTTGTTGTCGAGCCAGACGGTGGTTTCCCAGTGTGGCCGTTCGAGTGTGAGGACTACGCGGCGCCCCGCCCAGTTCGGTTGAATGAATATTTCCCGTTGATACCAGGCGACACCGAGATAGTGGCGTGGCGGTTGAGATAAGAACGGAATCTTTACGATCCGTTCGGTGTAGTCTTTGTAGTCTTCGCGCAGGTACCAGAAACGATCGTAGAGCGATAAGACCCACGGCGTCTTCGTCGTGATTTCGTCGCCCTGGTTTTGATCCTGGAGGATGCCGGGCAGCTTGATGTACTGCGGGAGTCTGACGGTGAACCACTGCTGGGTGACGCCCTCGTCATTGCGATCGAGTGCGAAGCGCCACAAGCCGGTGAGATCCTGAGGGACTGTGACGTGCGGCAGCACCTGAGCTCGCACCGGAAAGAGGCAGACGGTCAAAAGCAATATGATCGTGATTACTCGCGGCATAATGTGGACAGGATTACAAGATTTCAGAATTGACAGGATACATCTTGTTAATTCTGTTCATCATGAAATCTTCGTCTCAACTCGGCGTCGAGCTTCTTCAGATCGGGTTTCCTCGCGGCAATCTCCAAGCTCTCTTTCCACTCCTGATTCAAATCGCCGAGCTCAACTCGTGCACCAACCCGAACGAACATCGGCAACTGATACATCGCCGCGGCAACCGTGATCGTTTGCCCGCCACGATAGACCTGCCCGTTCCAAGCATCACGCCAGCGTTGTCCTGAAGGTAAATAAACCCGCTGTTCGCGCTTCCCTTTTTCCCAGACCGGCGATACGAGGATGTCGCGGCCGTAAAGATAAGTCCACCAGTTGGACCACGCCGCGGGCGCATTCGGATCGACCAGAAAGAGCGGACGAATAATCGGCATACCCGTCTTCGTCGCTTCCTGCGCATGCGCGTAACTATAGTCGATCAAACGCTGGTGCAATCGCGCATACATGCGCCACATCGCGATCAGGTGTGTGTCGTACGCCGGCTCGCGCGGCAGGTTCCAGAACGCGACGTTGCGCGTTGGGCCAACTTCCATGATCGGATTCAGCGCGCCGAAAGCGAGCCACCTGCCGCAGACTTCCTGTTCCAGAAGTTGCTGGTTGTAACCACAAATATCCGAGCCCCAGTTTGGATAACCCATCACCGCCGATCGCTGCACCGCGATAATCGACGCGCGCAAACCTTCCTGTGTTCCGCCGATATCACCACCCCAAAAGACTGCGTAAGGAGAACTGCCGGTGTAAGCCGCCCGCGGCATCAGCGCGACGTCGTTGCCACGATACTTGTGCGCGACTTCGTACACCGCTTTCACGTACATCGCCGGGTATGCGTTCCGATTTTCGCGAATAGTGCGGCCGTCAAACACTTTGTAAGGCCCGGATTCCGGAATGTCTTCTTCCGCGCGATCCATTTTGAAACCGGCAACACCCAATTTCAGAAGTTTTCCGACGCCTTCCTGCCAGTATGTGCGAGCGGCGGGGTTCGTGAGATCGACCATCGGATAGTTGTTGCCGTTAGACGGACGAACTTGGCCGGCGAGGGTGTAACCCTTCGCCGTCGCTTCCTCCATCATCTTTCCCTGAAAGAATGGCGCGATCCAAAGCACGGTCTTGGTCTCGTTACCGTCAAGCCACTTCACCATACGCGCGAAGTGAGGCAGACGAACTTCATCAATATCGAAATCGTCGTAACCCCACGGCTTTCCCGGTCCCCATGGACGATCGATCCAGTACACACCATTCGGAATCCCGAACGCGCGCATCATCAGCACGTCTTCCATGATTTCGGAATTGAATGGGCCGGTAACTGCCGTGCCGTCGTAGTAAGTCGAGCGTTGCGTGTGTTCGTCGCGCCAGCGCCAGGGAGTGTAGATCCATTTCGGAGGCAGGAAAGGTGGACCAGCGTCGAGCGCGTGTTGGCGTACGAGCGATGCAGGATCTGCTGCCGTGTAAATTTTCAGCTCGAGTGATGGACCTTCAAACTCGATCTGAACGCTTTGCTTATTCGAGGCGGCGAGATCGAATACTCCGGGCCAGTTGCCCTTAACAAAGACTGCATAGCCACGCGACGATATGTAGAACGGAGCATAGACTGAAGTAGTGGGCTTGATGATCATGTCGACTTTCTGCCCACGCAAATCCATCGCTTCAGTGATGCCTGGGGCCCACGATTTTGCCTGTGGACCATCGACAACACGCTCCATCAGGCCTGTGAAGTACTCGCCGGGCAACGCGTCGATTGAGATTCCCCACTTGACGACGGCGGTGCCGGGCTGCGCCTTGAAAGAGATGTCGAAGTTGTCGCGATCGCGAGTGATGGAGGCCGTGATCTTTTGACCGTCGGGCATCTCCACACTTCTGGTCCAACCGCCTGCGGGGACGCCAGACGCGCTGAATTGTTGCCTCGTCGGATAGATGCGGGCGTTGCCAACGCCATAGAACAGGCGATGGAGACGAAGCGCACGAGTGGATTTCAGCTTCGCACTCGGCAGAATAATCTCCGCCCCTTCGAAGACTCGTCTTTGCTGCGCCACGGCCGTCATGGCGAAAGCAAAGATTATTAGTAAACACGTTTGTAGTTGTCTTCTCATCGGTTTTGAATCTGCGTAATCTGAGGACTAGACATCTTATTAGCAAATCCGCGCAAAAAATGTTGACTTCTCTGTGAACTTAGTTTAGAAAAATTTGTCCAGACTACAATTGAAGCTCCCAGCTGACGACCGCACGTTCACGTTACGTTTCACCGTTCCGGGAGGAACCGATCGCATGAAATTGTCGCGCATTACCATCACACTGGCGCTCTTTCTTTTCGTTCTACTCTCATTGAATGCGATCGGCTTCACTGCCGAAAAAGGCCTCACGGTCCGGGACACGTCGACGCCGGCCCTGGTCGCGGAATATCACGGGTCGGAGACCGAGACCTACGTGTCTAAACCCTCTGACGAGGGCGGTATTAAAGAAGTCATTCCACCCAAATACGCGGCCCGCTATCAAGCCTGGAAGAAGGACTTCCTGTCGACCGAAGCCGGCCGGGAGCAGTGGGCGATTTACGAGAAGAACCCGGACTTCACGTTGACCATCACCGTCTCGCGCGAAAACGCCGAGGGCGCCGCGACCGGTAAATATCGCTGGGACTCGTCGGGCAAACTAGTTGCCGCGACGATCACGTTGGGAAGCCGTTTAGATAACGGCTATCCGAATCCGATTTACTTCCCGGTGATGAACTCACTCATGGCGACCGAGTCGTATATACCGATCAGCGGCAACACGCTTGCGGCGACGAAGATTGCGCATGAGTTTGGTCACGTGATTCGAACGTCGCAGGTCGACGCGCATCTTTACCAGCTGCAAGGGCAGTTGATTCCGCAGTACAACAAGATCTTTCTTGCGAACGGACGCAAGGCCGCCGATCCGAAGCTGGTGGATCTTGCGGAGCAGATGGGCGGCACACCCGTCATGATCTGGGAAGATCGTGAATACTGGGGTGAAACGAACGCCATGCTTTACCTGCGTGATCGGATCACTGAGAACGACATGCGTTGTTCGTTGTTCAGTCGCATCCGGCACAGTGTCGATCTCTACGCCAAGCAGTACGAGAAACGCTTCTTCGATATCGCGCACGCGAGTCCATCCACCAAGCTTTGCGGCTGGCAATAAAGAGTTATCCACAGATTACGCAGATTACGCAGCCGATCTGAAGTTTTCTGAGCGGACGGTCCATGAGCCGTCTGACGGAAAGCCTCCACCGGCCATCATCGCGATGGCGTAAAGCAATCCACCGTTACCGGGCAAATAACATGGCAGGTTTTGTCGCTGCCAGTTATGGCCGTTTGGCAAGTAACGATTCTTTTCTGTTTTCATCATCAGGGCATCGATGGCGATATTTGGTTCGCCGAGTCGCGCGGCGGTCATTGCCGTTAGCGGATAGTCCCAGCCCCACGTTTTATCCCACTGCCAACGCTGCATAGCCTCACGCAATGTGCGACGCATAGTTTCCTTATCTACGCCGTCGCCGGGAAGGACACCGAAGGCGCCAAGCATTGACGGGTGATCGTAGTTTCTTTCAGTAAACGTTTCCGGACAGTTTTCATGCGCGAGATATACGCCATTCTTCGTTGGCAACGGCGAGAGGTTGCGAATCACGCGCTCCCATTCCGCATTTCTTCTGAGACCTAACCGCTCACGCCATCGCTGTGCGACCTTCAGTCCATACGACCAGTACGAAAGTTCAAACGTCGGATTCCAGGTCTCCGCCGCTGGATGATTCTCCTGCGCGGGTATCACCGGCGGGCCGAGCACGTAGCGCGAAGTGCGCTTATCAAAGAATGCGTAATCGGCCATGAACTCAGCCGACTGAAACACGAGCTCACGATACTTCTGTAGCGTGCTTCGTCGCCGGCGCGCCTGGTAACAAAGCTCGGCGTAAAAGATCGGATGTGGCTGCTGCCAGATGAGCAGCGGTCCAATAGGCGAAGGACTGTCGCGCCCTTCTGGTCCAACCATCTTGGGCCAACGAGCACCGCGATATCCCTGCGAGCGGGCCAACTCGGCCGCACGCGGAAGTATCGATTCATACCAGCCCAGGCTTCTCTCAAACAACGGCAGACGGTTCCACAAGGCAAAGTGAGTCGCGTGCCACCAGTGCATTTCCAGATGAAACTTGCCGTACCAACTGTTAACGGTCAGTCCGGTTTCCTGTGGCGGCATACTGCCGGAACACTGAATCGCGGTGAGGTACTGCGACAACACGACTCTTCGCTCGAGCTCGATGGCGCGCTTGTCTTTACTATCAGCAAGTTCGACCGCAGCACCGTGCGTCCAGAAGCGTTTCCAGTGTCGTTCGCTTGCAGCAATAGTCTCAGCCGCAGTTGGTAATGATCCACCTGGTCGTTCTTGAGAAAACGCGACGACAAATTCTGAACCTCTTATCAGCAGCGTATGTCTGCTCTCAAGTCTTAGTTCCCCCTGAACGGCGACGTAATAAGCATCCTCATCCAGCTGGCGCTCAATCAGTTTTCCATCCGCGATAATCCGCGTCTGATGCTTATCGGGTTGACTCCAGTCAGCGGCTTGCATCGACGGCGAGCCATTCGGGAATGCAATGCATACAGCGAGATCCGGAACGCGCGACTCAATTACCACTGCAAGCAGATCCTGAACAGGATGAACGGCAGTGGTGATAGAAACCGGCTCCCCGCGTAGTTTGAATTTACTCTTCAACACTCCACGCCAGAGGTCGAGTTCTTGATCGATCTCTGAAATGTTCGCGGGCTCGATATCCGCCAGACCAATCTGGCCCAGGTGCAGACGATGCGGATTCTCGCGCAACCAATTGAAGAGTTCCGTCTGGCCTTCCGAACTGGTGTTGTAGCCGACCATGCGTCCGTATGTGTCGTAGAGCTTCGGACGCAGAGTCTGAGATTTGAGCGACGCCGGTAGCGGTCGCGTATGCCAACCCCATTGCGCCATCGTGCAGAGCGGCATCGCGTCAGCATAGAGTCGCGGAAAGGTTTGTAGACCCGTTACGTCGGCGGTGAACGCGAACTCACCGTTGCCGAGTGATAGCGGGCTCAACGGATCGATCTTCGTGGCTCGCGGATTATGGCGAGTCACGAGAGCGTGTCGATCGATCGCGGATGAGCCAAACGCACGTGGAGCAAGAACACCGGTGGCAAGTAACGCCCCAAGAAATCCTCTACGTGAAATCATTCGTCGTTAATAAAACCAAGGGCGGCCCCGAAGAGCCGCCCTATTCTTTTTTGTGCTTTTTGTGCCTTTTTGTGGCTAAAAAATAAACTTCGCTGCCAATTGCGCGCGGCGAGCGTAGTTTAATTGGTTAGACGTCACGATTGCGCCAAAGCCCGTAGATCCGGCATTGACGGTCGGTCCAGGAAACAGCGGATGATTGAACGCATTGATGAACTCCACCCGGAACTGGATCTTCATCTGTTCGCGCAACTGAATGTCTTTGCGCAAACCGAGGTCGACGTTGTTGATTGGATCGATGCGTACTTCATCGAGGAAGAACGGGAACGTTCTCAAGTGGTCCACCGGTGTGGCGCAATTTGCAGAACCACCCGGGAACGCACCGCACGTCGGCGTTCCGCCTATGACTGAAACGAACGCTGAAGTATTGAACCAGCGGTCAACTGTCTGCTGGCTCTTCGGTAGGCTTGGGTCACCGCCGAGATAAAACACATCGTTGGCGAATCTCAGCGGGAACCCAGTCTGGTAAACGTAAGTGCCCTGGAGTTGCCATCCGCCAACAACCGCGTTCGCGAGCCGGTTCGCATCGCCGAAGAATCGCTTGCCTCGACCGAACGGCAGTTCCAGGAAGCCACTCATCGAAAAGCGGTTCGGTGTGTCCTGAGGCGACCTCTGTTTGACCGGGTGTTCGTCTCCAGCATTCAAATACTCAGTAGCTTCCAACCACCTCGACTTCGTATAGGCGAACTGGAGTCCGTAACCCTGAGTGAATCGCTTGGTCAAACTCAACTGGCCTGAGGCATACCAACTCTCACCGTCGTTGACCGAGGTGTTTATGTCACCAAAGTTCGGGAACGGACGCAGTAACTGCCGTCGCGTTGTCGTGGCGCCAGCGCCTACGAAGAGCGCGCTGCCGCTTGTGCAACCCGTGCCGCTTGCATTGGGGTTGCTACAGAAGTATGGATTCGCGACTGTTCCGCCGAGAGCCGTGTTGTTGGCATTCTGAGCGGCAGTGCGCGAGTTGTCGAGGCTGAGATACTTGTTGGGGAGAGCGTTGATGTTTCGGGTAATTTCGATGTCGTAGCCCTTATCACCAACGTACACGGCTTCAAACATCCAACCACCCCAGACTTCACGCTGAATGCCGAATGACCAGCGGGCCTGTTTTGCCACCCTCGGATCCTGGTTGAAGAACGAGATGGTCTGGCCCAACGCCGTTTGTGGTCCTAAAGCATTACCACTCGGCTCGGTAATTCCGCCTGGGAATGGATTCGAGATCAGGAACGGCAATGGCGCGCCATTGGGTCCAGTGCTCAATGGTTGAATGGTGGTCTGGGTGTAACCCGGCTGGATAACGTCGCCGCGTCGCTCACCGAGGAAGCCCTGGAATAGACCAAAGCCACCGCGAATTACCGTCTTATCGTCGTATGCATAGGCAAAGCCCACACGTGGGAGAAGTCCGCTCTTCGGCGTGTTATAGAGTCCACTATCTGTGTCTTTACCGGCAAACAATAGACCGCCCTTGGAGCTGATCGAAGTCAGCCCAAACGTCGCTTTGAGTGGATCGCTGGCAGGTAGCTTATTGAGTATCGCCGTTAAGTTCGTCTGTGCCGATGTTTCGAATGGTTGTGTGTAAGCGAAGTCGAAACCGGAGACGCTCTTGTTCTGGCGCTCCGTTAATGCGTTCTCAAATTCCCAGCGCAAACCAAGGTTGACCGTCAGCTTACTCGAGAGTCTAAAGTCATCCTGTGCAAAGAATCCCCAGGTCTTCGAGTACTCAGAATAGTCTGAAGCGCGAACAATCTGCATCGTGGTCGGATAGCCAAGCAGGAATGCTGCAAAGCCCCCGATCCCTTCGACGTCAGTGGAGGCTGCGCTACCAATTCGAGTGAAAGTGTTATCGAAGATAAACTGCCCTGACTGGTTGTTGCTCTTGAAACTATCGTCTTCACGATAGATACGCATCTCGCCACCGAACCGCAATGCGTGTTTGTCTTTGCTCCAATTCAACACTGCAGTTGCGAAGTGGCTACTGACGGGTCTGAACTCGTTCGTATGGCCATTGCCAACAGGAGTACCGGTGCAGTTCCCCGAACAATTGAAATCGAAACGCGGAAAACGACGGATGCCTTCGCCGATTGCGTTGTTGAAAGAAGAGGGAAAGCCGAGTGTCGTCAGATCCATCCCGTATTGCCCCTCGGGCGCGTCTGGAGCGCGGATGAATCGATTAAAGCCGTACCGCAGATTCAATACGGTGTTGGCACTGAAGGTGTGAACCTCATCCAAAACAGCCTGTTTAGACTGAAAGACAAACCTGTCTCCTACGTAAATTGAATTCGTGTAGTTGTTGTAGGTGCTCTTCCGGTTATACCAGCTATAACGACCAAAGACTTTGTCTTTGTCACCGGCGCTCTGATCGAGACGGATGGTGTAGTTGCGATAAGGCGGATCGAGAAGCTCGGAAAGCGTAGAATCTCTTATGTTGTTGTTGAGAAGAAAGTTTCCCTGCGGGCCGTGTTTGGGTGCTCCCCAGTACGCCATCACCGCCTTGGCCACCGGATTTATCCGGTCAACAGGAATTTTGTTGTTTGTGAACTGTGTGCGATTCGTGACGTTGCCGCCTGAGAATGTGCCAGTGAGAGGATCGTAGATCTTGATCTTGTCTGCAAAGGCGGAGAAGTCACCGTTCTTCATAGCCTCAGTAGGTACCCAGATGTTGTTTGCGTCGAACCGAGGTCTTGAATCGTTGATACTCTCGTAAGAGAAAAAGAAGAAGCTCCTGTTCTTTCCACTGTACAGTTTCGGAATCGTGATTGGACCACCAATACTGAGGCCGGGACGATTCGAAAAGCTGTACGGCCTACCCTGTAGCTGAGCATTGCCAAAGAAGTCGTTGGCGGCCCAACCGCCGGGTTCGATCCAGTAGTAAGCGGAGCCATGAAAGTCGTTCGTGCCGCCTTTCGTCACGATGCTTGTGACGCCGCCTTCGGTGTTGCCGAACTGCGCATCGTACGTTGCAGTTTGTACTCTAAATTCCTGCGTCGCATCGCTGGTCGGAACGTAAGAGGCGATCACTTCGTTCGCGTTCGCCGTCGCGGTGCTCGGCGCGCCATCGATCAGGAGATCGCTGCGAATGCCGCGCGCGCCGCCCATCGCGAAGTTGGCGATGTGTGTTGGTTCAAATGGTCGATCCAACCGAGTGCTTCCGGTATATGTAACGCCCGGCGCGAGATTGATAAGCACGTAAGGATCGCCGTGAATCGATGGCAGCTCGTCTACGCGCTTGCGATCAATGGTCATACCGAGGTTTGGATCTGAGACATTGAGCTGCGATGTATCAGAGGTGACTGTAACTGTCTCCTGCACCGTTCCCACATCGAGAGTTATCGCCAGCGTGCTCGTCTCATTGATTGCAACTGTGACCTTGTCGACCACTGCTTTCTTGAATCCAGAGACTTCCACCAGCACCTGATAACTTCCCGGCAGGAGGTATGGTGCGTCGAAGCGACCGTCCTCATTTGTTGTTAACGCCGTGGTTCCAGATCTCGCCAGGTCCGTGATCTTGACAGAAGCGCCCGGTACGGCTGCGCCATTCGGGTCCGTAACGCGGCCGCTGATTTTTCCACGCGACTCCTGAGAGCTGGCTGACATAGGCATCAGCAATGCGGCAAACACAATAACGATCGCCCAGGTGACATGTGCGAACGCTCTGAATCTCGATCTCATTTCACTCTCCTCTTCAGTAATAAACTTCGGGCGTCTAACTGGAACCGGATTTCAGGTGCAGCCATCGCTACACTTCAAACCGACATAGCCTTGGTCTGACCAATTAACGAAATAGAATTGCTGGGCTAACTTGTTAGTGCGGTAACAAAACTGCTCTAAACACCGCCTGGAATAGACAGAATCGCTGGCCCCGCATTTTGTTGCAGGCCCGGCTCAAAGTCAAGCTTTTTTCTTACCAATTTTTTAAATCACCTATCTCTGGTAATACCAAAGCAAACTTGAGATTTTCTCGTGCAAGGTTTGTTCCGCGAGGTCAACAAATTCGATTGGCTGACTTTTACGAGCTTCCGGACGAAGAGCGTGGCACTGACGGTCCATAATTATGGATTCCACTTAGTTTTTTTGAACTAAGGATTCTTCGATTGGTCAAGCCAAACGGGACGTACTGTAGGGGCGGCCCTCCGGGGCCGCCCTTGGTTGGAATCGTGTTCGAAAAGCCGAGGACGTCACTTCTTGAATCCGTCTGCAAACCAAGGGCGGCCACGGGGGGCCGCCCCTACAGTACGTTCGATCTTTACGTTACATGGCCCCGACGTG
>Ga0207647_10002032_pt1 | contig 15470 bp, 10 predicted proteins | sample KBSCornC2_FD_184295 | JGI IMG/M metagenome (GOLD analysis project Ga0207647, IMG submission 184295) | Corn rhizosphere microbial communities from Kellogg Biological Station, Michigan, USA - C2 (SPAdes) (version 2) | ecosystem: Host-associated > Plants > Roots > Rhizosphere ...
ATGGCCGCATCGCCGCGATCGGCCGGCTCGGCGACGTCGATGCGAAGCACGTCATCGACGCGCACGGCATGGTGGTCACGCCGGGTTTCATCGACATGCTGGATCAATCGGGCCACACGCTGCTGGTGGATGGCCACGCGCAGTCGAAAATCTTCCAGGGCGTGACGACGCTGATCACCGGTGAAGGCGAATCGGCCGCGCCGCTCAACGACAAGATCCTCGAGGAAGAACGCGCGCAAGCGAAACCGCCCTGGCGAACACTCGGGGAGTATTTTGCGCACCTGCAAAGCCAGGGCATCGCGGTGAACTTCGGCACCTACGTCGGCGCTGCCACCGCGCGTGAAATGGTGATGGGCTATGGCGACCGCAAACCGACCGCGGATGAACTGAAGCGGATGCAGGCGATCGTCGCCGATGCAATGCGCGACGGGGCATTCGGCGTCTCGACTGCGCTGCAATATCCGCCGGCGACGTTCAGCACCACGCCGGAACTGATTGCGCTGGCGAAGACAGTGGCGGGTTTCGGCGGCATCTACGCCACCCACATGCGCAGCGAAGGCAACGGCGAAATGGCCGCCCTCGACGAAGTCTTCGACATCGCGCGCACGGCGCACATCCCGGTCGAAATCTTCCACCTCAAGGTCGCGGGCCACGAGAACTGGGGCGACATGCCGAAGGTGATCGCGAAGATCGACGCTGCGCGCGCGCAGGGCCTGGACATCAGCGCCGACACTTATGCCTACATGGCGTGGGGCAACGATCTCGCTTCTTTCATTCCGCCGTGGGCGCACGCCGGCGGCAATGCCGCGTTGCTCGAGCGGCTGAAAGATCCGCAAACGCGTGCACGCATCGAGAAAGACATGAAGACGCCTTCGGATGCGTGGAGCAACGACTGGCTGGAAGTGCCGGGCCCGCATGCGATCGAAATCACCTCGGTGCACAATCCGGCGCTCAAATCATTCGAAGGCAAGCGGCTCGATGACGTCGCCAAAGCGTGGCACGAAAAACCGATCGATGCGTTGCTCGACATCCTGATCAGGGATCACGCCGCCACCGGCGTCGCGGTGTTCGGCATGTCGCAACCGGACGTCACGCTGGCGCTCAAGCAGCCGTGGGTGTCGATCTGCGACGACGCGGCGGCACAGGCGCCGACGGGCAAGCTCGGCCAGGGCCATCCGCATCCTCGCGCCTACGCCGCATTCGCGCGGATCATCGCGAAGTACGTGCGTGAGGACCACGCGCTGGCGTTGCCGGACGCAATCCGCAAGTTGACCGCGCTGCCCGCACAGCGCATGGGCCTTGCGCGGCGCGGCGTCATCGGGCAGGGCATGTGGGCTGACATCGACATTTTCGATCCGGCACAACTGCGCGCACCTGCGACGTTCGAGCAACCGAAGCAGCTCGCGCAAGGCATGTCGTACGTGCTGGTCAACGGCGTGCCGGTTATCGCCGACGGCGAGATGACGCAGGCGCTGCCAGGCAAGGTGCTGCGGGGGCCGGGATTCGAACGGAAGTAGGGCGTTGGCCGCGCAGCGAGCGCGTCCACTACGGGTCCTGACATCAGGGAGCCTGTTCCTCTATATCAGGATGCCGCGCCTAACGGGTCTGCGAGAAAATCGCGCATCCGCTTGGGCCGTTCTGGCGAGGGCCAGCCCATCGCGACCTCGTCGATAATGCGAACCGGCTATGCGTGGCGCCGCATCCGCCTGCCCTGCATCAATGCCGCGACGTGCAACATCAGGAACAGCGGCACGAGGAATGCGGGGACGATCAGCAACGGCAGCGTGGCCATCGGCGCGGTGCCGATCGTTCCCGGCGCCGCCATCGCCATCGTGGCGCCAAGGCCGAGGGCAACCACGAGATCGAGTACGCCGAGCCAGTTCCAGCGGATGAATGCGCTGCTCGCAGCGAAGCGCGGGTGCCGCGTGAGGCCGAGGATCATCCATGGCGCGGCGAACCCGACGGCCATGTCGCCGAGGCCGGCGGGCAGCGCGAAGGAACCCGGCAACACCTTGTATGCATACAGGAACAGGAAACCCAGGCCTGCGAAGCGCCACGCCTGCATGCCGGCAATCAGGCGCAGGTCGAGCGAGAGCATGAAATCGCGGAAGGCGGACGACAGCCGCAACCACCCGAAAAAGAGCAGCAGCGGCGACGTGAAACCGATCGCCATGCCGATGGGCGGCGCCCCCGGCCGGCCGAGGAAAGCGCCCTCGATACCCAAGGTCACGACCAGCGCGAACCAGATGGCAAGAACGAGGATGAGGGTGACGCGGATGCCGCTCGATGCGGTGGTACCGGTGCGGGGCGAGATGACGGTCGTCGACATGGTGATGCTCCAGTAACTTGCATTTTGCAAGTGAGTGCGAACCGTAGCATACTGACTTGCAGTCCGCAAGTTACTTCAATCCGGCATGGGCACTACCAGTCCTTTCCTGCGCTCGCCCTGCGCGGTCGCCAATTCGCTCGACATCGTGGGCGACAAGTGGTCGCTGCTGGTAGTGCGCGACCTGCTGCAAGGCAAGCGCACCTACAAAGAGCTTGCGGATTCGCCCGAGCGCATCCCGACCAACATCCTCGCGGATCGCCTGCGGCGACTCGAAGATGCCGGCATCGTCGGCAGCGCCCCGTACCAGCAGCGTCCCGTGCGCTATGCCTACACGCTCACGGCCAAGGGCAAGGATCTGGGCGACGTGCTGCTTGCGTTCGTGCGTTGGGGCAAGCGGCACATCCCGGGCACGATAGTGTTGGGCAAAGCCGAGCCGAAGACCGGTTTTGCGACGCGCAAACCGGCGCCACGCCGTGCAAGTTCGAAGCGGAACCCGGGAAGCCGGTCCTCGCCGAAGGCCGATCGTTAGAATAACGGACTCGGTTGATCGACCGGACCGGCGGCTTCGCGCATGCACCTCGCCTCCAACCTCATCCTCAACACCGACAGCTACAAAGCCAGCCACTGGCTGCAGTATCCGCCGGGTGTCGACGCGACATTCTTCTACCTGGAAAGCCGCGGCGGGGTTTACGAACGCACGCTGTTCTTCGGGCTGCAGTCGATCCTGAAGGAATACCTGTCACAGCCGGTGACGGCGGCGATGATCGACGAGGCCAGGGCGTTCTTCCCGGCGCACGGCGAACCATTCCACGAAGCGGGCTGGCGCCACATCGTCGATGCGCACGGTGGACAACTGCCGCTGCGCATCCGCGCGGTGCCGGAAGGCACGGTGGTGCCGACGCATCAGGCATTGATGACGATCGAGAGCACCTGTCCCGATTGCTTCTGGGTGCCGTCCTACGTCGAAACGCTGCTGATGCGGGTGTGGTACCCGGTGACGGTCGCAACCGTCAGTTGGCATGTCAAGCAAACGCTCCGCGAATATCTCGACAGGACCAGCGACGATGCAGCCGCACAGATCCCGTTCAAGCTGCACGATTTCGGATCGCGTGGCGTGTCCAGCACGGAGTCGGCGGCGCTGGGCGGCATGGCGCACCTGGTGAATTTCCGCGGCACCGACACGGTGCTCGGCGTGCTGGCCGCGCGCGAATACTACGGCGAAGCCATGGCGGGCTTTTCGATTCCCGCCGCCGAGCACAGCACCATCACGGCATGGGGCACGGAGCGCGAACTGGACGCGTACCGCAACATGCTGCGCCGGTTCGCCAAGCCCGGCGCGGTGGTCGCGTGCGTGTCGGACAGCTACGACCTGTTCCACGCGATCGAAGCGATGTGGGGCGGGGCATTGCGCGATGAAGTGATCAAGAGCGGCGCGACGCTGGTGGTGCGGCCCGATTCCGGCGATCCTGCCGAGGTCGTGCACCGCACCTTGAGCTTGTTGAACGCCGCTTTCGGCAGCACGACGAATTCCAAAGGCTACCGCGTGCTGAATCACGTGCGCGTGATCCAGGGTGACGGCGTCAATCCCGATTCGATTCGCCTGATCCTGGAGCGCATCACGCACGCGCGCTATGCAGCCGACAACATCGCGTTCGGGATGGGCGGCGCGCTGCTGCAGAAGCTCGACCGCGACACCCAGAAGTTCGCGCTGAAATGTTCGGCTGCGCGGATCGACGGCGCGTGGACGGACGTGTTCAAGGATCCCGTGACCGACCACGCGAAAGCGTCCAAGCGGGGGCGATTGACCCTGGCGCGGCATCGCGAACACGGCACCTTCAAGACGGTCGCACTGCCGGATGGCGTGGCCGCGGGCGATGCGGACGCACTGGGCCAAGGCTGGGAAGATGCGCTGGAAACGGTTTGGGAGAACGGCAAGCTGCTTCGCGACTGGAGTTTTGCCGAGGTGCGCGACCGCAGCGACCGTGGTTGAGCAGGCGAATCATCGAAGGAGCAAAAGACACATGGACATCGTTCACGATCCCCGCGCGAGCCGATTCAGCGTGGCCGTGGAAGGCCACCGCGGCGAACTCGATTACACGCTGCGTGACGGCGTGATGGTCATCACCCACACCGAAGTCCCACCCGCGATCGGCGGTCGCGGCATCGCGGCGGCATTGACCCGCGCCGCGCTCGATACCGCGCGGCGCGAAGGCTGGAGGGTGCTGCCGGCGTGCTCGTATGCGGCGGCCTTCATGCGACGGCATTCCGAATTTTCCGACCTGCTGGCTTGAACGCCGGACCGGCGAAGGCCGCGTCGGCATTCGGGTACATTCGACGCCACTGGGAGCCGTGCATGCCCGCCAAGCCACCATCGGCCAAGCCGCCCGAATGGCTGCACTTCATTCCCGGCCTGCCGCGTTCGGGCAGCACCTTGTTGTCCGCGATCCTGCGGCAGAATCCGCGCTTCTACGCCGGCATGACCAGCCCGGTCGGCGACATGATCAGCGTGCTGGTTGCCGAAATGAGCGGCAAGAACGACTTCTCGGTGATGATTTCCGACCAGCAGCGGCAGGCGGTACTGCGTGGCGTGTTCCAGAATTTCTACGGCGGTTTCCTCGGCACCGACGTGGTGTTCGACACCGGCCGCGTGTGGTGCAGCAAGCTGCCGTTGCTGGCGACGCTGTTTCCCAATTCCAGGGTGATCGCCTGCGTGCGCGGGTTGCCGTGGGTGCTGGACAGCATGGAGCGGTGGTGCGCGAGCAGCCGTTGACCGTCAACAAGATTTTTTATTTCAATCCGAACGGCACCGTGTATTCGCGCGCCGGGGCGCTGATCGAGGTGAACGGGATGGTGCGTTTTTCGTTCCAGACAACCAAGGACGCCTGGTACGGACAATGCGCGTCGGGTCGGATGCTGCTGCTGACCTGCGAGAGTTTGACGCGCGATCCGAAGGCGGCGATGCAGGCGGCCTACAAGTTCATCGACGAACCGTGGGGTGAAATCGAAGGTGTCGGCGCCCAAACGCGAAACGGTGCTGCCGCCCGACCTGTTCAAGCGCTTCGCCAACGATTCGTTCTGGCTGGATCCCGAGAACAACATCCGCAAGGTGCCGGTGGTGTAGGTGGGGTTGATCCCCGGCTTGCCGGGGGAGAAGCCTGACGTAATCGTCACATTGCGTTGGGCTTCGCTGCGCTCAGCACCAACCTACGGGTTGCGCAACGATCGCCACAGCGAAACCGCTGCGAGCAGAAGCACGACTGCAGCGCCGAGCAACGCCGCCGCGAACCCGTGCGGCCGATGCGCGACGGCGTTGACCACCAAGGGGCCGACGATCTGGCCGATCGCGAACGCCGCGGTCATCACCGCGATGAACGACGTGGCTTCCGCGCCGGCCGCGCGACGCGCTTCGCGCAATCCCAGCATCGTCACCACCATGTAGGTGCCGCCGACCAGCAAGGCCGCGATCAGGATCGCGGTGAGCGTCGGCCATAGCGCCGGCAACGCGACGCCGGCCATCATCAACAGGTAACAGATCGACCACAGCTTGCGATCCTCGACGTGCGCCAGCCAACGTGCGGCGATCCACGTCGACAGCGCCGACGCGGCGCCGAACACCGGCCACGCCAGTCCGAACACCAGCGGATCGGTGATGTAGCGGTGCGCCATGTCCGGCAGATAAGTCGCCGGGATGATGTAGCCGAACCCGAGCGCGCCGTAGCACCACATCAAGCGGCGTTTGTCGGCATTCCAATGGATGCGGGTGGATGCGCCGAATGAGGCTTGCATTGCGGCGCCGCTGCGAAAGCTGCGCCACAGCGCCAGCGTCGCGAGCAGCGTCAACACGCCGAATACCTGCCACGTGCGGTCCGAATTCCACTGCACCTGCATGGCGGCCATGCAGACCAGTCCCGCCGCCGCGACGCCAACACCCACCCCCGCGTAGACGATGCCGTTCGCGTCGGCGCGCCGGAGGTCGAGCAGGCGACCCAGCGTCCATGCCGACACGTGCACCAGTACCCACGCGCTGGCGACGCCCGCGAGCAGGCGCAAGCACAACTGCAGGGCAAACACGTGCGCGAGACCCATCGCGAACGTCACCACCGCGATCAGCAGCAATCCGCCGCGCACCGCCTGCACCAACGAAAGGCGCGCCGCGCACGACGCACCAAGGAAATAGCCGAGGTAGTTGGCCGCCGCCAGCCAGCCGGCGGCGCGCAGGGTCAAGCCCGCGTCGGTTTCCATCATCGGCATCACCGGCGTGAACGCGAAGCGTCCAATGCCCATCGCCACCGCCAGCGCGATCAGTCCGGCGGACGCGATCGCGGCCGGGCTGCCGTGCGCGTTCGCAGGTTCGACGTTTGCTTTGAGCGGCGCGTGCATCGCCCCATTATCGCGGCGCGCGCAACGCCAGCACCCGCTTTCTGAGTGTGATCAGGACAGCAACAACAGCGCCGGCACCAGCACGCCCGCGACCAGCGTCGCACCGTAACGAAGACGATGTCGCGTGTAGCGCCAGCCCATGTAGATGCCGGTGACCGTCGAAAGGATCAGGCTGAGCGATACCAGCACGAAGAAGATCTTCATCGGCCACAGGTTGCGTTTGGCCGGTGCGGGTGATGACTTGTCGTTCGCGCGCGCCTGTGCGCCGGTCTTCGGAGCAGCGTTCGGATTCGCGACAGAAGGCTTCGGCTTCGCCGGCACCTCGAAGCTCTGCTTCTTGTGCATGTGCGCGATGCTGGCGATCCACGCCGGCGGCTTGTAACCAATGCTGCGCGACGGCTCGTGCAGATTCACGCTTTGCAGTGCACCGGTGAATGCGAGGAACAACAACGCCGGCGCGGTGAACACGCCGAAGTACAGGTGCAACGTGCGAAACGTTTTCAACCAGCGATGCGTGGTGGCCATGCGGCGGGGTCGGAAAAGGTGCGGCATCATCCCACGAATGCGAATCATTCGCACTCACTGATGCTACGTCGTCCTCGGCCTCCGTCTCAACCTGTGAGCGCGCGGCAGGCATACTGGCGTGATCGTTACGCGAACCGCGCATGTTCCGACTGCACACCTCCAACGATGCCGCGAAGCTGGCCGACGCCCTGGGCGAGCAACTGTGCGCCGCGCGCGACAACCCGCTGATACCGACGCGTGTGCTGGTGCCGCAGGCCGGGTTGAAGCGCTGGCTGCAAGGGTATCTGGCGGAACGACTCGGCGTGGTCGCGAACGTCGAATTCACGCCGCCCGCGCAATTCGCGTGGGAATTGTTGCGTGCCGCGCGGCCCGAATTACCGGAACGCTCACCGTTCGAAGTCGAGGTGCTGCGCTGGCATGTATACGTCCTGCTGGGAGAACGGCTTGACGGTGCGGCGCTGGCGCCGCTGCGCGAATACCTTTCGGCCGACGGCGATCCGCTGCGCCGGTTCACGTTGAGCTTCGAACTCGCGCGGGTGTACGAGCGCATGCAGGGTTATCGGCGCGACACGCTGCTTGCGTGGGAACATCACGGATCGAATCGGGGCGGGGGCGACGACTGGCAAGCCGAACTGTGGCGCCGTTTGTTGCCACGCGTGGGCGGCGTATCGCGCGCCGCGCGGGTAGGCGAATGGCTGCGCGCGTTCGATCCGGAATATCCAGCCGGCAGTTTCGATGAAAAACCGGCACCACCCGGCCTGCCTCAACACTTGACGTGCTTCGCCTGCGCCAACGTGTCGCCTGACGTGTTGCGCATGCTGGCTGTGGCGGGGCGCCATTGCGACGTAGATTTCCATTTGCCGCTGCCGACGACTGGCTACCTCGGCGACACGCCGCGTTCGCGTCGCGAAGTCCGCGCACACTTGTCGGAGAAGGATGGCGGCAACCCGTTGATCATTTCGCTGGGCGGCGCCGCGGCGGAATTCGTGGAGCTGTTGTACGGCTACGAACACGTGCAGCCCGGCGACGAGGTCGACCTGTTCGATCCTGGCATCGCGCGCGCCACCCTGCTCGGCCGCGTGCGCGACGACATGCTCGGCCATCGCACCGCCCGCGACGAAGACCGCGTGGTGCTGCCCGACGATTCGATGCAGTTCCATGCCTGCCACACGGAAGTGCGCGAGGTGCAGACGCTGCACGACGCACTGCTGACGATGTTCGCGGCCGATCCTTCGCTGAAGCCGCGCGAGATCGCAGTGATGATGCCGGACATCGCTGCGTACCGTCCGGCGATCGAGGCCGTGTTCGGCGGCTTGCCCGAACACGATCCGCGCTTCATCCCGTACAACATGGGGGATGTCGCGGCAGGCACGGCACATCCGGCCGCGCGGTTGTTCCTGACCTTGCTGGATGCGCCAACCTCGCGCTGGGCATGCAGCGAAATCCTGGACGTGCTGGCCGTGCCCGGCGTGATGAAGCGTCTGGACCTGGATGCCTCGCAACTGGAGCAACTGGCGCGGCGCTTGAACGAGAGCGGCGTGCGCTGGGGCGAAGACGAACGTGCGCGCGCGCAGACCGGTGGTTACCGCGAATTTTCGTTCGCGTTCGGGCTGGATCGGATGCTGGCGGGCTTCGCCTGTGGCGACGATGACACGCTGGTCGCGGGCGTGGCGCCGCTCGCCGGCATCGAAGGCGCGGCCTTCGCTCGGATCGACGCGCTGCTGGCGGTGCTCGCCGCGTGGCGCACGTTGCGCGAATGGTCCTCGCGCGACATGGCGGCGGGGGACTGGCAGCGTCAACTGAACGCGCTGTTCGACGGGTTGTACGCGGGCGACCCGGACGACATCGCCGAAACACGTGCGCTGGAACGTGTGCGCGGCGCGCTGGCGGAGTTGGTCGAACATGCCGACGCCGCGTCGCCGGAAATGCTGCCGTGGCACGACCTGCGCGCCTTCCTGCGCGAACGACTGAGCCTGCCCGACCAGCGCCAGCAACTGTTCGGCGGCGGCGTGACCTTCTGCGGCATGGTGCCGTTGCGCGTGGTGCCGTTCCGCGTGATCGCCTTGCTCGGAATGGGCGAAGCCGCGTTCCCGCGCCGCGAGCCTTCCGGCCTCGACCCGCTGAGCGCCGATCGTCGCGCCGGCCGTGCGCAACGCGGCGACCGCAGCGTACGCGATGACGATCGCCTGCTGTTCCTGCAATTGATCGCCGCTGCGCGCGACGCGTTTTACGTGAGCTGGATCGGACGCGATGCGCACAGCAACGAAACGCTGGCGCCTTCGGTGGTCGTGGCGGAGTTGATGGATATCTTGCGCGAAGGCTACCTCGCGTCGCCGCCCGACGACGCCGCACGCGGCGCGCTGGACGCACTGCTGCCACGCGTTCAGCCGCTGCATCCGTTCGATGCCAAGTTGTTCGACAGGCACGCGCCGCGCTCCTACGGGAAAGAGTGGTTGGCGGCGGCGCAATCGCCCGAAGCGCACGCGATCGATGCGCCCTTCGTGCCGGCCGTGCCTCTGCCGATCGAAGCAGCGCCGGCAACCACGCTGACGCTGGACGCATTGCGCCGTTTCCTGCTCGATCCTGCGCGCGGCTTCCTCGAACAAGGGCTGGGACTGGCGTTGCCGCGCGAAGAACGCGACGTCGCCGACGGCGAACCGCTGTCGCCGGGCGACGGCCTTACGCGCTGGAACCTCACCCGGGCCCTGCTGGATTTCGGCGAGGGCAATGCGTCCGGCGACCGCGACCTGCTGCGTGCGCGCGGCCAGTTGCCGCCCGGCGCACTCGGCGACGAGGCGCTGCGCGACGCGCACGCCCGCGCTGATGCCTTGCGATCGGCCGTGCTGACATTTACCGGCGGTGACACGCCGCTGCCAATCGAGACTCTGCGCGTGGAATGGAACGACGGCACGCAACTCGAAGGCGCACCGGCCGACCGTTATACCGCCGGCGTGCTGCACGTGCAACCCGGCGCGCTCGATGGCCGCCATGTCTTGCGCGCGTGGCTGGACGCGCTGCTTTGCGCGGCGGCGGGCACGGACAAGCCGGTAATGCTGGTCGGCCTCGATGGCAATGACGCGTGTTCGTTCGAATTGCCCCGGCTTGCGCGGGACGAAGCGCACCAACAATTGCGCGCGCTGATCGATTTGTATGCCCACGGTCAGTGCGCGCCGCTGCCGTTCTTCGCACGCACGTCATGGGCCCATGCGATGGCTTGCGCCAAGGCGTCACGCAAATCTGGCGGCGCCGATACCGGCTTCGACATCAGTGTGTTCGAAAAAGCCGCGCATCAAGCCGGCAGCGAAAACGGCTTCGGTGCGCCCGGCGAATTCGAAAGCGAAGCGGTTTGCCTCGCCTGGCGCGGTCGCGATCTTCCGGGCGCGACCGACGGCGCGCTTGCAGTTTCCCTGCACCGGACGGCATTGGCAGTATTCGCGCATCCCGCGCAAGCATGGGCGGGGCAATTCAAGTGAATGCGCGCATGGGCCCGCTGGACCTGCCACTGTCGGGCGTGCGCCTCGTCGAGGCCAGCGCCGGCACCGGCAAGACTTTCACGATCGCCACGCTTTATCTGCGGCTGGTCCTGGAACGCGGCTCGCTGCCGGAGCGCATCGTGGTGGCGACGTTCACGCGCGCGGCCACCGCGGAACTCGCGATTCGTTTGCGCAAGCGGCTGCGGATGGCCTCGGAGATGCTTCGGCAGGATGAGCCCACGCGTGTGCGCGAGGATGACGACGGCGAAGCGAAGACCACGAGAGCAACCATCGCGCGAGCGCTCGAAACTACGGACGCGGCAACACTGGCCACGCGCGCACGCGAAGCCGAATTGGCGATGGACACCGCGGTGATCGGCACCCTGCATGCGTTCTGCAACCGGGTGCTGGCCGAGTTCGGTTTCCAGACGGGGCGTGCATTGCGCGAACCGGAGTTGCTGGAGGACACGCGCGCACTGCAGCAGGAGATCGTCGAGGATTTCTGGCGCACCTGCTCGACCGACGCCGACGCCGCGCGCCTGCTCGCGGAAACCTGGCGCAGGCCGGATGCGCTCGCCAGACAGGTCACCGATCCGCGCTGGCGTGGACGCACGGTGAGCAATGCCGCGGAGCTGGTTTCGGCCGCGCAGGATTCGAGCGCGCGGCGCAACGAAACGCTGGCGCAACTCGACGCTATCCGAAACGCGATCGCAGGCTGGGACGACGCGATGCTGCAGGCCACTATGCAGGAACTCGCCGATTGCATCAGCCACACGGGCGCGCGCAAGGCACGTGCGCAAGGGCTGCACGCGCTGCGCGACTGGGCGCAGACGGACACCGCGGCGGATCTGCTGTCGGCCGCTGCGCGCAAGGCGGTGGACGATCTCGCCGAGCGCACGCTCTCCGCGATGAAGAGTTGCAAGCGCCTGCCGCAAGGGCCGGTATTCGCCGCGATCGCCGACCTCGATGCCACCATCCAGTCCCTCCAACAACGCGACGACGCCGCGCGCGCAAAGCTGTTGCTCGACGCCCGCACCTATCTCGAACGCGAATTGCCCGCGCGCATGAAAACGCTGGGCGTGCTCGGCCACGACCAAGCCGTGGATGAACTCGCCGCCGCGCTGGACGATCCCCATCACGGCGCGCATGCAGTCCACGCGATCCGCCAGCGCTGGGCGGTGGCGCTGGTGGATGAATTCCAGGACACCGATCCGCAGCAGTGGAAGATCCTGAAGAAGCTGTTCGCCCACGACGACGGCGCGCTGGTGCTGGTCGGCGATCCCAAGCAGGCGATCTACGGCTTCCGCGGCGGCGACGTGCATGCATGGCTGATGGCGAAACATTCTGCGCAAGGCGAACCGCTGCGGCTGGATGAAAGCCAGCGCTCAGGAACCGGCGTCAACGCGGCGGTGAATGCATTGTTTTCGCGCAAAGACGCTTTCGTCGAGCAAGGCATCGCGCACCAAGACGTGCATGCCGCGTCGCGCGTGGCCGAGCGCGCGCTGATCGTGGACGGCGTGCCGGCAGCGGGATTGCAGGTTTGGCAACTGCCCCCGACCGGCATCACCAACAAGGATGGCAGCGTGCGCCCCTGGTACAAGGGCGACGCCCAATCGCAGATCGAAGCCGCGTGCGTGACGCAGATCGTCGAATGGCTGGAAGGCGCGCGTCAGGGACGGGTGTCTCTGCGCGAAGGCGACGGCAGCACACGCGCGCTGTGCGCACGCAACATTGCGGTGCTGGTCGACAGCAATCGCGAGGCGCGCTCGATACAACGCGCGTTGGCGCGTGCCGGCGTGCCGGCGGCCTCGTGCCTGCGCGCCAGCGTCTACGCCAGCGAAGAAGCCATCGACCTGCGCCTGTTGCTGGAAGCCTTGCGCGATCCGGCCGACGCGACGCGCGCGCGCACCGCGCGCGCGTCGCTGCTGGTGGGCGACGATGCGACCACGATCGCACAAACCTGCACGGACAGCGCGACACTGGATGCATTGCTGACCGAAACTGCGGAATGGGCTGCGCTGGTACAGCGACGTGGACCGCTACCGCTGCTGCACCGGCTGATTGCGGACGCCGCGCCGCGGCTGCTGGCGACGACCGGTGGTGATCGTCGCGTCGCCAACTACCTGCAACTCGCCGAACTGCTGCAGGACGATTACGCGGCGTGTTTCGGAATAGACGATCTTTGCGCACTGTACGGGCGCGCGCTGCGCGAAAGCGCGTCCGACACCGATTCGGATGCAGTGCGTCTGCGCCTCGACACCGATGCGCAGGCGGTGCAGGTCGCCACGGTGCATGCCGCCAAGGGGCTGGAATACGACGTGGTGGTGTTGCCGTGCGCCGCCTCGGGCCACGCGCCAAGCGCCCACGGCAACAAGCCGCCGCTCGTCTGGTATCACGATGGCGACGCCGCCTGTGTCGCAGTCGGCAATCAAGTCGCGCCCGATGTCGAAGCACGCGCGCAACGGGAAGCGCTCGCCGAGGACGTGCGCAAGTTCTATGTCGGGGTCACCCGTGCGCGCGCCACGTGCGTGGTTCCCTGGGGTTGCGTCCGGCAAGCCGACGCGACACCGATGCACTGGCTGCTATGTGCCGCGGGGCGCGATGCGCCGCTTTCCTTCGATGAACCCGCTTGCGAACAAGTGCTGGCTGAACTGATTGCGTGTGGCGATGGTCATGTCGCCAAGTCCTCGCTGCCGCAGGCGAGCGCGAAGCGCTTGTCCTCACCGCAAGTGGGGCCGACACAGCTTGCGGCGGCCACGTTCCATGGCCGTCTTGAAGGCGACTGGCGGACGTGGTCGTTTTCGCGGCTGGTGCGCGGCGAAGCGCGCCGCGAGGACACCGATCCGGCGCCGGGCCATGGCGATGCTTCGCCCGTTGCCGGTGAAGGGACGGCTTCACCGATCGCAACGCCCGTTCTCGCCGGTGCGCGTTTCGGCAGCGCAGTGCATGCGGCGTTGGAGCGCGCCGACTTCGCCACGTGGCGCGATGCAGGCGGCGTTCCCGAAACGCAACGCGGTCTGCTCGCGCGCAGCCTGCGCGCGCAAGGCTTGCCCGAGGCCGGCACGGTTTCGCTGGATCGCGCGGTGATGCAGGTCGGCGAATGCATGCGCGGCGCGCTCAACGTGCCGCTCGCCTGCGGCACGCGCTTGTGCGACCTGGACGCGTCACGGCGGCGCGCGGAAATGGAATTCCATATGCGCCTCGCGCCATCGCGCGTGGAGGCCCTGTTCGCACTGCTGCATCGGAACGGCTATCAACGCGGCCGCAGCGGATTCGGGGTCGCGCGCCTGCACGGCATGTTGACCGGCGTGATGGATCTGGTGTTCGAGCACGACGGCCGTTTCCACCTGATCGACTACAAGACCAACCTGTTGCCCGGCTACGACGCCGACGCGCTGCGCGACGCGATCGCAGCGCACGACTACGACCTGCAATACCTCTTGTACGTGCTGGCGCTGCACCGCTGGTTGCGCGCGCTGTTGCGCTGCTACGACTACGAAACGCATATGGGCGACGTGTATTACCTGTTCGTGCGCGACCTCGCCGAAGGGCGCGGCGTGCATCGCGACCGCCCGCCGCGCGCTTTGATCGAGGCGATGGACACGCTGTTCGATGGCGAAACGGAAGCTGCCGCATGAGTGTCAACCTGCAAGCACTCGCGCGAGCCGGCTGGCTGCGCCGCGTCGATGCGGCCTTGGGCGAATGGATCGCGCGTGCGTTTCCGGATTCGGAGTCGGACGTTGCGCTGGTCGCAGCCCTGGCGGCGCGTGCGGTCGACGAAGGTCACAGCGCGTTGCGGCTGGATGCCGCGCAGGACTGGTTGACCGGCCTCGACGAGCGCGGCGAAGCACCCGCCCTTCCGGCTCCGGGGGCTTGGAAAGCATCGCTGCGCGCCAGCGCCGCGGTGCATTGCACTTCGGATGCCGGAACCGGCGAACCCGAACCGCGCAAACCGCTGGTACTCGATGCCCAAGGCCGCGTGTACCTCGCGCGTTATTTCGGGTATGAGCGGGATCTGGCGAGGAATCTGATCGCGCGGGCGCAAACCGGGCGGCTGAAACTCGTCACCGGCGGCCCCGGCACCGGCAAGACCCACGGCGTCGTGCGCACGCTTGTCGAGCTTGCGGGTGAAGCGCAGACACGATCGCGCACCTTGCGCATTGCGTTGGCGGCGCCCACCGGCAAGGCCGCGGCACGGCTGGCCGAAAGCGTGCGCGCGCAGTTGCCGGAATTGGCCCTGTCCCAGGCGGCGACCGCGATGATTCCGCGCGAAGCCTCCACGCTGCATCGCCTGCTCGGCCTGTCACCCGCCAGCGCGCGCGCGAAGTTCCACCGCGATGCCCCGTTGCCCTTCGACGTGGTGGTGGTGGACGAAGTGTCGATGGTAGACCTGCCGACGATGCACAGGCTCGCGGAAGCGGTTCGCGAAGACGCGATACTGATCCTGCTCGGCGACCCCGGCCAACTCGCCGCGGTGGAAGCCGGTGACGTGCTGGGTGCGCTGGTGGAAGCCGCGCGCGAACCGCCGTTGTCGCACTGCCACACGCACCTGACACGGAGCCGCCGCTTCGCCGAACACGGCGCGCTCTGGCGGCTCGCCAATGCGATCTCCATCGGTGATGCGGACGCCGTGCTTGCCGCGTTCGAGGGTAGCGACGAACTGCGCCTGCACGCCGGCGATGCGCTCAGCACGGCGCTGATTGAGCACGCGGTGATGGCTTACCGTGAAATATTGGATGCGCCGGATGCGGGCGCGGCCCTGC
>Ga0207647_10002036_pt1 | contig 15455 bp, 13 predicted proteins | sample KBSCornC2_FD_184295 | JGI IMG/M metagenome (GOLD analysis project Ga0207647, IMG submission 184295) | Corn rhizosphere microbial communities from Kellogg Biological Station, Michigan, USA - C2 (SPAdes) (version 2) | ecosystem: Host-associated > Plants > Roots > Rhizosphere ...
TCACGGCGTCCTTCAAGGGACTGGCCGGTTCACCGACCGACAGGGGCACCCTCGGGGGCAGCCGCACTTAACCTCCGAAGATCAGGATTTCATCGCAGGAGAACGCGTTTTCCACGCATGGACGGATTTCGATTTCGCCGGCCTCGTCGGCAAGCAGGGAAGCTAAGATGCCACGCAGAAATGACATTGCAAAGATTCTGGTGATCGGTTCCGGGCCAATCGTAATCGGCCAATCAGCAGAATTCGACTACTCCGGTACACAGGCAGTGAAGGCTTTGCGTGCAGATGGCTATGAGGTGGTACTGGTTAACTCCAACCCGGCCACCATCATGACCGATCCTGAGCTTGCCGACCGCACCTACATCGAGCCGCTGACACGAGAATACGTGGAAGAGATCATCCGGCTTGAGGCCGCGATGATGACCGGCATTGACGGAAAGCGCAAAGGGAAGTTTGCATTGCTGCCGACTGTGGGCGGACAGACTGCTTTAAATCTTGCTGTCGATCTGGCCGACGCGGGCATTCTCGAAAAGTACGATGTTGAATTGATCGGCGCCAAGCTTGATGCCATCAAGAAAGCGGAAGACCGTCTCCTCTTCAAAGACGCGATGCAGAAGATCGGGCTCGACATGCCGCGCTCCTCACTGGTCAACAATCTTCGCGATGGTATGGATTTTTCCTCGAAGATCGGCTTCCCGGTGGTCATTCGTCCCTCGTTTACGCTTGGCGGCTCCGGGGGCGGCATCGCATACAACCGCGAAGAGTTGATGGAAATTCTGTCTAGAGGGCTCGACCTTTCCCCGGTCCACGAATGCCTCATCGAGGAGTCGGTGCTAGGTTGGAAGGAGTTCGAACTCGAGGTGATGCGCGACCTCGCGGACAACGTCATTATCATCTGTTCGATCGAAAACATGGACCCGATGGGTGTTCACACTGGCGATTCGATCACGGTCGCGCCGGCCCAGACGCTCACTGATCGCGAATACCAGGCGATGCGCGATGCGGCAATTCGAGTTATCCGTGAGATCGGCGTGGAAACCGGCGGCTCGAATGTTCAGTTTGCCGTACATCCTCAGACCGGCCGTATGACCGTCATCGAGATGAATCCCCGGGTATCGCGCTCGTCCGCGTTGGCCTCAAAGGCGACTGGATTTCCGATTGCAAAAATTGCGGCCAGACTTGCTGTGGGCTATACGCTCGACGAGATCCCAAACGATATCACGCGCAAGACGCCTGCGTGCTTCGAGCCGACCATCGACTATGTAGTGGTTAAGGTGCCGAAGTGGCAGTTCGAGAAGTTTCCCGGGGCGGACGAGACGCTTGGCCCGCAGATGAAGTCCGTGGGCGAGGTAATGGCGATTGGCCGCACCTTCAAAGAAGCCATGATGAAAGCGCTGCGTTCGCTTGAAACGGGTAAGCGCGTCGGCTCGGAAACGATCGAACCGCGCCGGCTGATGCAACGTCTGGTGACTCCACAGCCACAGCGGTTGGATTACATCCGCTACGCCTTCCGCATTGGGATGACCGTACGCGAAGTCGCACGTATTACTGCGATGGACCCGTGGTTCCTATATCAACTGAAAGAGATCACGGATACCATCGGACTGCTTGGCACCGCGATGCCTGACACGGACGACGTCAGCACGTTGCGTAAGGCCAAACGGATGGGAATTTCGGACGCCCGTATCGCTGAGGTATGGCATCTCGATCCTCTCAGCGGGGCTGAACAGGTGCGCGATCTGCGCAATCGTCACGGCCTGAAGCCGGTCTACAAGCTAGTGGACACCTGCGCGGCCGAGTTCGAGAGCGAGACGCCCTATCTCTATTCCAGCTATGACGAAGAGGATGAAGCGCCGCCTACGTCCAGGCGTAAGGTCATCATCCTCGGCTCGGGGCCTAACCGCATCGGACAGGGCATCGAATTCGATTACTGCTGCTGCCATGCTGCGTTCGCGCTGAAAGAGGATGGCTACGAAACGGTAATGGTGAATTGCAATCCAGAAACCGTGTCCACCGACTACGACACAAGTGATCGCCTCTACTTCGAGCCCCTGACGCTTGAGGACGTTCTTGCGATCTACGAGCGTGAGAGTGCTGGGGGCGCCGACGTTGGAATGATCGTGCAGTTTGGCGGCCAGACTCCACTCAACCTCGCATTGCCGCTCAAACAGGCGGGTGTGAAGATTCTGGGTACGTCGCCTGAGTCGATCGATCTTGCCGAAGATCGAAAGCAGTTTGGAGCTTTGCTGGAACGACTGAATATCCCGCAGCCGCCGGGTGCCATGGCTACCAGCGTCGATGAGGCGCTCGCCGGGGCGGAGCGCGTTGGCTATCCCGTCTTGGTGCGCCCCAGTTATGTGCTTGGCGGTCGCGCTATGGTGATCGCTTACGATGCCGCTGCGGTTCGCCTCTATATGGCTGAGGCGGTCGAGTATTCGCAGGCCCGACCGGTGCTGATTGATCATTTTCTCGAGGCGGCGGTCGAGGTCGATGTCGACGCGCTGTGTGACGGCAAGGATGTTGTCATCGCCGGCATCATGCAGCACATCGAAGAGGCTGGTATCCACTCGGGCGATTCCTCCTGCGTGCTTCCTGCGGTTGACTTGCCCCAGGAAATACTCGCCACGCTTCGCGAGTACACCCGGCAGCTCGCGCTGGCGCTCGACGTTCGCGGCCTCGTCAACCTCCAGTTTGCTATCCAGCGCAGCCGCAAGACCGGTGAGCGCGACCGTGTCTTCGTGATCGAGGTGAACCCGCGTGCTTCGCGCACCGTACCCTACGTGTCGAAGGCCACGGGTGTCCCACTCGCGAAGATTGCGTCTCGTATCATGACCGGGAAGACACTTGCGGCTCTGCTACCGGAACAAGTGCGGGAAGGATGTGATCTTGATACGGGCTCGCACTTCTTCGTAAAGTCGCCGGTATTTCCCTGGAACAAGTTTCCTGGGGTTGATACCGTGCTGGGTCCGGAGATGCGTTCCACCGGCGAGGTCATGGGTGTGGCCGACAATTTTGGCGAGGCCTTTGCGAAAGCACAGCTCTCCGCTGGCCAGCGGCTTCCATTGCGCGGCACCGTCTTCTTTAGCGTGAATGATCGCGACAAAGAAGGCCTCGTTGCGCTCGCGCGTGACTACGTCCATCTTGGCTTCCGGCTCGTCGCGACCCATGGGACGGCCGATGTGCTTGAGCGGGCTGGATTGACGGCCGAGCGCGTATACAAGGTGAAAGAGGGGCGGCCCAATGTCGTCGACCTGATCAAAGGCGATTTTATTCACCTCATCATCAATACCCCGCAGGGACAGGACACGTTCTTTGATGAGAAGGCGATTCGCCGTGCTGCGGTGCAGCAGCGCATTCCGACGATCACGACGATGGCTGCCGCTCGCGCGGCGGCGGAGGGCATTGCGGCTCTGCAACGTGAAATCATTCACGTGGACGCGTTACAGCATCTGCACGCAGCACGCGCATTGGCGGCGCGATAAAGGACAAGAACGATGCTGCTCGAAGGCGTATTCGCTGCAATCCCCACGCCGTTCCAGCCGGATGGACGTCCTCATTGGCACCACATGGAACGCAGTGTGCAGCGCTACTGCCGTGCTCCACTGGCCGGTCTCGTGGTTCTCGGCTCGACCGGTGAAGCAGTCATGCTGAGCGACGAAGAGACGCGCGAAGCACTGCGCGTCGCTCGCGACGCGGCTTCCGATGATCGCATACTCATCGCAGGAGTTGGCCACGAGAGCCTTCTCGAAACGCTCAAGCGCATCGAGCACGCTGCGTCGCTCGACTATGATCTGGCGCTCGTTCGGACGCCACATTTCTATCGGCCGCAATTAAGACCGGCCGAGATACTGAACTATTACCGCATGGTCGCTGATTCCTCTGCCCTGCCGATACTGCTCTACAACATCCCGGCGTACACCGCCTATGAACTGTCGGTCGAGATCATTGGCGAACTGTGTGGGCACGCGAACATCTACGGCATCAAGGACTCGAGCGGAAAGCCGCAACGCATAGCCGCCATCGCTAACGCGACCGCGGGAGCGCCCCGTCGCCAGGTTACAGTTACAACCACATTTACGGCCGTTACGAACCGGATGTTGAGCGCTCAGGCAAACGCCGCCGGACTGGCTGCCGCCCTCATGCCTGCCGATGCCGTAATGACCGGTGTAGGATACGCAGCGCCGCCACCCCCCATCTTCAAGACACGTACACGCGAGGTTGGTTTTCAGGTGCTATGCGGCTCCGCCCAGACATTGTTGTCGTCGCTAGCCGCCGGTGCGACGGGCGGGGTATTGGCAATGGCGGCTTTCGCTCCGCAGGCGTGCTCGGAAATCCATATGGCATGGAAAGACCGCGACGAGAAGCTGGCGGACGAGAAACAGCAGCGCATCGTGGCTGCCTCAGACTTCATCTGTGGGCGCCTGGGCATTCCGGGTGTGAAGTACGCGTGTGACCTGAACGGCTACTATGGCGGCTCGCCGCGGCTACCCCTGCTGCCCTTGACCGCCGCTGAACGGGATGAAGTGGAGCGTTCGCTGCTCAACATTCGCCAGTAACGGACGGCGTCACAACATTTCGGCGTCAGTCCGCACCCACTCGACCCTGAGCCTGCGCAGTTAACCGCTGCTGCGTGACCCTGATGGACAACGCTGTCCTATACTAAAAAGATGGCGACGACCAGCACGCGACGTGTGTTTCCGGTCGGCAGGAATCTGGTGTTTTGGGAAGGGAATCCGCGCGATGGCAACAAGTAATGTGACCCTGAAAGCAGAGCAGCCGCGGGCTGCGGCCGAGCGATCCGGCGAGGTCGTCAACGACTTCAGCATCCAGGTAGCAACAGTAAACGGCTCGGGATCGCAATCTGCGAACAGCGTTCTGCTGAAAAGCATTTTCGCAATGGGCATTCCAATCAGCGGTAAGAATCTGTTCCCATCCAATATTGCCGGTCTGCCCACCTGGTACACGATTCGTGCTAGCAAGAAGGGTTACATTGCGCGTAAGAAAGAGATCGACATCCTGGTTGCGATGAACGCCGAGACGGCGAAGGATGACATCCTCTCCTTACCGGCGGGCGGTGTCGCCATCTACGAAGAAGCTGCGAACCTGAAGCAATACCGCGAGGATGTGGTCTGTTATCCGGTGCCCTTCGACAAGATCACCGCTGCAGTTTGCCCTGAGGCCAAGCTGCGCAAGCTGGTGAAGAACATGGTCTACGTTGGCGTGGTTGCGCAGCTGCTCGATATGGATCTGACCACGGTTGAAGCTGCGTTGCGTCGACAATTCGCGAAGAAGCAGAAGGCCGCGGACCTGAACTGGGCGGCCGTGCAGGCAGGCTACGATTACGCCAAGGCGTCCTTAGTCAAACAAGATCCGTTCCGCGTAGAGCGCATGCACGCGAACGAAGGAAAAATCATCATCGAGGGGAACGCTGCAGCGGCATTGGGCTGCATGTTCGCGGGCGTCACTGTGGTGACGTGGTATCCGATCACGCCATCGTCATCGGTGGTGGAAAATCTGATTGACCTGCTGAAGCGGTATCGCGTCGACCCCAATGGCAAGGCAACCTTTGCCGTCGTCCAGGCTGAAGATGAGCTCGCCGCAGTTGGCATGGTCCTAGGTGCGGCGTGGACGGGCGCTCGCTCGATGACAGCTACCTCCGGCCCGGGTATCTCGCTCATGTCGGAGTTCGCCGGGCTAGGCTATTTCGCAGAGATCCCCGCGGTTATCTTCGACATCCAGCGCGTTGGTCCCTCGACAGGCATGCCCACGCGTACGGCGCAAGGTGACATTCTCTCGGTCGCCTATCTGTCACACGGCGACACACGTCATGTCATGTTGCTGCCCGGTTCAGTCAAGGAGTGCTTCGACATGAGTGTCGAGGCCTTCGACCTCGCAGAACAGCTGCAGACTCCGATCTTCGTCCTCTCCGATCTCGACCTGGGCATGAATAACTGGATGACCGAACCGTTCAGCTATCCGGAGAAGCCCATGCAGCGTGGTAAGGTCCTGAGCGCCGACGACCTGACGCGTCTGGGCGGCTTTGCCCGGTATAAGGATGTCGATGGCGACGCCATCGGCTACCGCACACTGCCGGGAACAGATCATCCGCAGGCGGCATTCTTCACCCGCGGCAGCGGGCACAACGAACGGGCTTTGTACACCGAACGTCCCGACGAGTACCAGCACGTAATGGAGCGGCTGGCGCGTAAGTTTGACACTGCCCGCAAGATGGTACCGGCGCCGGTGACAGTTGTGAATGGCACTTCGAAGATCGGACTCATTGCTTACGGCACGACAGACTTCGCCGTCACGGAGAGTCGTGAACAGCTCAAGGCCGAATACACGCTTGAGACGGACTACCTCCGTATCCGCGCTTATCCATTCACGCGTGAGATCCACGAGTTTGTTGCCGCGCACGATCGCATTTACGTGATCGAACAGAACCGTGATGCGCAAATGCTAAGCCTGCTCAAGCTCGATTTGCCCCCAGAAGATGCCGTCAAACTGCGCAGTGTGCGGCACTACAATGGCTTGCCGATCGATGCGCGCAGCGTGACCGACGAGCTGGTTATGCAGGAAGGGATCTAATCATGGCGACCACACCCACGACTCCGACACCGAAGCCGGCCCCGGCGCCCAAGACGAATCGTCTCGGCCTCCCAATTCTCGAATACCGCGGTGGCAAAACCAATCTATGCGCCGGTTGCGGCCATAATGCCATTTCCGAGCGCATCATTGATGCCTTCTACGAAATGGGCGTCAAGCCCGAGCGGGTCATGAAGCTCTCCGGCATTGGCTGTTCATCGAAGAGTCCGGCGTTTTTCATGAGCCGATCTCACGGATTCAACAGTGTGCATGGTCGCATGCCCGCCGTGGCTACGGGCGCTCTGCTCGGTAATCACACGATGAAGGCGATCGGCGTCTCCGGTGACGGCGACACAGTCTCGATCGGCATGGGGCAGTTCGTCCATTTGCTTCGGCGCAATCTGCCGATGATCTACATCATCGAGAACAATGGCGTATATGGGTTGACCAAGGGCCAGTTCTCGGCCACCGCTGATATCGGTTCGAAGCTGAAGACAGGCGTGATCAACGATCTGCCTCCAATCGACACCTGCACCCTCGCCATCGAATTGGGCGCCACTTTCGTTGGCCGGTCGTTTTCCGGCGACAAGAAGCAGTTGCTTGCCATGATCAAGGCAGCGATCGCTCACAAGGGCACCGTGCTTCTCGACGTCATTTCACCCTGCGTCACATTCAATGACCACGAAGGCTCGACCAAAAGCTACAAGTACATGCAGGAGCATGAGGAGGCCATCTCCGAAGTTGGCTTTGTGCCGCATTTCGAGGACATCGCGATCGACTACGATGCCGGCTCGACCTATGACGTCGAGATGCATGACGGCTCGCATCTGCGGTTGCGTAAACTGCACGACGACTACAACCCCACCGATCGCATTCGCGCTGTAAGCTCGCTGATGGACGCGCAACAGAGGGGCGAGGTGCTCACGGGCATCTTCTATATCGACACGCAGAAGCCCAGCTTTACCGATTTGCTGAATCTGGTCGAAGAACCGCTTGCGACGCTGCCCGAATCGCGAGTGCGGCCACCGAAATCCGTTCTGGATGACGTGATGCAGAGAATGCGCTGAGGGCCCCGGGGATCGCGGTCACGGGGCTATCGGCTGAATCTGCCGGCGAAGGCAGTGTCTCTGTCGGCGCACAGTAAATCCCTGTATTCTCGAAGTGCTTCTCGTACCGTTCATCGATCCGCATGCTCAACAACCGCAAGATTGCAGTCGTCCTACCTGCTTATAACGCCGCGAAGACAGTTCAACGAACAGTGGATGAGATTCCGCTGGAGATCGTTGACGACATCATTTTGACTGACGACGCAAGTGCGGATAACACTGCGGCGCTTGCTCAGAAGCTCGGTCTCCACGTGATCCGACATGATAGGAACCGGGGATACGGGGCCAACCAGAAGACCTGCTATGAGGCGGCGCTGCAAAGAGGCGCGGACATTGTCGTCATGCTGCATCCGGATTATCAGTACACCCCGCTGCTGGTGACCGCCATGGCATCGATGATTGCCTACGACCAATATGATTGCGTGCTGGCTTCGCGCATTTTGGGAAACGGGGCGCTCCGGGGCGGCATGCCGCTCTACAAGTACATATCGAATCGCTTCCTGACACTGATGCAAAACCTGCTGATCGGGCAGAAGCTATCCGAGTATCACACCGGCTATCGAGCATGGAGCCGTGCGGTGATTGAGCGCCTTCCATTGCTCTGCTGCTCGGATGATTTTGTCTTCGACAATCAGATCATCGTTCAGGCCGTATATTTCGGCTTTCGGATCGGCGAGATCTCCTGTCCGACCAAATACTTCGAGGATGCGTCCTCGATCAACTTCAAACGCAGTGTTGTGTATGGAGTGGGTGTGTTGAAGACTGCACTCCAGTTCGTGTTCAAGAGATGCGGGCTGGCTCACCCGGCATTCCTCGAGGACAGAGAAGAATGCCGCCTCCCCACCACGGGGCCGCTTCTACGATGAGTTCAGGCAGCCTCTTCGCCTCGCGAAGGACTAGCTGGTAACGTGACTACCACCCCCACCCCCTCCGGTGCCGGAGGCCTCGGTGGAAGGTCAATAGAATCAATGATATGGGTGGTCTTCCGATGCCTAAATATGTCCATTCATTGGAGTTACGCGTAAATATGTCCAGCCAGTGGACTTAGCGGGTACGGACGTCCCATAAAAGCGAAAACGCCACCGCAATGGTGGCGTTTTGGGCAGGTCTTATCGGGCAGCCGGAATTCGCTCCTATTTCCAGTGTAGCCGGTTGACACGATACATCTGGCAAATTTCTGCTGTCGGGTTCCTGAAATGGGATTGCGTGTGGATGCTTGCGAACGCCGGATCAACTGCCCCGCTCGCCGGAGTGTTCCCCCCTGGCGCCAGGCCCAGGGAAGTCGCTGTCATTGTCTTTTACATCTGTGTCGGCAGTGCGGTGGCCAAGCTGACCAGTAATGGAGGGACGGCTCGTGGTGGCCCGGGGGGATTCTTCTTCGATGACGCCTTTGCGCCCGTCACTATCGTGTTCTTTGGTCATGATTCGATTGGATGCGCGGGCTCTTCTATTGGTGATACGCAGTCGGTTTGGGATTGATGCGTATACCCATGCCATTGAGCTTGCTGCGCGCCTCAGCCGCTTCGGGGGTCTGCGGATAGCGCTGGATCAGTGAACGCAACTCCTGGGCACCTGCGTCGCGCTGCTGGGATTGCATCAGCGATTCGCCCTTGCGCAGTTGTGCGGCCGGCGCCTTCGGGTTGCCGGCAAACTGCTCGAGTACTACGTCATACTGCTTTACGGCCTGAGGGTACTTGCCCTGCCGATAGGCGATCTCTCCCATGTAGAAGTGCGCGTTCCCCGCAAGATCATCCTGGGGATAGTACTTGATGACATCGCTGAATTCGGAGTTGGAGAGGTCGTATTTGGCGGAGTTGTAATCGCGCAATGCAGCCTGGTAGGTCTGCTGCAGAGGCGGCGCCGGCGGGTTTCCGCCATCGTTCGCTGGCGCCTGGAGTGGGGCAGAGGCACCGGCAGGCGGCGCGTTGTTGGCCATTCCATTGGGGCCGCTTGGTGCCGGACCGGCGGGCTGCATGGCGCCAGTGTTGGGTTGATTCTGCACATTTTGCATTTGCGCCTGGATCGATTGCAGGGTGGTGTCCAGTTTGCCGATGCGCGTCTTCAGCTCGTCGACCGAGTCGTTCAGCGCCTGCATCTGGCCGGACAACTGCTGGTTTTCGTTCTGCGATGACATGGCCTGCTGCATGGTATTTACCTGGGTCGTCATGCGAGAGATGCTGTCCACATTCTGCTGCACCATGTGGAGCAGAACGCCCATGCGCTCATCGTTCGACTGCTTCATCTGCGTGATCAGGTCCTGGAGCTGAGAGACCTGGGTCTGCAACTCTATGATTTCCTTGGCCACTGCGTGGGCACGCGGAGGCAGGCCGGTAATGGTGAGCAGGAGAACAGCAGCGGCGGGAAAGAGCGATTTACGCATGTGGAGCCTCGAAAGAGCCTTTGAACTCCCGTTCATTTTAGTCGTTTTGTTGCATAAGAAGGGGCAGCACGACCGGCCTGGTCACGCTGCCCCTTAATTAATTCGGCACTAGTTCTGGCAATGGGACTGTTTTGGCACTGCGCCCCTATCGATCGACAGAGAATCCCGCACGGCGGTTCTGCTGGTAGCACTGCTCGTTCGCTTCGGTGCAGAACTGCTTTTCCTTGCCATAGGAGACGGTGCGGATCCGGTCCGGGCTCACTCCGGCAGATATCAGCGCCTGTTTGGCCGCGTTGGCGCGGTTCTCTCCAAGAGCGAGGTTGTATTCGGTCGATCCACGTGCGTCGCAGTAGCCGCCGATCACGATCTTGAGCTTGGGGTGGGACGCGAGGAAAGCGGCATCCTTCGACACGACCGTCTGCGACTGCGGATTGATGTCATAGCTGTCGTAGTCGTAGAAGATATCCGTGACATTGGTGTGGAAGGTGGCATCATCCACGGTTTCGCCGCTGAGGTCGCCGGTGGTTGAGGCTCCGGCAACTGTGACGTGCGCTGACGCGTCGGTCGATCCGCCGAGACCACGCGCAACCAGGTGATAATCCGTCGTTTGCGTCGGCGACACGGTCTGCGTGCCAGAAGAGGGCACTGCTCCGATGCCGTCGATGGACACATCGGTCGCATCGGTGGTCTTCCAGGTAAGGATCACCTTATCGCCGGGATTGATGTTATCCGGCGTTGCAGCGATGGTGGCCGTGGGCGCCGCACCGGTCTCAGCGGGTGGTGGCGGCGGTGGGGGTGGCGGCGCATGCTTCTTGCCGCACCCGGCAATTGCGGCGATCGCAAGGACAGCCAGGCAGGATGCCGCACGGCGGCGGATGTTCCAGGTCCGAACAGGAAGCGAATTCACAGGTCTTTTCTCCTCAGTCAAAAACATTAAGTGCGGCCAAATCGGCCGGGCCGCGAAAGCTCGATCGTTACCGTCTGCAATACCATTTCCGGCAGGATCGCAAACATCTGCAGGTAATCAGCTTGTTCCGGGTTACACACACGCGCGGTCTGTTCCATGCGATTTATTTCCAGCTCCAGTCCGGCATTGTGTTATTTCCATCGTGCGTCAGCGCATGCTGCTGTGTCCCGTCGGCCAACATGGACCATATCTCGAGCTGACGGCCGGTTTGCCGTTCAAAGACGATATGGCGGCCGTCCGGTGCCCAGGAAGGAAAGTCGTTTCGTCCAGCATCGTGCGTGAGCTGCACCCAGCGCTTGCTCGCGATGTCCATCACGTAGATGTCCTGATTGCCCGGAGCGCCCGGGCCGTACTTGCGGTCCCACGCGAAGACGAGGAACTGCCCGTTCGGCGACCAGGATGGGGAAGTGGCGTAACCACCATCCGTGAGCCGCTGGACGTTCGCTCCGTCAGCTTCCATGGTGTAGATCTGCGGCAGGCCGGTACGCCCGCTTACCCAGGCGAGCTGGCTGTTGCTCTTGGGGTTCCAGCAGGGCGAGACGTCCGGCCCGCGGAAAGTGGTCACGCGGTGTGCGCCGCCACCGTTTGCATCGGAGACCCAGATCTCCGGATCGCCCGAGCGGTCTGACGAGAAGGCGAGATGCGCGCCGTCCGCCGACCATGCGGGTGAAATTGTGGTGCCACCCGGCGATGGGAAGCTGACCATGCGACCCAACACCAGCGAGTACATGCGGATCGTCCAGCCGGTCCTGCCGAGCGAGGCGAAGGCCACGCGGCTGTTGTCTGGCGAAACGTGGGGCGAGAGCGATACGTCACCCAGATGCGTGACCGCGTGCTCGCCCTGGCCGTCGTAGTCCATGGCCCAAATCTCCTTCACGCCGGAGCGGGAGGAGACGTAGTAGATCTTGGTTTCGGCGATCCCGTTCACGCCGCCGCCGAGCCGCAAGATGATCTCGTCGGCGAACTTGTGAGCGATCAGTCGAGCGTTGTCCTGCGTGGCGACTTCGCCGTACTGCTTGCCGACGATCGCGGGCGCGCCGGCCTCTTTGACGTCGATGAGATAGCCGCTGACATTGATGCGGCCGCCCTGCACGGCAAGGGAACCAAGCGCGAGCATGGCGGCGTTGGCAGGCGCGGCAGACCACTGCGACAGGTTCACTTCCGCAGGAGCTGCAGGTGTGACAGCCGGAGCGAGCGCCTTGGCAACCATGTCGAAGATGCCGGCATTCGCCAGGTCGTTGTAGAGAGTGTTATCAAAGGTCGTTTTGAGAACCGGGGTCTGCGGATCGGGCGAATTCGGCTTGAAGTCGGCGGCAGCCATGCGGATCTTTTCGACGCCCAGGTTGGAGCCGGTCCTTACCCAATCCTGGGCATGGGCTGAAGGGGCAAATGGCAGAAGAAGCAAAGAGGGGATGGCGCAGTATAGGTAGCACCACAGTTGCATCGATCTGGATATTTTCACTTGGGGGTTGATCTCCGTCAGCGACCTGTGAATTCACAATAATAAGACACCTGCAACGATGAGCCGTTGTAGGCAGCTGGAAGTGGACCGTAACTGTCAACGCGCTGGACTGCATGCAAACACGACTGATCGAGTGACGCTGAACCGCTGGATTCTCCGACCTTGATGTCGGACGGGGCCCCTTCGCGCGAGATGGAGAAGTAGATGTACGCCTTGGCGCCGCTCGGGGTAGAGGGATCCACCTCTTGCTTCAGCCAGTTTTCCTGCGTCTTGCGCTGAATGATTGCCACATAGTAGGGGAAGCGGAAGCCGCCGCCACCGGTGACGGAAATTGGTGCGGCAGGCGCCTGCTCCTGCTGCTGAGCGCTGGACCGGGGCAGGCTGGAGGCTTGCTGCTCGCCGAAATTGGCACGGTCCTTCGGCTGCTGCTGCTGTTGCGGATGCTTCTGTTCCTGCTTCGGCTGAACTTCCTTCTTCGGCGGCGGTTCTTTCTTTGCCGGCTGCTTCACCGGGATCGGAATGGCCTTGAGATCCGGAGCGGGCAGTGTCTGCTCCTTCTCAATAGCGGGAGCGGGACTTGGGTTCTCCGTTGCCAGGACGTTGTCGGTCGGCTTCTGTATCTGTGGAAGCGGGATGGAAGGCGCATTGGAAACCAGATTGGCCTGAATGGCGCCATCGAGGTTCTGTCCCCATTCGTTGCCGCGAATGCGACTGTGCAGCCAGACCGAGGAGGCGAGCGCACCGATCACCAGCAGATGCAGGCCAAAGGACTCCGCGAAGGGCACGCCGAACGGTGCGCGTCGTTCATATCGCTCTTCGACGTCCAGCGGCATCCCTGCTCCTACTTCTGACCTGGGGCATTGGTGAGGGGCTGGGTCACGATCGAGACATTTGTGATGCCAGCCTGTTTGACGGCGTCCATCACGGAGGCAAAGGCGCCGAAGGGGACGCGCTCATCGGCGCGCAAGTAAACGATCTGCTTCGATGGATCCGTGTTCGGCTGGCGCAGACGCGCCGGAATCTCGTTGACGTTGATGGGATGGTCACCGAGAAAAACACGCTGATCACGATCGATGGTGATGACTTCGTGCTGCTCGGTGGCTTCGCGGACAGTTCGCGTCTTGGGCACAGCTACATCGATGCCTGACTGCAGCACAGGCGCGGTGAGCATGAAGATGACGAGCAGCACCAGCACGACGTCCACCAGCGGAGTGATGTTGATGTCCGCCAGCGCCGACTTGGTGCGGCCGCTCGAGTCAGTAAACGCCACGGCCGGGCTCCTGCAGTGCTTCGCGCTGACCCGCGCGTTCGCGTTCCAGTGGATCCTGCTGCGGACGCAGCGTGATCTCTTCCATGCTGTTCAGCAGTTCGCGGGCGAAGTCGTCCATGCGCGAGCCGAACTCGCGAATGCGGGCTGAGAACTGGTTGTAAGCGACGACCGCGGGGACGGCGACGACCAGGCCCGCGGCAGTGGTAATCAGCGCTTCAGAGACGCCGGGAGCAACGGCGCGCAACGTCGCGGCGCCTGCGGTACCCAGGCCGTGGAATGCATCCACGATGCCCATGATGGTGCCGAAGAGGCCGATAAACGGCGAAATGGCGCCGATGGTAGCCAGCCAGGTCAGGCGCTGTTCCATGAAGGTGAGAGCTTCGCTTGATGCGGATTGCGCCGTGCGTTCGAGCGCGGTGATATTGCGCGGCGGACCGTACCCTCCGGTCTGGCGGCGGTATGTTTCGTAGACCTCGTCAAATACGTTGACCAGCGGACTGGGCTTGTATTGCTCAGAGACAGCACCGATCTCCTGCAACCGCGCCGCCTTGCGAAAGGCACGAAGGAAGGCACGGCTCTGGCTGCGGGCGCGGCGAAATCCGATCCACTTGCCAAGGATGATGGCCCAGGAGAAGAGACTGGCAAGGGCGAGAAGTCCGAGGACGGTCAGCGCGATAGGCCCGCTGGCCCGGAGCATCTCGAGAACGGCGTTGCTGCTGGAATGGGGAGGCGGCACGGGTGCGCCCTGGTCGTCGCCCTGAAAGAGCAGGAGGATCGCGAAAAAAATCGGTTGGGCTGTCATCTGTGGCTCCTTGAAAGGGTAGCAGGAAGGGACCGTAGCGGATAGAGATCGCAAGTGACAAACGGGCTACTCCATATGGGTGATTGAGAGAGACAGCAGGAAGCGGCTATGCGCCTTTTACCTCTGCTATGCTCGGCCACGGAAGAGCTTATGTTGCTGGAGTTGCGAGCGGAAAATTACGCGGTTATCGATGACGCCGCGGCCGCGCTGGGGCCCGGGTTGAATTTGCTGACCGGGGAGACCGGCGCGGGCAAATCAATCCTGGTGGACGCTCTGGCGCTCCTACTTGGAGGCAAGGCATCAAGTGAAGTCGTGCGCCACGGGGCGGAGAAGGCGGTCGTCTCCTGCGTCTTCGAGGCCACCAAAGAGGCGGAGCGCATTCTGGAGGCGCATGGGATTGATGCAAGCGAGGGTGAAATTCTGTTGCGGCGGGAGATCGCTGCTTCGGGCAAGGGCCGCGTCTTTGTAAACAATCAGCCGGCCACGGCGGCGGTACTGAAACTGCTCGCCCCGGAGCTGGCGCTGATTCACGCGCAATCGGAAACCCTGGCCGGCTTCGATGCTACCCAGCAGCGCCTGTTGCTTGACCGGTTCGCGGGTATCTCTACTGAGAAGGTTAGCGCGGCGTACGCGGCGTGGCGGGAGTGCGCTGGCCGGCTCGAATCCCTCGAAAGCGATGAGCAGGACCGATTGCTGCCCTACACCTACGACATCGAGTTGGTGGGCACCGATCAGACCGGTGCCGTCATGCGACTGGACCTGCACGTCACGCCGTCGCGCGCCCCTGTTCCGCTTGGCGCCGCCGCATACAACGGAAAGATCGAATGCTTCGGCCAGCCCGATACCTACTCCTACTTCCAGACCGGCTTGGTGATGGCAGGGA
>Ga0207647_10002040_pt1 | contig 15437 bp, 18 predicted proteins | sample KBSCornC2_FD_184295 | JGI IMG/M metagenome (GOLD analysis project Ga0207647, IMG submission 184295) | Corn rhizosphere microbial communities from Kellogg Biological Station, Michigan, USA - C2 (SPAdes) (version 2) | ecosystem: Host-associated > Plants > Roots > Rhizosphere ...
GGCCGGTTGCCGCGCAGGCCGCTGCGTCGGCCCGCGGCCCGCCGCGCGGCCGCGGTCGATACGGCCGTGCCGGACTGAGTTTCGCCGCGGGCTCAGTGGCCGTGCGGCATCGCGCCGTGGTCCATCGCCGGCATCGCGTGGTCGGCATGTCCGTCGCCGGCGTCCAGCGCATTCGCCGGGCGCGCGATGAAATCGGTGGCCAGCGTGCTGCCGTCGCCGAACTGCAGCGTCAGCGTGACGGTGTCGCCGGGTTTCACCGGCGCGTTCGGCTGCATCAGCATCAGGTGATAACCGGCCGGCGCCAGCTCCGCCTTGCCGTGCGCGGGCACGTTCAGCGCGTCGACCATGCTCATGCGGCTCATGCCGCCCGCGCGCGAACTCTGGTGCAGCATCACCTCGGCGTACACCGTGCTGCCGGCGCCGCGCAGCGCGACCGGCTGCTCGCCATCGTTTTCCAGCGTGACATAGGCACCGGCCGGCAGCGCGCCGGGCAGCACGCGGATCCAGGCGTGGCTGGCGCGGATGTGATCGGCGTCGGTGGCGTGGGCACCGCCGGCCAGCAGCAGGCCGGACAGCAGCAACGACAGCGTGGGTGACTTCATGGGGTGGCTCCGGTGTCGAGCAGCAGGTGCAGGTCGTGCACCAGGTCATCCTGCGAGGCGGACGGCGTGGCCAGCACGCGGGCGCGGCCGTCGCGGTCGAACACGTAGATCGCCGAGCTGTGGCTGACTTCGTAGGTTCCGTCGGCCGAGCTGGGCTCGCGGGTGAAAGCGGAGCGATAGCGCTTGCTCAGCGCCTCGACGCTGCGCGCATCGCCGACCAGGCCCACGGCCCGCTTGTCGAATGCGTTGACGTAGGCGTGCATGATCGCCGGCGTGTCGCGCGCCGGATCGACGCTGACGAACAGGATCCGCGCACCGTCGGCCAGCGGCCCCAGCCGCTGCATCACCACGTGCAACTGCGCCAGGGTCAGCGGGCAGACGTCGGGGCAGTGGGTGTAGCCGAAGTACAGCAGCACCACCTTGCCGCGGTAGTCGGCGCCGGTGACGGCCTTGCCGCTGTCGTCGGTGAGCTTGAAGTCGAGGTCGGGCATGTGCCCGCTGATGTTGGTCAGCCGGAACGGCAGCGGCTCGCCGCGGTGGCAGCCGCCCAGCAGCAGGCCGGCGGCAAGCAACAGGAACAGCAGGGCGGGGCGCAACCAGTGACGGGGCTTCATGCGAGAATCCTGGGTCTTCATCCGTTCAAGCATACGACACCGGCCGCGTTGCCGGGTCCGCCGACCAGGGGATACGAACACGATGCGACAAATTGTCAGTACCCGCGTCGCCCTGCTGGTTGGTATCACCGGCGCCAGCGCGGTGCTGCTGGGCGCCTTCGGCGCGCATGCGCTGCGCGGCGTGCTCGATGCCCGCGGCGCCGAGTTGTGGCACACGGCGGTGAACTACCACGCATGGCATGCGCTGGCGCTGGCCGTGGCGGCAGGGCTCGGGTTTGGCCGCAGCGGACGCGTCGCGATGGCGGCGTTCGTCGTCGGCATCGTGCTGTTCAGCGGCAGCTTGTACGCATTGGCGCTGGGGGCGCCGCGCTGGGTCGGGATCATCACGCCGTTCGGCGGGCTCGCCTTCGTTGCCGGCTGGCTCGCCCTCGGGTGGGCGTTGCGCACGCGTAACGAATAGTTCTTGCGGATGTCATCCCATGGTCATGGCCGGTTGCGATGGTGCCGGCATGAACACGCAGATCGCCCTCCGCCATCGATCCCTTGCGGCGTGGTCACCCGGCCGCATTCCCCGCAGCTTGCCCGTCATCGTGCTGCTTGCGCTGTTCTCGGCATGCCTGCTGTGGTGGTGCTGGGCGGCAGCCGATCGTGCGGCGGAACAGCCTTCGGTCCAGCAACTCGTGCACTGGCAGGATGCGGACCATGACTGGCTGCTGGTGGTCGACCCGGCAACCCGCGAGCTGGTGGTCTACGACGCCACCGACGGCCGTCCGCTGGAGCGGCTCGGCGCGGACGACGGCTTGCCGGACGTGCAGTCGATCGCGCAGCAGGGGTCGTGGTTGTTCGTGACGGGCCGGCAGCACCCGAAGCTGCGCCTGCTGAAGTTGCCGGAGCTGCAGGCGGTTGCCGCAAGCGGCCGCTAGAAGCCGCCGGCCAGCGGCAGGGCCACGTGCAGCATCAGGTCTGCGCAGAAGTGCGCCAGCATCGCGTGTTCCAGCCCGTACTTCCAGAACAGGCCGCCGAACACGACGGCGACGACGGCGTTCAACAACACGATGCGCGCGACGAGCAGCGGGGTGCCGAGCAGGCCGGCGGCATGCGCGGTGGGCAGGTGGCCGGCGCCGAACAACAGCGCGGCCAGCACGATCGCCAGCACGAACATCCACGGCCGCGCCACCCGCCGGTTGCAGCGCGCCAGCAGCCACACCAGCGCGCTGACCAGCAGCAGCCGGCACAGCACTTCCTCCACGATGCCGCCGTAGAACGAAGCCAGCGCACCGCGCCACGCCTGTACGGTGTCCTCCGCATGCTTCGGGCCGAACGCCGACAACCCGACCACCAGCAACGCGGCCAGCACGCCGAGCATGACAGCCAGCCACCAGTGCGGGCGCCGTGCCGGATCGCGCGGCCGCCGGTATACCCAGGCGCGCAACCATGGCGCATCGAGACCGTACGGCGCGCCCAGGTACAGGCCAAGCCAGCCCAGCAGCCAGCACAGCATGCCGGTCTCCACCGCCGCCTTCAGCACGATGACCGGCAAGGGCAATGGCAGCGCGGCGAATTTCTGCGGCGTCAGCGCCATCGCATACGGCATCAGCGCCAGCGTGGCCAGCGCACCGGCGACGCCGAACAGCGCGGCGAGTTTCAGGTGCGGGCCGCTGACCGGCAGGGTAGATGGGCTGGCGGACACGCGTGCGTATTCCCCGTGAGCGGTTCAATCCGCGTCGTTGTCGTCGGCTGCCGGCCTGGCCGGGCCGGTCTTCAGCCGGCCGGCCTTGCGCAGCGCGTCGCGCAGCACGTATTCGATCTGTGCGTTGACGCTGCGCAGCTCGTCGTCCGACCAGCGCTGCATCGCGTCCAGCACGGTGGCGCTGATGCGCAGCGGGTAGGCTTTTTTCTCGACGGCCATCGTGACGCGTCAGTACAGCGTGCCGGTATTCAGCACCGGCTGGGTGCCGCGCTCGCCGCACAGCACCACCAGCAGGTTGCTGACCATCGCCGCCTTGCGCTCCTCGTCGAGGTTCACCACGCCGCGCTGGCTGAGCTGGTCCAGCGCCATCTCGACCATGCTCACCGCGCCCTCGACGATTTTCGTGCGGGCCGCGATGATCGCGCCGGCCTGCTGCCGCTGCAGCATCGCCTGGGCGATTTCCTGGGCGTAGGCGAGGTGGCTGATGCGCGCCTCGACCACCTGCACACCGGCCTTCCCGAGGCGGGTCTGGATTTCGTCGCGCAGGTGCGAGTTGATCACGTCGCCATGGCTGCGCAGCGACGGCTTGCCGTCGTCATGGGCGTCGTACGGGTAGCTCTGCGCCATCTGCCGCAGCGCCGATTCGCTCTGGATGTGCACGTAGTTCTCGTAGTCGTCCACGCAGAACACCGCTTCGGCCGTATCCAGCACCTGCCATACCACCACGGCGCCGATCTCGATCGGGTTGCCGTCGTTGTCGTTGACCTTCAGCTTGCCGCTCTCGAAGTTGCGCACGCGCAGCGAGATGCGCTGGCGGCTGTAGAACGGGTTGGTCCAGCGCAGGCCTTCGTGGCGCACCGTGCCGGCGTACTTGCCGAACAGCTGCAGCACCTGGCCCTCGTTCGGGGCGACCTGGAAAAAGCCTTTCAGCATGAAGCCGTCGAGGGCCAGCAACAGCGCGCCGCCCAGCACCGGGGTCAGCGCGGGGGTGTCCGGCTGCGCATGGATGGCCGAGGCGATCAGAGCCACGCCGATGCCGGCCAGCACCAGGCACAGGCCGATGAAGGGAATGCCGGCGACGGAAAAGCCATTGCGTTCGTTCATGAGTTGTCTCCCTGAGGTGCGATGATTAGATATCAAAATGATATCTAATGCAAGCGGCGACAATCACGCCGGCGCAGGCAGTGCGGACGGCCGCATACAATGCGGGTTTGCCCGCCCTGGAGAACCCGATGAAGCCATTCGGCACGCCCCATTCCGACCACGCGCTGCGCGTCCTGCTGCTCGGCGCCGGCGAGTTGGGCAAGGAGGTGGCGATCGAACTGCAGCGCTACGCGGTGGAAGTGATCGCGGTGGATCGCTACGCGAATGCGCCGGCCATGCAGATTGCCCATCGCAGCCACGTCGTCGACATGCTCGACGGCAAGGCGCTGCGCGCGGTGATCGAACTGGAAAAACCCGACCTGGTGGTGCCGGAGATCGAGGCGATCCACACGCCGACCCTGATCGAGCTGGAGAAGGAGGGGCAGCGGGTGATCCCGACGGCCCGCGCGGCATGGCTGACGATGGACCGCGAGGGCATCCGCAAGCTGGCCGCCGAGGAACTGAAATTGCCGACCTCGCCGTACCGCTTCTGCGACGACGAATCACAGTACCGCGAGGCGGCGGCCGCGATCGGCTACCCGTTCGTGATCAAGCCGGTGATGAGTTCGTCCGGCAAGGGCCAGAGCGTGGTGCGCGGCGCCGACGAGCTGCAGCATGCGTGGGATTACGCGCAATCCGGCGGGCGCGCCGGCAAGGGCCGGGTGATCGTCGAGGGTTTTGTCGACTTCGACTACGAGATCACCATGCTCACCGTACGGCACGTCGATGGCGTGAGCTTCTGCGCGCCGATCGGCCATCGCCAGGAGGAGGGCGACTACCGCGAATCGTGGCAGCCGCAGCCGATGAGCGATGCCGCGCTGGCCGAGGCGCAGCGGCAGGCGGCGGCGGTCACCGGCGCGCTGGGCGGCTGGGGCGTGTTCGGCGTGGAGTTCTTCGTGAAGGGCGATGCGGTGATTTTCTCCGAGGTCAGCCCGCGGCCGCACGATACCGGCCTGGTCACCCTGATCTCGCAGGAATTCTCCGAGTTCGCCTTGCATGCACGCGCGATCCTCGGCTTGCCGATTCCGGTGATCCACCAGTACGGGCCGTCGGCCTCGTGCGCGGTGCTGGTCGAGGGCGACGGCACGGGGCCGCGCTACCACGGCGTCGCCGCGGCACTGGCCGAGCCGGACACGCAGCTGCGCATCTTCGGCAAGCCCGCGGTGAAGGGCCGCCGGCGCATGGCGGTGACGCTGGCGCGCGCCGGGTCGCTGGAGGCGGCGGTGGGCAAGGCGGTGCGTGCGGCTGGGCATTTGCGCATCGAGTTGTGAGCGCGGGCGTCAGTCCAGCTCAATGCGATAGGCTTGCGTGACGAGGCTCCTGCAAGTACGACGGGCGGTCTGTCATGGCCGCTGATTGATCGAGGGTGATGAAATGGAATCGACAGGATTTGCACACTGGCTGGTCGTGCTGGTCGAACTGGTTGCGGCCTTTGCCCTGCTACTGCTAGCACTGGCGGTGGTGGTGCTGCTGGTGACCTGGGTGGTCGACCGCAACCAGACCGGCAATGCCGTGCTGCGCAACTTCCCGATCATCGGCCACTTCCGCTACTGGTTCCTGCACCTGGGCGAGTTCTTCCGCCAGTACCTGTATTCCAGCGACCGCGAGGAGATGCCGTTCAACCGCGCGCAGCGCACCTGGGTCTATCGCGCTGCGAAGAACGTCGACAACACCAACGCGTTCGGCTCCAGCCGCGACCTGCGCGCCGAGGGCGTGCCGTTCTTCGTCAACGCGCCGTTCCCGGACCTTGGCGTGGACCACGTCGAGCCGGTGCCGGTGACGATCGGCCCGTACGCGCGCGAGCCGTACAGCCACGCGGCGTTCTTCAACATCTCGGCGATGAGCTTCGGCGCGTTGTCGGCACCGGCGGTGCGCGCGCTGTCGCGTGGCGCGGCGAAGGCGGGCATCTGGATGGATACCGGCGAGGGCGGGCTGGCGCCGTACCATCTGGAAGGCGGCTGCGACATCATCTTCGAGATCGGTACCGCCAAGTACGGCGTGCGCACGCCCGACGGCAAGCTGGACGACGGCAAGCTGCTGGCGATCTGCGCGCACCCGCAGGTGAAGATGGTCAGCATCAAGCTCGGCCAGGGCGCCAAGCCGGGCATGGGCGGCTTGCTGCCGGGCGCCAAGGTCACCGCCGAGATCGCCGCGATCCGCGGCATCCCGGTCGGCGAGGATTCGCAGAGCCCGAACCGCCATCTCGACATCGGCAACGTGTCGCAGCTGATGGACAGCATCGGCCATATCCGTGAACTCACCGGCAAGCCGGTGGGTTTCAAGGCGGTACTGGGCGGGGTGGAGTGGATCGGCGAGCTGTGCGATGAAGTGCACAAGCGCGGCATCGAGAGCGCGCCGGACTTCATCATCGTCGACGGTTCCGAAGGCGGCACCGGCGCGGCGCCGCAGACCCTGATGGAAGGCGTCGGCCTGCCATTGCACGAGGCGCTGCCGGCGCTGCTCGACATGCTGATCGTCAAGGGCCTGCGCGAGCGCATCAAGGTGGTCTGCTCGGGCAAGTGCATCACCGCCTACGACGTGGCGTGGGCGCTGTCGATTGGCGCGGACTTCGTCAACTCCGCGCGCGGCTTCATGCTGGCGCTGGGTTGCATCCAGTCATTGCAGTGCAACCGCAACACCTGTCCCACCGGCATCACCACGCAGAACCCGAAACTGCAGCGCGGCCTGGTGGTCAGCGACAAGAGCGAACGGGTGTTCCATTACGCGAAGAACGTGATGCACGAAGTCGGCATCATCGCGCACAGCTGCGGCGTCAGCGAACCGCGCCAGCTCAACCGCGGGCACTGTCGCGTGGTCGGCGATGACGGGTTGTCGATCCCGCTGGAGAAGCTGTTTCCGTATCCGCGGCCGGCAACGCGGCAGGCCGCGGTCGACGCGTAGCTCAGGCCAGTGCCTGCCAGCCCTCGGCCGTGCGGATCTGCAGCGGCTTGAAGCGCCGCTTGTAGTCCATCTTCGGATGGCCGTCGATCCAGAAGCCCAGGTACAGCCACGGCATGCCGCGGCGGCGCGCCAGCAGCACCTGCTGCAGGATCGCGTAGGTGCCCAGTCCGCGCGCGGTTTCGTCGGGGTCGTAGAAGGTGTAGACCGCCGAGACGCCGTTGAGGCAGACGTCGGTGACCGCCACGGCGAGCAGGCGTTCGCCCAGGCGCAGTTCCATGAACAGGGTGGGGCTCCACGGCGCGGTGAGGAAACGGCGGAAATCGCTGGCTTCCGCATCGTCCATGCCGCCGCCGGCGTGGCGGCTCTGCAGGTAGCGTTCGTACAACGCGTGGCGCTCGCGGTTGTAGCCGGGGATCGACTCGCTGACGGCGAGGTCGGCGTTGCGCTTCAGGCAGCGGCGCTGGGCCCGGTCCGGCTGGAAGTTCGCCACGTCGATGCGGCACGGCGTGCAGGCGTGGCATTGCGCGCAGTTGGGGAAGTACAGATGGCCGCCGGCGCGACGGAAGCCGCGTTCCAGCGCCGGGCCGTACAACTGGTCGAGATTGGGCGCGGCCGGATCCAGCACCAGGTTCTGCGCCGTGCGGTCGGCATAGTAGCCGCACACGTGGGGCAGCGTCTGGAACAGGCGGACTTGGTCGGAACGGCGCATTCCCTGATTCTATGCCCGCGTGACGGGCGTCGCACCATCGACCTCAGATCACCCGCAAATAGCGCAGCATCGCCATGGCGAAGACGGCCAGCACCGCCAGCAGCATGATGCGGCGCACGCGGGCCACCGTATGCGCGCGCCGGTCGGCCGGCGTGGGGTTGCGTGCAGCGGCCAGCTCCTCGCCGTGGCGCACCACCGGCTCGATGCCGATCTCGCGCAGCAGGGTGCGCGCCTTGGTGTAGTCGTCCGCGTGGGTGATCCACACCTGCGCCCAGCTGCCGCGGTCGTCCTGCCGCTGCGAATAGCTGAAACGCTGCCAGGTCGGCCGGTTGTAGTTGGACCGATTGGCCACGGTGGCCTCGATGCCGTGTTCGGCCATCAAGGCGACCACGATGTCGATGTTTTCCTGGCGGGGTGAGGTATAGATCTGGCGCATGGGCGCAGTTTACGCGAATGGCCCGGCACCGGTGTTCAGTCGCCGCGCACGCGAATCAGGCCTTCCTGCGCGGTGGAGGCGACCAGCCGGCCGTCGCGGCTGAAAATCTGCCCGCGTGCCAGGCCGCGACCGCCCTGGGCGGTGGGGCTGTCGAACGAGTACAGCAGCCACTCGTCGACGCGGAACGGGCGGTGGAACCACAGCGCGTGATCGAGGCTGGCCATCTGCACGTTGTGGGTGAGGTAGGAAATGCCGTGCGGCAGGGTGGCGGTGCCGATCAGGTGGAAGTCCGAGGCATAGGCGAGCAGCGCGCGGTGCAGGATCGCCGCGTCGTCGATCGGCGAGGTCAGCTTGAACCAGATGTGCTGGATCGGCGGCCGCTTGGCCGGGTGACGCTCGTCGCGCGGCCACACCTGGCGGAATTCGAATGGGCCGTCGATACCCATCCAGCGTTGCAGCTTCACCGGCAGCCGGGCCAGCTCGTCCGGCGGCAGCGGATGCAGCGGCTCCAGATCTTCCGGTGCAGGGACTTCGGGCATCGAGGTCTGGTGCTCGACGCCGGTTTCGGGAACCTGAAACGAGATCGAACCGTTCAGGATCGGCTGGCCGTGCTGGATCGCCAGCACGCGTCGCGACGAAAACGTGCCGCCGTCGCGGGCACGCTCCACGCTGTACACGATCGGCGCCTCGATGTCGCCGGCGCGCAGGAAGTAGGCATGCAGCGAATGCGCCTCGCGCACCGGGTCGACGGTCTGCTGCGCCGCCGCCAGCGCCTGCCCCAAGACCTGTCCGCCGAACACGAAGCGGGTGCCGATGTCGCGGCTCTGGCCGCGGAACAGGTTGTCCTCCAGTCGTTCGAGTTGCAGCAACTCGACCAGTTCGGTGACGTGGTCTTCGCTCATGGCGTGTCCTTGCGGGGGTTCGCCAGTATAGCGGTGGCGGCGTCGCCCGAACCCGCTTCAGCGGGCGCCGAGCGACCCTGAGCCAGCGGGAGCGCCGGCCTCGAACGCGACCGTGACCGCGTCGGGCGCGAGGGCGGCCAGGAAGTCGCGTGCATCGAAGGCCTGGCCCGCGGCGAGTGCGCCGCTATCGCGGACACGGCCGTCGAGGATGCGCTGCAGCGCCTCGACCATCAGTGGTGCGGTGACGGCGTAGATGTCGCGTCCGCTGGCGATGGCGCGGCAAGCGCGGTTGCCGCGGCGCACGCGCACGTCGACGATGAAACTCTGTGCGGAGCGGCCGCTGTCGTCGGCGGCGACCGGCGCTGGCGTGGCCGGATCGCGCAAGTCGCGCAGCGGGGCCAGGTTCATCCACGAATGCAGGTTGCGGCAGGCGATGTGGTGAGGCACCACGATGGCCTCGGACAGTGGAAGCAGCACGGTCTCCAGCCGCCCGAACGGCGGCGGGAAATCGGTCTCGCGCACGGGTGCACGGTCGGGCACGATCTGGGTGCGGCCGTGCTCGATGTACGTGCGCGGGTAATGGTTGCGCTCGCCGGTAAGGCGGGTGCCGCGCGTCGGATGCCAGCCGTCGAGCGCGACGGCGATGTCCACCGCGTCCGCGTCGGTGGCGCCGTCGAGCGCGGCGCTGGCCAGCAGATCGGCAAGGCCGCCATAGAAGGCCATCGCCGGCACCACCGTCACGCCCGCGGCTTTCGCCTCGCCATCGCGCGCCAGGGTGTCGGCCACGGCACGCTGTTCCGCCGCCACGTCGAGGTAGTGGATGCGTGCGCGCAACGCCGCATCCAGCACCGGCGCAGCGGTGTCGAGAAAAGGTCCGGCGCAGTGCAGGACGGCAGCGGTGCCGGCGAAGGCGGCATCCAGCGCGGCGGGGTCATCGGTGGAGGCGACGTGGACCTCGACGCCGGCAACCGTGGCCAGTTCATGCAGCCTGGCCGCGTCGCGGCCGCAGGCCACCGGCACGAAGCCGCGGCGGTGCAGTTCGGCCAGCATGAAGCGGCCGGTATGGCCGTAGGCGCCGTACACCGCGATGCGGTGGGCAGGATGCGCCGTCATGCCTGGTCTCCCTGCGCGGTCCACAGCCGCCGCGCCTCCTCGGCGATCACGTCGGGGCGCTCCTCGGGCCAGAACAGCTTGCTGCCCTTGAGCTGGCGCACGCCCAGCGAATGGCCGAAAGCGCGGTCGAGGAAACCGGGGTTTTCTGCAGAAAAGATCGTGTCGGCGCTGCCCCAGACGATGCGCACCGGCACGCGGGAGCGCGCGAGCGCGGGGCCGATACCGGCGAGCGCGTTCTTTTCCTGCGCGATGGCATAGGCGTGCGCGAAATCGCGGCTGCGCCGTGACGCCAGCAGCGGCGCGAAGTAGGTTTCGATGGCCTCGTCGGTGGGATGCGCGGGGTCGGCGTAGCACATGCCGCCGATGCCGGCGGCCGAGCGCGCGAGGGCATGGTTGCCGCGCCATGTGCCCAGCCATTCGTCGACGAAGCGGCCCTGTTTCGCCAGCGCGATCACCGGCAGCAGCGCCGGCGGCGGGCTGTCTTCCTCGGTGTCGCAGTTGGTCAACAGCAGGCTGTGCACGCGTTCGGGATGGTGCGCGACCAGCAACTGCGCGACGGCGCCGCCGCTGTCGTTGGCGACCACGTCGGCGCGCCCGACCTGCAGTGCGTCGAGCAGGGCGATGAGCATGGCGACCTGCGCGTCGGGCGCGCAGGATTGCCCATCGGCGACCTCGGTGTAGCCCATGCCGAGGAAATCGGGGGCGATGCAGCGCCGGTACGGTGCCAGCCGGTCGAGCGCGCCACGCCACTGGAAGCCGTTGAGCGGGAAACCGTGCAGGAACAGCGCCGCCGGTCCACTGCCACGCTCGACGTGGGCGATGCGGCCGAATGCGGTATGGGTGTAGCGGCGCGCGGCGTGGAAGCTCGCCGCATCCATGGACGCGGGCACGGTGCCGGCGTGCGGCCACCCGGCACAGCCGGCGAGGCCGCCCGCGCAAACACCGGCCAGCGTGCCCGCGGACAGGGCGAGGAAGCGGCGCCGGGTCATGCCCGGCGCCGCCAACCGTGCGGCGAATGATGCGATTCCATCGCTCACGACTTCGCTTCCGCCTCGCGCAGCTTCTGTGCGCACTCTTCGCAGCAGACATCGACGGTGCGGCCGCCGATGGTGACCTTGATGGCGTTGCCGTCGAGCGGATAGTCGCAGGCGGCGCAGGTGTTCTCGTTCATGGGGTGTCTCCGGCAAGGCCCGGGATCGGGCAGGCACAGGAGACCACCGGCCGCCGGCGGCGGCTGTCAGGATCTTTAGCGATTCACGATGAACGGGCCAGCGCGGCCTGGCGGAATGCCGTGGGCGTGCGGCCGTAGGCCTGGCGGAACGCGGCGCTGAAATGGCTGTGGCTGGAGAAACCCAGGTCCTGCGCCAGCGCGGCGACGTCCTCGCAGTCGGCCACCAGGTCCAGCGCGCGGGCCAGGCGCAGGCGCAGGTGGTAGCGGTACAGCGGCATGCCTTCGACCTGCTGGAAGGCCTGGGTGAGATAGACCGGCGAGCCGCCGACTTCCGCGGCGATGTCCGCCAGCGCCCAGCGCCGGGTGAGGTCGCTGGCGAGCAGCAGCTTCGCCCGGTCCACCAGCCGCTGCCGTGCACGGGACGCGCCGGGGGCATGGGTGGTGCGCGGGCCGAGGCTGCGGCATACCAGGGTCAGCGCCAGGCTCTCGGCCTCCAGCGACTCGATGCCGCCGTTGCGCAGGCTGTGGCGCAGCAGGGCCACCAGTACCTGCGCGCGCTCGTCGATGCGCAATGCCTGGTGGCGAAACACGGGCTGGTCGCGCCGTTGCAGCATCGCGGCCGGCGCGAGTTCGCGCAGCAGCGGCTGCGACACCGACAGCGACAGGCAGGCGTCGCCGCCCGTCGCCGGGTGGCTGACCTGGTAGCCCTCGCCGGCGTTGAAGAACAGCACGTGGTTGGCGTCGGCCACCGATTGCGTGCTGCCGACGTGGCGCAGGAACAGCCCGCGATACGGAAACACCAGTTGGGTGGAGCCTGCGCATTCCTCGGCGCTGCGATGACGGCAGGCGCCGCGGCAGCACACGTCGTGCACCGCGACGGTGGACGATTGCAGCAGCGACTGGACGTCGAACTCCGGCATGGCGGCGGCTCGCAGCGGGTGATGCAGTCTAGCGCAGTCGCTGCAGGCCACAGGCCGGGACGACGGCGGCCCAGGGGAAGCGCGGGCCGGGGTCGAGCTTGCGGCGGATCTGCAGCGCGGGATCGTCGCTGGCCGGCATCAGCGCGGTGTCCAGGTCCTCGTGCCCGGCGATCTGGCGCAGGTTCGGGAATGCCACGCGCAACTGCGCCAGCAGGACACTCAGCGCGGCGATCTGCGCATCGGTGTATGGCTCGTCCATCTGCTGATGGCGCGAGTCCCACCAGTGCGGATAGCGCCCCCGGTTGACCAGTTCGATGCCGATCGAGTTCGGGTTGTGGCCGCGCACGTGGTTCGCCACGCGGGTGCCGGGCACATAGCGGTACACCGCGCCGTCGCGGTCGACGTAGTAATGGCCGCTGTTGCCGGCGCCGCTGGCGTGCAGCACTTTCTCGCCGTACTCGCGCGCCATGGCCAGGTCCGGCAGCTCGGTGCAGTGGATCACCACTAGTTCGACCGTCTCGGCGGGGCGCTCGGGCAGGAGGTCGACATAGGGCAGCGGCTGGTCGTGGATGTTCAGGCTCATGCGGGGCAGTTTCGCATGTGTCGGAGCCGCGGCGGAAACGCTGCCTGTTACCATGCCAGCCTTGCTTTCGGCACTTTTCATGGAGACCGCCATGCGCGGCCAGATCATTCTTTCGCACGGTTCGGATTCCAGTCCCGATGCGACCAAGGTCAGCGCGCTGGCCGCACTGGCCGAATCGCTGGGCTGGCGCACGCAGCGGCCGGATTACGGCACCGACGATGCGCGTGGCCACGCCGCTTCCGTGGCTCCGCGGATCGCCCGCCTGCGCGCCACCATCGAGGCGCTGGATGCGCCACCGCTGCTGGTGGGATCCAGCATGGGCGCATTCGTCTCCGGCCTGGTCTCGCTGGACGTGCCGGTGGCCGGCCTGTTGCTGCTGGCCACGCCGAGCGAGATCCCCGGCTATGCGCGCAAGTTCGACCTGCGCCCGGATGTGCCCACGCTGCTGATCCACGGCTGGCGCGACGAGGTCTGCCCGCTGGCGGGCGTGCATGCGTTCGCCGCCCGGCGCCGGCTGCCGCTGCTGGTGCTGGACGACGACCATCGGCTGGGCGCCAGCATGAATCCGGTCGCCGCGCAGTTCCGGCTGATGCTGGACCAGCTGGCGCCCACCGCATGAGTCACTATTTCGCCACCTGCCCGAAAGGCATGGAATACCTGTTGCGCGACGAACTGGTCGCGATCGGCGCCAGCGACGTGCGCGAGGCGCTGGCCGGCGTGCACTTTTCCGGCACGCTGGAAACCGCCTACAAGGCCTGCCTGTGGTCGCGCCTGGCCAGCCGCATCCTGCTGCCGCTGGCCGAGTTCGACGCGGCCGACGACGACGCGCTGTATCGCGGCGTGCAGGCGATCGACTGGAGCCAGCATCTGGCCGCGCACGCCACCTTCGCGGTGGACGCCGGCACCGCGCTGAGCAAGCTGACCCACAGCCAGTTCATCGGCCTGCGCACCAAGGACGCGGTGGTCGACCAGTTCCGCCAGCGCGACGGTTCGCGCCCCGGCATCGACACCGACGAACCCGATATCCGCATCAACGTCCGTGTGCGCCGCGACCGCGCCACGCTGTCGCTGGATCTGGCGGGCTCGCCGCTGCACCGGCGCGGCTGGCGCGAGGAGCAGGGCGAGGCGCCGCTGAAGGAAAACCTCGCCGCCGCGATGCTGCTGCGCGCGCGCTGGCCGGAGGTGTACGCCGCCGGCGGCGCGCTGCTCGATCCGATGTGCGGCTCGGGCACCTTGCTGATCGAAGGCGCGTTGATGGCGGCCGACGTGGCACCGGGCCTGCGTCGAGAGTACTTCGGTTTCCTCGGCTGGCAGCAGCACGACATCGCGCTGTGGCGTGGTCTGCTGGATGAAGCGAAACAACGCGCGGAAACCGGACTGCGCGGCCTGCGCAGCGTGTTCTTCGGCAGCGACGCCGACCCGCGCATGGTGCAGACGGCCAAACGGAATGCGCAGCAGGCGGGCGTGGCCGGCTTCTTCACCCTGGACAAGCAGGACGTGACCCACGCTGCGCCGCCGCCGGGTGTCGACTACGGCCTAGTCATCACCAACCCGCCGTACGGCGAGCGGCTCGGCGATCGCGCCGAGATGCCGAAGCTGTATCGCGCCGTGGGCGACACCTTGCGCAACCGTTTCAGCGGCTGGCGGGCCGCCGTGCTGGCCGGCGACGTGGAGTTGGGCCGGGCGATGCAACTGCATGCGGACAAGCGCTACGCGCTGTACAACGGCGCGCTGGAAACCGTGTTGCTGACCTTCGACCTGAAGCAACGCGACGAGAAGCCACGCGAGCCGAAACCGCTGTCGGCCGGCGCGCAGATGCTGAAGAACCGGCTGGAGAAGAACGTCAAGCACCTGCGCAAGAGGCTGGTGCGCGAGGATATCCACTGCTGGCGTGCCTACGATCAGGATCTGCCCGAGTACGCCGCGGCGATCGACGTCTACGGCGATACCAGCGGCAACGACCATCTGCACATCCAGGAATATCGTGCACCGGCCGACATCCCGCCCGATGTCGCGCGGCTGCGCCTGCGCGAGATCGCCCGCGTGGCCGGCGAGGTGCTCGGCGTGCCGCGCGAACGCATTGCGCTGAAGACCCGCGAGCGCGGCAAGGGCGGTTCCAAGTACGGCCAGCTCGACCAGCGCAACGAGTTCATCGAAGTGGAGGAGGGCGGCCTGAAGTTCCTGGTCAACCTCACCGACTACCTGGATACCGGCCTGTTCCTCGACCACCGGCTGGTGCGCGCGAAAGTGCGCGAGCTGGCCGAGGGGCGCTGCTTCCTCAACCTGTTCGCCTACACCGCCACTGCCAGCGTGCACGCGGCGGCCGGCGGCGCGCTGGAAACCACCAGCGTGGACCTCTCGGCCACGTATCTGGAATGGGCCTCGCGCAATCTCGCGCTGAACGGTTTCAGCGGCGCCAGCCATCGCTTGATGCAGTTCGACGCGCTGGAGTTCCTGCAGCGCGACCGCGGCCATTACGGCCTGATCTTCGTCGACCCGCCCACGTTCTCCAACTCCAAGCGCGCCGAGGATTTCGACGTGCAGCGCGACCACGTGAAGCTGCTGGAGGCCTGCAACGAACGGTTGACCCGCGACGGCGTGATCGTGTTCTCGAACAATTTTCGCCGCTTCAAGCTCGAGCGCGAGGCGCTGG
>Ga0207647_10002041_pt1 | contig 15436 bp, 14 predicted proteins | sample KBSCornC2_FD_184295 | JGI IMG/M metagenome (GOLD analysis project Ga0207647, IMG submission 184295) | Corn rhizosphere microbial communities from Kellogg Biological Station, Michigan, USA - C2 (SPAdes) (version 2) | ecosystem: Host-associated > Plants > Roots > Rhizosphere ...
CTGCCGCCGCACCTCAACGTCAATCGCATCGAGATGATGCCGGTGAAGCAATCGTTCGCGGGATTCCAGATTGCCCGGGATTCTTAGATTCTCATGCCGGCATGGATTGCCGGCATCCAGACTGCATGGATGCCATCCTGGCGACTGGATGACCAACTCCGCTGTCAGGAGCGACCGGCAGGCCCTGCCGGAATGACGAGCAGAAGAATCGGCGCTAATCCAGCGGCGTCGCGTCGAGATAGGTGTAGCCCGTAAGTCCGGCCTCGAGCGCCGCTTCGAGGCGCTGCGCGTCATCGTCCGACAACTTCGCGGCCGCAATCTTCGCGCGATATTCCTTGCGCAGAGCGTCCAGGCCGTAACCGACATAGTCCAGCATCACATCCGTGGTATCGCCGCGCCGGATATGCGAGAACTCGTAACCGCTGTCGGTGAGGCGCACATTGACCGCATCGGTGTCGCCGAACAGATTGTGGATGTCGCCGAGCGCCTCTTGATACGCGCCCACGAGGAACACGCCAAGGCGATACGTTTTGCCGGCAACCGGCGCGTGCAGCGGCAGGCTGACGTCGACGCCGTCGGCATCCACGTACGCATCGATGCGACCATCGGAATCGCAGGTGAGATCGGCGATTACGCCGCGCCGGTCCGGCGCGTGATCGAGGCCCGAGATGGGCATGATCGGGAAGATCTGGTCGATCGCCCACGCATCGGGAATCGATTCGAAAATCGAGAAGTTGACGAAATATTTGTCGACGAGCTTCTCGTTCAATTCGTCCAGCGCCTGCCGGTGCGAGCGTTCTTCCGGCTTCAACCGCGCGCGCAGGGCGTTGACGATGGCGTAGTAGAGATCGTCGAGCCGCGCACGCTGGCGCAACCCCAGTTGGCCCAGTGCGAACAACGCATGGCCTTCGCTCCACTGGTGCTGGGCTTCGTGATAGAGCTCGATTACCGAACGCGTGCCGATTTCGCCGTGAATCTCGCGCAACCGGCGCAGCACCGCCGGCTCGTCCGCATCGGTCGGCGGCACGCGGCCTTCCGGCGCGCGTTCGATGTCGCTGACGTTGGTCACCAGCACGGCATGATGCGCAACCATCGCGCGGCCGGTTTCGCTGATGACATGCGGGGGCTTCAGCTTGTGTTGGATACAGGCTTCGGCGAGCGGCTGCACGATCGTTGACGCGTACTGATCGAGCCCGTAATTGATCGAGCAGGCCGAACGGGAACGCGTGCCTTCGTAATCCACGCCGAGGCCGCCGCCGACATCGACATAGCCGATCGGCAATCCCAATTTGCACAATTCCACAAAGTAGCGCGTCGCTTCGCGCATGCCGGCGGCGATATCGCGCACATTGGAAATCTGCGAGCCCATGAACACGTGCAGCAGCTGCAGCGATTGCGTCAGGCTCGCCGCCTTGAGCTGATCGATCAACGTGAGCAACTGGCGCGGGGTCAGGCCGAACTTGGATTTCTCGCCGCCCGTGTTCTGCCATTTGCCGGCGCCGAGGCTGGTCAGGCGCATGCGCACGCCGAACAACGGTTCGACGCCGAGCGCTTTCGCTTCCTCAAGCGCGGGTTTGAGTTCCGACGGCTTCTCGATGACGATGAACACGCGCAGGCCGAGTTTGCGCCCGATCAGCGCCAGCCGCAGATATTCGCGATCCTTGTAGCCGTTGCAGATGACGATGCTGTTCGCCTTGGCCATGGCCAGCACGGCCATGAGTTCGGGTTTCGAGCCGGCTTCCAGGCCAAAGCCGTCGTTGCCGGCGCGCGCGAGCTCGCTGACCACGCCGTGCTGCTGGTTGACCTTGATCGGATAGATCGCGCTGTAGCCTCCGGCGTAATCCGCCTCGCGCATCGCCTGCGCGAAGGCGCCCTGCAGGCGCGCGAGACGGTCGCCGAGAATATCGGCGAAGCGCACGAGCAATGGCAGTCGCGAACCTTTCGCGTGCGCCGCGTCGACGATCTCTTCGAGCGCCAGCGCGCGCGTACCCGCACCACGCGGACGCACGATCAGGCGCCCGGCATCGTCCACATCGAAATAATTTTCGCCCCAGTGCGCGATCGCGTATTGCGCACGTGCGGCATCGGCGTTCCACGAAGTCGTCATCGCAGGTCTCCTGACAACGAGTTTGCGAACGTCGCAGCGGCGGGCCTTGACGGTAGTACCTCGCCGACCGGAAGCCACATGCGCCGCGGGATCGGGGAGTGCGCCTATTGTACCGTCATCGTTTGCGGAAGGTTTACACGTTACAATCGCCGCCCGTTTTTCAAGCACACCCAGGATCGCCATGTCGGAACAGGAACAATGGTTTGACGAGCGGCACGCTTATTCCGGCTCTGCGATCGGCTTTCGCGTAAAAGAACGCCTGCACGCCGAAAAGACGCCGTTCCAGACCATCGAGATCTACGACAGCACCGACTGGGGCAAGCTCATGGTCATCGACGGCTGCATGATGGTGACCACGCGCGACAATTTCTTCTATCACGAGATGATGTCGCATCCGGCACTGTTCACGCATCCGCGCGCCAAGCGCGTCGTCATCATCGGCGGCGGCGACTGCGGCACGCTGCGCGAAGTGCTCAAGCACGACGAAGTCGAGAGCGCGATCCAGGTCGAGATCGACGAGCGCGTGACGCGTCTGGCGGAAAAATATTTCCCGGAACTGTGCGAATCCAACAGCGATCCGCGCGCGCAACTGCTGTTCATCGACGGCATCAAATGGATGGCCGAGTGCGAGGAAGAAACCCTCGACGTGGTGATTGTCGATTCGACCGACCCGATCGGCCCGGCCGAAGGCCTGTTCAACGAAGCGTTCTACAAGACCTGTCTGAAAGCGCTGCGTCCGGGCGGCATCCTCGTCCAGCAAAGCGAATCGCCGCTCGCGCATCTGCCCCTGCTGAAGTCCATTCGCAAGGCGATGAAGGGTGCCGGTTTCCAGTCCATGCGCACGCTCACCTTCCCGCAGCCGTGCTATCCGACTGGCTGGTGGAGCGCCACGCTCGCGCGCAAGGGCGTGGACCTGGAAGATTTCCGCGAACGCGGCGCCGAGATGAAACAGTTCGAAACGAAGTACTACAACGTCGACATGCACAAGGCGGCACTGGCAATGCCGGAGTTCTTGCGCGAAGCGTTCGACGACTGAGGCGCGGCGATGCGCATCACCGGAAGCTGCCACTGCGGCAACATCGGCTTCGCGCTGGACTGGCGACCGGAGCCGACGGAAATACCGGCACGCGCCTGCACCTGTTCGTTCTGCACACGCCATGGCGGGGTGTGGACTGCATGCCCCACCGGCTCGCTGCGCATCACCGTGCGTGAAAGCGATCGCGTGTCGGCCTACGAGTTCGAGACGAAAACGGCACAATTCCACGTTTGTGCGAGCTGCGGCGTCGTGCCGCTGGCGACCAGCCTGATCGACGGTCGCCTTTACGCCGTCGTCAACGTCAACACATTCGAAAACGTGCCGCCGGAAATGCTTCGACGCGCGCCGGTGACGTTCGACAGCGAAGCGGAAACCGAGCGCCTGGCGCGGCGCCAGCGCAACTGGATCGGCGACGTGACATTCGTGGATAGAGGCGAAAGGTAACATCGCCCGTGCCGGTCGAATTGCTCCGATGTATGCTCGTCGCATCGGAGGAACCGCCCATGAACCGTCTCGCTGTCGCTGTGCTCGCCGCAGTCGTTATGCCTTTCGCCCAGGCCGCCGACCGCATCACCGGAAAACCGTTCGCGACGCGCTCGGAAGTAATCGCTGCGCACGGCATGGTCGCGACTTCGGTGCCGCTGGCGACGCAGATCGGTCTCGATGTGCTGAAGAAAGGCGGCACGGCCGTGGATGCCGCGATCGCGGCGAATGCAGCACTCGGATTGATGGAACCGGTGTCCAACGGCGTCGGCGGCGATCTGTTCGCGATCGTCTGGGATGCGAAGACGAAGAAACTCTACGGCTACAACGGCTCGGGACGTTCGCCGAAGTCGTTGACGCTGCAGTACTTCGTCGATCACGGGCTCAAAGAGATTCCGGCACTCGGGCCGCTTCCGGTGAACGTGCCCGGCACGGTCGACGCCTGGTTCGCATTGCATGATCGCTTCGGCAAGCTGCCGATCAAGGACGATCTCGCCCCGGCAATCGGCTATGCGCGCGAGGGTTTTCCGGTCACCGAGCTGATCGCCTACTACTGGAAGCTGTCAGTGCCGCGCCTGTCGAAATTCCCGGGGTTCAAGGAACAGATGACGCTCGACGGCCGCGCGCCGGAAAAAGGCGAGATTTGGAAAAACCCGAATCTGGCGAACACACTCGAAGCGATCGCCAAAGGCGGCCGCGATGCGTTCTATAAAGGCAAGATCGCCCACGTCATCGGCGACTACTTCAAGGCCAACGACGGTTTCCTGTCGTACGAGGACATGGCCGCCCATCACGGCGAATGGGTCGAACCGATTTCGACGAATTACCGTGGTTACGACGTTTGGGAATTGCCGCCGAATGGGCAAGGTCTCGCCGCGCTGGAAATTCTCAATATCCTCGAAGGCTATGACTTGAAAAAGTACGGCTTCGGTAGCCCGGAACACGTGCACCTGTTCGCCGAGGCGAAAAAACTCGCCTGGGAAGATCGCGCGCATCTGTACGCCGATCCGGATTTCTTCAAGGCTCCGCTCGCGAAGCTGCTGTCGAAGGAATACGCGGCCGAGCAGCGCAAGAAAATCTCGATGGACCATGCCATGCGCTCGGTACCGACTTCGGCCGCGCTCGAACACGGCGACACGATCTACATGACTGCGGCGGATCGATGGGGCAACATGCTCTCGCTGATCCAGTCGAACTACCGCGGCATGGGTTCAGGCATGACGCCACCGGGACTGGGTTTCGTGCTGCAGGATCGCGGCCAGCTGTTCGTGCTCAAGGAAGGCCATGCGAATTCGTTTGCGCCGGGCAAGCGCCCGTTCCACACGATCATCCCGAGCTTCATTACGAAGGACAGCAAACCGTGGATCAGCTTCGGCGTGATGGGCGGCGGCATGCAGCCGCAGGGACACGCGCAGATCGTCATGAACCTGATCGATTTCGGCATGGGCCTGCAGGAAGCCGGCGACGCGCCGCGCATCCAGCACGAAGGCGATACCGAGCCGGAAGGTCAGAATGTCGCGATGAAGGACGGTGGCGAAGTGGAGCTCGAATCTGGATTTCCCTACGAGACGATTCGCGCGCTGATGGAAAAAGGCCACCACGTGACCTGGGCCGACGGACCGTATGGCGGTTATCAGGCCATCGAGTGGGATGAAAAACATCATGTGTATCTCGGCGCATCGGAAGGCCGCAAGGATGGCCAAGCCGCCGGCTATTAAGTTCCCGCTCACACTGCGGACCGCTACACTGCGCGCCTGTTTTTCCCACGGGAGTGCCGCGATGCTGCGTTGTATACTTTTTGTTTCAGCTTTGGCGAGTGCACCGGCGTTCGCGCAGCTGCTGACGCCACCCGCGGAAACGGCGCCGAGCCCGGAGCTGTCGCCCGAACAGCTGCTCGCGCAATTTCACCATGATGAGATCAACCTCCTGGCGCTGCGCGGCGATGTGCATTCGCTGCTCGCCGCCGCGCTGATGGCTGCCCCGGACGCCGATGACAGTAGTCGGCCGGCTGCACTGAAAACCCCTGCGCTGCTGGCGCGCGCGCAAAAGGTCGGCACCGATGACGCACTGGTGTGGTGGGTCAGCGCCGGCGTGGAGTGCCACGCGGCCAAGAAGGCCTGCCCGGCAACGGAAACGCTGCAGCAATTGGAAAAAACCGACGCGCAGAACGCGGCGGTGTGGGCGTATGCGTTGGCGCATGCGGTCCAGGCCAAGGACGACACCACCGCGCGCGCGGCGCTCACGAGTGCCGCACAGTCCGCGCAATACGATGATCACTTCGGCGCGCTGGTCGGCGTCATCGAGCAGGCAATGGACATTCTGCCGGTCAGCGAGGACATCCTGCGCGCGAGCGGCCAAGGCGGCATCAGCACCGCCGGTTTCAAGCTCACCTACGCGGCCGGCATCGCCGCGAGTTTGCCGCAGCCCGGCCTGCGCGCGGTTGTGGAAACGTGCAAGGACGCTGCGAACGATGCCGCGCTGTCTGCCGATTGCGTCGCCGTCGCACAGAAGATTGCCGACTCCGGCAGCATGATCACGCGCGGCTACGGCGTGAAGCTGCTCGCCAGTCTGGCCACCGTTGGCGCGACGCAAGATGCCGCCAAGTCGAGTGCGCGCATGCTCGCCTGGCAAACACAGAATATCGGCGCCATGGGCGAGCGCCTCGCCAATGATTCGCGGCTGACACGGGTGTATCTGGACGCTCTCGCCCAACGCGGCCAGGAGATCGACGCCGTGCAGGCGGTATTGCGCAATCAGGGCGTCGCGCTGGAGCCGCCGGCCGACTGGAAGGCGCCGGAGTAGTTCACCAGGATTGCCCGCCAAAAGCAGACGTTGCGCGCGCGGCCGTGCGGAATGCTACTCTTGCCGCACTTCGTTGCCGGAGATATGCGGATGCGCAAGGTTCTGGTGGCCAGCTCCAAAGGCGGTTGCGGCAAGACGACGATTGCGACGAACCTGGCTGCGCACTTCGCGCAGGACGGGCACAACACCGTTCTGGTCGACGCCGATCGACAGGGTTCGAGCTTGCGTTGGGCGGAAAAACGCGCGGGACTCGCGGCGCCGGTTCTCGGCGTCTCCGGATTACGTCGTGATTGGGCCGACAAGATTCCAAAGGACGCCGAACGCGTCATCGTCGATGGTCCAGCCGGCATTCGCGCCGGAGAATTGGCCGAACTGCTCGAGGACGTCGACACCCTGCTGATCCCGATGCTGCCGTCGCGCATCGATCTGGAAGCCAGCGAGGCCTTCCTGCGCGAAGTTGCGCAGCTGGCGCGCGTGAAGCGTGGCAAGGTGGCGGTCGGGCTCGTCGCCAATCGGCTCAAGCCGTGGACGACGGCATCGCAGGAAGCGGTCGAGGAAATCAAGAAGCTGCCGTTTCCGCTCGTTGCGCAATTGCGCGACACGCAGGGCTATGTACTGGTCGCGGGCCTCGGCAAGAGTATCTTCGATTACAGTTCGGAGTTGATCCGCAGCCACCAGGAAGACTGGGCGAAACTGCTACGCTGGTTGAAGAAGCAATGAAAGGAGCGGCGATGCCCCGGAGGGAACCATGAAACACGAAGTCATCTTGCTGCGCCACGCGCATGCCGAAAAGCAGGCCTCCGGCCAGAACGACGCCGATCGCGAATTGAGCGAACGCGGTATCGCCGAAGCAAAAGCCGCCGGCAAATGGCTGGCCAAACAGGACCTGAGCGGCATCACGATCTTGTGTTCGCCGTCGGTGCGCACGCGGCAAACCCTGCAATATGCGCTCGGCAATGTCGAGGCGACGTTCGAGCCGCGCATCTACGAGGCCACTGCCGGCGAACTCGATGCCTTGATAGACGAACACGAAGACGCCAAGCGCCTGCTGCTGGTTGGGCACAATCCGGGCTTCGAGACTCTGGTGGCGCTGCTTGCCACCGGTCAGTCGGGTGATTTTCGCGGCATGCCGCCCGGGGGAGTTGCCTGGTTCGAAATTGACGGCACCGCCGAGCCGGGCGCAGGGAAGCTGAAGGCCTTCTGGTCCCCGTAACCGCCTCGCAGCGATGCGCCGTTTGCGTCCGCTGCTGCTGGTTTTTCTGCTGTTGGCGCGTGGCGGCCACACGCAAACCACGCAAGTGCTGGAGCTGGACCCTGCGCGTTCACGTGCCGTGTTCGAAGTAAAGCTGTTGTTCCTGCTCGGCTTGCATGGTGAAATCGGTTCGGTACACGGCACGCTGAACGTGGATCGGGCGCACGACGTTGCCGTCGTCGATGCAACGATCGACACCAACGACGTGCACATGCGCAACCATGTGTACGAAAACTGGGTCAAGTCCGCCGAATTCTTCGATGCGACGCATTTTCCACAAATACACTTTGTGTCCGCGGAATTTCCGCTGCAATTGCTCGCGCAGGGCGGCATGATCGCCGGCACACTGACGATTCGCGGTGTGAGCAAGTCAGCGGCGTTCCAGATCGGTGCGCCAGGCTGCGCGGATCCGCTGCTCGGCGCCTGTGCGCTGGCCGCGGCCGGCACGATACGGCGCAGCGAGTTCGGCATGCGCTCACGTCGCGGCACGCTGTCGGACAAGGTCGACCTTGGCCTGTCCGTCTTCGTGCGTCCAGCGATGCCATGATGCGCAGCGCGAACGCACTCCTGGCCGCAAGCCTCATCCTGCTTGCCGGATGCGCAGTCGATCCGTTGCGTGCGCGCCGCGCCGCTGCGACGTCCGCCGCAGCACAAGACCATGTCGTGACCTGCAGCGGCGCCGATGCGTGCGCAATTGCGTCGCCCTATGCACAGCTCGTCGAAAGTGCGCGCGCCGACAACGTGCATTACGTCAACCTGCTCGATCGCGGCGAAGACGCTTTGCTGCTGCGTGTCCATTTGATCCGCGCGGCGCGCAGCAGCATCGACATCCAGACCTTCATCTTTGCCGAAGACGACGCCGGATTTCTGATGCTCGACGAGCTCGTCAAGGCGGCGCGGCGCGGCGTGAAAGTGCGCGTGCTCGTCGACCAGTTATTTTCACTCGGCAACACCCAGTTACTGGCAGCGCTCGCGCGTGCGCACGTGAACTTCGAACTACGCGTGTACAACCCGACTTTCCACAAGGCTTCCACGCAGCCGCTCGAGTTCGCCGCCGGCGTACTGTGCTGTTTTGCCCGCTTCAATCACCGCATGCACAACAAGCTGCTGCTGGTCGACGGGGCGATTGGCATCGCCGGCGGCCGCAACTACGAGAACCGCTACTTCGACTGGGACGACGAATTCGACTACCGCGACCGCGACGTCCTCGTCGCCGGGTCCGCAGGAGCGACGATGCAGGCGTCTTTCGAGCAGTTCTGGGCGAATCCGCACAGCGTCCCGTTGTCGCGCCTGCGCGACGTTTCCGCGCGCATTCTCAGCGATGGCGTGAACGCGCCGGCGTACGCCCTGCACACCTACAGCAACGTCGCGCGCGTTGCTCAGTTGTCGGAACGCGCGAGCAATGCCGCGTTCATCGGCGCGCATTTCGCCGCCGCGGCGCTGCGAATCGCTGATGTCGAATACTTCTCCGATGCGGCGGACAAGGCCGATTCGAGTGACGCCCAATCCAATCAGCTCGGCCGCCAAATTACCGATCTGCTCGGCGACGCGCGCACTGAAATCGTTCTGCAGACGCCGTACCTCGTGCTCAGCCGCGAGGCGCGCAATCTGTTCCGTGACCTGCGCCACGCGCATCCGCAACTGCGCGTGCTCGTGTCGACGAACTCGCTCGCCGCCACGGATGCGTTCTATGTCTACGCGCTCTCGTACAAATACAAGAAACGTTATCTGAAGCTCGGTTTTGAAATCCATGAGTTCAAGCCGTTTCCTGCCGAAGCGGCCGACCTCGTCGCCCGCTACGCGGCGCTTGGCGACAACGATGAGGAATCGTTACGCTATCGCAAGTACAGTCGCGCGCCGCTGACGCGCAGCGGCGTGCGTTTGGGCTTGCACGCAAAGTCGATCGTGATCGACGGCGCCGTGACACTGATCGGTTCGCACAATTTCGACCCGCGCTCGGACAACTACAATACCGAGTCCGGCTTCATCATCCACGACGCCACATTCGCGCAGCTCGTGCGCGCATCGATTCTGCGCGACGCGGCGCCGGACAACGCGTGGACAATCGCGCGCCGCGAGCATGGTACCTGGGTCAGTCGGATCAACGAACGCATCGGCGACTTGTCGGCGAAATTGCCGTTATTCGATTTGTGGCCGTTCCGCTACGCCTCGAGTTTTGAGCTCAACTCCGGCTGTTCGCCGTTATCGCCGGATGACCCGCTGTTCTACTCCTGCTACAGCGACGTCGGCGATTTCCCCGAGGTCAATCTGTCGCCAAAGACGATCTACACGCGCATCATCACAGCGTTCGGCGCGGGCCTGCATTCCATTTTGTAGAAGATACTTCGGCACAATTGACGCGGCAGCGCGGTCTGGCTAGTCTGCGCGGACCCTGTCACGGAACGCGAGACGCCGCCATGTCACTGGAATTCCATATCGAAATCACCGACGAGGACCTGCCGGTTTTCGTCGACGCCCTGACCCGCGCCGAAAAGCGCGCCGCCGGCAAGAGCGCACAACAGATTCTCGATGAGGCATCCAAGACATTCGCCGGATCGCAAGGGCAAAAAATGCCCGAGTTCGTGCGCTCACGCCTGTCCACGGTCGAAAGCCTGATCGCCATGGCCGGCGACGAAGGCTGGGCGCTTGGCGAAGAGGATCGCGGCCGTATCATTTCAGCGCTGACCTATTTCGCCGACCCGGAAGACATGATCCCGGACAACGTGCCGGTGCTCGGTTTCCTCGACGACGCCATCATGATCGAGGTCGTGCAGCGCGTACTGCAACCGGAAATCGACGCCTATGCCGATTTCGTCGCGTTCCGCAACGACGAAGTCCAGCGCCGCGGCGCCGATGCGTCCAAGGTCGGCCGCGAAGATTGGCTCGAAGAACGCCGCGCGGAGCTGCAGCTGCGCATGCGCAACCAGCGCACGAAATACGCGCCGAGCGGCAACTGGAGCCCGGCGTTCCGCTTCACGTAGGATCCTAGGGCGCCGCGGCGCGCGGCACCCGCTGCGCATCGATCCACGCGGCAACGGCATCGGCGGCGGGCAGCGGCGCCGCAGTGGCCCAGCTGCTCGCATCACCGTCCTCGAGATAACTGGCGATGCGATCGCCAAAGTACACGTCGACGCGATTGCGATCGTCGCCACGCGCGTGCACGATGTATTGCGCGGGTTGCGGTGCATGTTCGAGAAACAGGCCGTTGAATGGCGAGCGGCAGTAATCCACGCCGAGCAGATGCGCGATTGATCCCGGAATATCGCTCTGCTGGAACGCGCCATCGACGACTTTCGGCAAGTCGATCGCGCCGGCAACGATGAGCGGAATGCGCGCAAACGCACGTTCGCCGAATTGGCGGTATTCCTCTTCGAGCATCGGCGTCATGCTGCGATGATCGCCGGTGATCAGCAGAACGCCGTTATCGAAGAATTGGCGCCGCGCCAGCTCTTGGTAGAACTCCGCCAGCTGGTCGTCGACGTAGCGGAACGTCGCTTCGGCGTCGATCCTGCCGTCGCGGGGATTGGCAAACGGCGGGTGACTGCTGACCGTCAGCAGCACCGCAACGAAACCGCGCGTGCTCTGACGTGTCCCCAGCCATTGCTCGAAGCGCGCGAACAACGCGGCGTCTTCGGCGGCGCCGAACTGTCCGCGCGGCATGCCGGCATAAAAAGCACTCTCGTTGCCCTCCACGCCATCGAAGCCGAGCGAGTGCAGCCACGTGCCGGTGTCGAGAAACGCGAGATCGGCGGTGGTGAAGTAATAGGCTGCGTAGCCGGCGCGGTGCGCGATGGCCGGTAAAGTGCCGTCCTCCGGTCCGAATGCGGCGAGCGTATGCGTCGGCTCGCCGGCCGCGCTGATCGGCACATGGCCGGTGAAAGCCGCAATTTCGCCGCCGTCAGTATTGAAGCCATTCGCGTAGAAATGCGTGAAGTAGTGGTTGTCGCGCGCGAGTGCGTCCAGGCGCGGCAACCAGTTGCGCGGACCGCCGAGCAACGCGCTCTGGTAAGCCGAGAGCGACTCGGTGATCACAATCACGACGTTGCGTCCGCTCGCCGCTCCACTCTCGCAGGCTTTTGGCCAGCCCCGGCTGTGCTGCAACTCGCGTTGGGCGTAGGCGATGGAGAATGGCCGCATGCGCCCTTGTGGCAAATTCACGCCGACCACATTCCAGGTGTACTGCTCATGCGTGTACAGCAGCGGCGCACGCACGCTCTCGACGATTGCAAACGCCAGCGCGAGCGCGGCCATTGCTCCGAGTGTGCGGCTGACCCGTGGCATCGGCCGCGGCCTGCGCAGGATCCCGATCAGCGAGGCGACGACGAGCAGACCCGTCAACACGTAGCCGACTCCGCCGATCGACAACAGCTGCGGCCGCAGCACGCTCCAGTTCGCCTGCACGCCACTGCCGAAACGCAGCAGATCGTCCAGATACAGACGCTGATCGAGCAGCAACAGCAGCAGTACGTCGAGCGCCATCAGCAGGATCAGGCCGGCGGCGATGGCGCCGCACAGGCGCGCAATGCCACGTCGTGCCCTGCTCGCGGCCAGCGCCAACAACGCCAATATCGCGCCCAACAGCCACGCATCGTGACCGAGCGCAGGCAGCACAAAACAGCCGCGGCACGCGTTGTCGTAATCGACGTATTGTTCGAGATCGAGTGCGCGCAGGACACTGAGCGCGAGCGCGAGTGCCGCAGCAACGCTCGTCCATGGCACCCGTAGACGTCGTCCTGACGCCGTCATCGTTTCAACCTCAGCTGCGTTCGAGGATCGCCGTCACGCCCATGCCACCGGCCGTGCAAATCGAAATCAAGCCGCGGCCCGAGCCTTTTTCCTCGAGCAGCTTGGCCAGCGTGGCGACGATGCGCGTGCCGGTCGCAGCAAACGGGTGGCCGAGCGCGAGGCTCGAACCATTGACGTTGAGTTTGGCCGGATCGATGCTGCCGAGCGGCGCGTCCTTGCCCAAACGATTCTTGCAATAGTCGGCGCTTTCCCACGCACGCAGCGTGCACAGCACTTGCGCGGCGAACGCTTCGTGGATCTCGTAGAAGTCGAAATCCTGCAGCTTCAATCCGGCCGCATCGAGCAGCCGCGACACCGCGATCGTCGGCGCCATCAGCAGGCCTTCACCCTTGACGAAGTCGACCGCGGCGACGCGCGCGTGCGTGATGTACGCCTGCGCCTTGAGCCCGCGCGCAGCGATCCACGACTCGCTTGCCAGCAGCACTGCCGAAGCACCATCCGACAACCCGGTCGAATTCCCGGCGGTCAACGTGCCGGCGGTCTTGTCGAATGCGGGTTTGAGCGCGGCGAGTTTTTCCAGCGACGTATCCGCGCGCAGAAAACCGTCGCGCTCGAGGCCGCGAAACGGCACGACGAGGTCCTTGAAGAACCCGCGCGCATACGCGGCGCCGGCTTTCTGGTGGCTGGACAGCGCGAGCTGGTCCTGATCTTCGCGCGAAATCTTCCATTCCTTGGCCATCAACTCGCAGTGATCGCCCATCGACATGCCGGTGCGCGGTTCGGCGACGCCGGGGAAACTGGGCTTGAGTTCGGCGAAGGAAAATCCGCGCAGCGCCGCCTTGAACTTGTCGAGCGGCGCCTTCTGCCGATTGACGTTGAGCAGGCGTTGCTGCAGCGCCCTGCCATAGACGATCGGCACGTCGCTCGTCGTATCCGCGCCGCCGGCAATGCCGGCTTCGATCTGTCCGGCCGCGATCTTGTTGGCGATGATCAGCGTGTTGTCGAGCGAAGTGCCGCACGCGCGCGCCGTGGTGATGCCCGGCGTCAGCGGCGATAAACCCGAGGACAAGGTCGCTTCACGCGCGAGGTTCCAATCCGAGGCGTGCTTGATCACGGCGCCGAATGCGACTTCGCCGAGTTCCTCGCCGTAGAGCTTGAACTTCTCCACCAGTGCGCCGAGGGTCTTCACCGCCATGCCGAAATTGCCGATGTCGGCGTACGCCGTGTTGTTGCGACAAAACGGAATGCGCACGCCGCCGAGGATGGCTACGCGTGGACTGGTTGTTGCCATCATCTGCTCCTTGCTTCAGCTCAGTTCGGCGCTTGGCCCCAATGCTGCTCGTTCGCCCGCCACAACTCCAGGAACCAGGCGCGGAACATCGGCACTTCTTCGCCTCGGGAGGCGTCCGCCATCATGTCCAGAGCCGCTTGCGGCGGCATTCCTTCCGTCGTCACCTTGATCAGGGTGTCGAACAACTCGGTCCATAATGGCGTATAGGCGATCCGTTGTGCTTGCGTCTGCAGGCGTTCGCGCGTGCCGCTACTATCGTCGTTGCCACCCTTGCGGCGCGCGACCGCTTGCACCCAGGGCGAGTCGGACAGCACGAGCAGCGTTTCGAATCCGGCATGTTCGAGGAACGCGCGCACTTCGTCCGGTGTGGAAAACTGATTGCGCGCGACGTCCTTGCGCGTGCCGATGTCGGCGCCGCGATATTGCGCCACTTCCAGCGCGTAACGGCGCCAGCCGACTTTGCTGGCGAGATTCCAGGTATCGAAATAGATCAACCCGCCGGGTTTGACCACGCGCGCGAGTTCCTCCAGATAAAGGTAGAAGTCCTCCTTGTCCATGTGGATGAACACGGCGACGCAGTACGCTTTATCGATGCTCGCGTCGGCGATCGGCGCAAGAGTCGTGCGGGCAAGTTCGGTGAAGCCGACATTGCTGTGCGCGGCCAGCCGTTCTTTCGCCACGCGCAGCATATTGGCGGAGATGTCGGCGCCTTCCCAATGCGCGACTTTCGGGGCCAGCAGGTGGCCGATGCGGCCGACCCCGCAGCCGAGTTCCAGCACGCGATCGCTCTTGTGCAAGTCCAGCGCAGTCTCGACCTGGCGCGCGCTGTAGGCCCCGGTCAGTTGCAGGACTTGTTCATTGGCGCTGCCATCCACCGCCAGCAACGCGCCTTTCGTCGTGCTGGCCTTGTCATCCCAAAACGTCTTGTAGCTCTTCTGTGTCGACATTCGTTTCCAATCAATAGGTATTGCGCAGCGCGATAGTATACGTGCCGCGGCAGTCCGCGGCGCGGCCCGCTCAGGACGTCGGCGACACGCGCACGGCGCCGCGCAGCGTTTTTTCAAACATGCGATAACCCGCATCCTGCATGCCGAGTGCCGTGTAGGTCTGCTGTGCATGCGTGTTGTCGCGCTCCACGTACAGGCGCACGCCGACGACGTCGGCACGTGCTGCCGCCATGCGCTCGACGTGCGCGTACAAGGCGCGAAACACGCCGTGGCGGCGATATTCCGGGGCGATGTAGACGCTCTGCAACCACCACCAGTCGCCATTGCGCCAATCGCTCCACTCGAATGTGATCATCAGACAGCCGGCGACAATGCCGTCGCACTCGGCGATGAGGTAGAAACCGCGTTTCGATTCCGCGAGCACGGCGGCGACGCCCGCGCTCAACACGGCCGGATCGAGCGCCTTGTGTTCGGTCTCCAGCGCCATCGCCGCATTGAACGCCGCCAGCGTGTCGCGATCGTCGGCGCGAGCGGCGCGCACTTGGATCTTCGTCATGATTTTTTCCCCCGCCGTTTGCGCGAGCTGCCCAATTTGCGTGTCAGTGTGTTGCGGCCCAGACCGAGTTGCTTTGCCGCTCGACCGCGCTGATTATCGTTCTCGGCCAGCGCCGCGGCCAACAACGCCTGATCGAATTCTGCGCGAAGCCGCGGGTAAATCTCCTGCTCGCCCTGGGCGAGACGCTCGCGCACGAGGCGCCGCAGGTCGTCCTGC